>JACCDW010188470.1_pt1 | contig 42600 bp, 30 predicted proteins | sample 7449781 | NCBI WGS metagenome assembly JACCDW01 (sample SAMN15323449, study PRJNA562643) | freshwater metagenome | isolation source: river surface water | place: USA:Blue River Watershed | collected 2017-08-18 | reverse complement strand
GCTACTTCAGTGTAAGGTCGCATCATGATGTTGATCCTTTTTACTTTGGTTGATATGTTTTCCAAAGATTTCGAGTAGCGGCTAGGATACTGTCGTCAACACTTTCACGAACTTTTTCCATGTCGCCATCACCATCTAGGTCAGCTTCTTTCTTGCCTGCGGCGCGAGCCTTGGCCAAGTTGCCAGTAAACAAGTTTCCTTCGTCGGTCTTTTCTTCCTCGACGTCTTTTTTGGCTTCTTTGATGCCGGCCATTTCCATCATACGCTTGATAGCAGCTTCTTCAGCTTCAGCATAGCTTTGCTGGCGCTCTTCTTGGCTGGCAATTACAGGCACAGTAGTTTGACCAGTTGACTTAGGAGCATTCAATCCACCGCTGTATTGCAAAGCGTCGTTGCTGGTTTCAGTGTTGGTAGGATAGTCAGGCTGATTTTCGTCAACTTCGTGCACTTGTTCTTCACAACTGCAAGGGCTGGTTTCGCAGCCGCAGCCACCTTCGTCGGGAACCACACCGTGATCGCTGGTAATAGCACCATGATCATCGCCCCCACCTAGACCAGCCATCTTGAGAATAGAGGCCAATTTCATTGCGTCATCGTCTGTAGCAGTGATAGTCAGGCTCTTGCCACCTTCAGTGCTGTTGCTCATGTTAACGCTCATGCTCTCATTGAGAGTAGCATCAAGGCGACTCATGCTTTCTGCAATCATGTCCTCTAGGTCGCGATTGTAGCTGTCATAGATTCCTTTGCCAAAGCTAAAGCCACTAGACGCAGTAGGTGTTCCTGTGCCGCCAGCTTCTTCGGTCTTTTCTTTCTTCTTGCCTTCAGGCCTTTTCTTTTCAGGCAGGCCTTTGTGCTTGGTAGCAGCAAAGTCTTCAGCATCTTTCTTGCCCATAGACTTAGCAACCTTGGCTACTTCTTTGCTAGCAGGCTTTTCACCTTTTTGTGCAGCATGGACCATGCCCATGAAGCGTTGTTGCTTCTTGCTTACAGCTTTTTCATTGACTTGTTCTTCGTCACCTTCCAGCATTTGCAAAATGTCTTCAATCTTGTTGCCTAGCATTTTGTTGCCTTCTTCAAAGGCTTCGTCGCGCATGCGTACAAGGATTTGAATATCATCTTCGCTGGCAGATTCTTTGGTCATCAACTTAGACTTGCCGCTAGGACCCTTGGCACCAACTTTAGTACCTGTACCCTTCGGACGACCGCGGCTTTTCTTTTGTGGCTTGCCTTCTGTATCGTCATCGGCACCAACACTGTGACCTTGGTCGTCAACACGGCGTGTAACTTTACGACCAGTAGCAGTGTGTTCAATGTCATGCTTGTGGCCACGTTCAACGCTGCCAACTTTTGGTTTTTCAGCACGATCACGCACTGACTTCATCATGTCGTCCCAGCCTTCTTCCATTTCTTCAGCTCCGCCTTTTTTGCGAAGTTTGGCTAATACAGCGCCAGCAACTTTCTTGCCGCGCTCTTCAGAACCATAACGCTCTGCTGCGCCCTTGGCAATCTTGGCAAAGTTCTTGCCTGGCTTGCCAATGTCCTTACCAGCACGAGCCTTCTTGGCCGAGTAGTCGCCTGTGCTACCTTCGTCAGCAACAACTTTCTTACCGCCGCCTAATGCGTTCTTCATTGCTTCAGCAGCAACATCGCCCAGCATTTCGTCAACTTCTTTCTTGGCACCAGCAATCTTGTCAGCAAATGTGATCTTGTCAGCTGGAGGTGCTAGTTTGGCAAAACTCTTCTGCTTGGCTGTCATTGGTTTAGCGGCTTCTTTGGTCAGAGAGTCACGTTCTTTGTTAGGAATAGCCATGCTTGGCTTGCCATGAACTTGTGCTCCGGTTGCACCCATATCACGTTGCATTTTCTTTCGAAGCTCTTCGTCGCTGCCATGACCCAATGTGTCTAGTGCTTTCCCAGCAACCTTCTTAACGGCACCGCCAACTTTGCGAGCCACATCGGCAAGGCCCTCTTCCACTGATTCATCATACTTGTTGTACTTGTCACGGATTGGATCCAGTGCTTTGCCTTCACGTCCAGCCTTGGCCAAGGCTTCCATGCCTTCTTTGCCATACTTTTCATAGCCTTTGGCAGCACGACTCATGTCACGCTCATTCAGCTGCTTGTGCTCACTCTTGGGTGCGTCTAGCACATCTTTGAGTCTTTTGTTTAGGTCATAGAAAAATGTCATTTGAATTATCCTCGGGGTTGGGCACCAGTGGCTGGCTTGGCTGGACGCTTGATATTTGTCATTGGGCTCTTGGTGCCCTGTGGCAAATCATTGGTGGTCTTGGCAGGAGGTGTCCTGCCTCCGGCCACTGTAAACTTGGTCTTGTAAGCGTTTTTCAACACTTCGTGATCATAGGGACCTGTGGCGTAGTCTTTCTTGAGAGCTCGTTGCTCTTGATCCGGAGCCGGGTAATCTGTGTCGGCCAACAAGTCTTTGTTTTCGGCTTCGATCTTTTTGCTCTCAGCACCTAGGCTTTCGTCATGAGCCAGTGTGCCCATAGCAATGCGATTTTCATCCAGGCCGGCTAACTTAGCAATTTGTTTGATCTGTGGTTCGATAGCTGGGTATCTAAACTCAACATCAACAATGGTCAATGACTCATTGGGAAAAGCTGGAAAGTCGGGGATTTGTTTACGAACTGGTGTGGTCTTAGCATCAGACATCTTGACGACGTCAAATTGATCCAGGCGGTCTTTGAGATCTTTCAAAAAGCCAGCTGGTAGATCACCAACTATCTTGATACGATAGTTGTAAGTACGTTCGCTCTCGGCCAAATATTTTGCGAATGTTTTCATGTCAGGTTCCTGTTGTATATTTATACTTTCTTGTTGTCTTTGAGTAGACGGTCAAGTAAATCATTGCGACTCAAAACCATGCCTTGCGCTGTTTGCGTAGGCCCAGATTCGTCTTGTTTTTCAGCAGCCTGTTGATCTAACCGCATTTTCTTCATCTGCAGATCAATCATTTTGAGCTTTTTGTCCAGCTTGGCTGTCTTGGCAGTGATAGCGTGGCCCAGCATGTTTGATGCCACTGAGAATATTTCACTGGCAAAACGGCTGTCAACCTGCATGCCCAGATCCATGAGGTCTTTGTAGCTGCTGGTTGCTAGACCAGCAAGCTCGTCCATTTCTGCATCAGTGCTCTCTAGCCCTCGCACAGCAGGCAGCGCATCATCTATCTTGTCAATGGTGGCGTCCAGTGCTGCTAGGGTTTCGCGATTGGTGGGTAGTGCCGGAACAGCAGAGTCAATTTCTTGCTCTGTAGGTGGCAAATCAAAAAGTTCTTCCAGTTTACGAGTCATACCCTATTTATAGGGTCAGGCTCGGCCGTTGTGGAACATTTGGTCTTCAGTGATTACTCTAAATGTAATGCCCTGGCGTTGGCACCATTTCTGGGCTGCTGCCCATTTGGCATAGTTAATGGCTACCACAGCACGGTCTCGACTGCTCATTTTTGATTCTACAACACTTTGTTTTTTGGGTTTTATCTCAACCAATTCTGCTCGCATGGTGTTGTTGCGAGTGCGATAAGTGATCAGGAAATCAGGCACGTATATTGTCTGCTTGCCTGTGAGCGGGTGTCGATATGGTATTTGGATAGCTTCGCTGGCCCACTGCAACACATTTGAATTGGTGTCGCAAAATCGCATGAAGCTGAGTTCCCATCCTGATCTATATCTAGGCTGTTTGGTGCCTACATATTTGTCAGGGTTTAGTACAGTATAAAAGCCTTGTGCCCATTTGCTCATTGTAACACTGCTCTAGCTGCATTGACATTGGGTGCTACCGCTGCACTGACGCCCAGCAAGGTAGCCCGACTGCGAATCAGATTGAGGTAATAGGCCAAGGTCACTGTGAGTTGGATTCCAGAAGCGCCTTGGAACGCCTGCAACAAAGTTTGTGCAGGAGTATTGGTTTCTTGTGCAACTCTAAACAGTGCACTGGAAAAGTTACTGGCTGCGCGGTCTGTGGTCATCACGCTGCGAAAATACGAGTACACCAGGTCCCACTCACTAGCAGGTACCGAAGCTTCGTACTTGTAAAAACGATCAAACACTCTAACAGTGAGATCTTGGTTAAGGTTGGTTTGATTAACCGTTGGCATAGCTATCTCTTGTTAAATTCCCGGAGGACGAACGCCTGAAGCAGTGGCTTGGCCAGCACCGGCGCCTGTTGTGGGGAAGGACCAGCCACCGGTAGTATTGGCCACTGCTCTCACAGCTCCTGGTATAGCAGCCTGCGCTGCCAACACTGCACCACGTTGTACTTCGCTGGCAAGTGTTTGTCCAAGATTGACATTTTTCAAAGTGTTGTAGGCTGTGCCTGCTTTTTGTGTTGCACCTATTAGACCCAGTACAGATCCCGATTGCAAGTCCTGGAAAATACCGCCAGCAGCATCCAAGAGACCGCCTTGACCAAGAATGGTCTGAGTTGATCCTGGACGAGAAATAGGGCTGGTCCTGGTATCGTAGTGAGTAGGATCTGCAAACCCTGGCGCCTGCTTGTTGGGAGCACCTTGAAAATACTTCACAGTTTCGTAGGCAATGGTCATGGTATTTTGCATGGTGCCATTGCCTTGACTGTAGTCGTACTGGTCGTGACTCCAATTTGTAATCAAAGGATTGATCAACACATACTCTGCATACTTCTGTTGATAGTCAAAACCAAAAATTCTAATATCTTTGAAAAATGGCGGTTTGCCGGACCCGCTGGCTACGCCGTCGCTGATAGCTTCACCAATGTAGCCCCAGTCGTTGACTATACGATCATTGTTGTAAATATCGCGGCTGTTGTAACCAAAGCCAGTGGTACGGTTGGCTTGAGCTCCAATGCTGCCATTGGTATTGTTTGCCGCACCATACTGCTGAGTAGGATCTTTGTAGTAGTAACTGTAGTAGTTGTACCACAGGTTGCGCATCAAGTCCCCGCCATCATCGTGAAATGTGATGTTGATCGGTTCGTAGTTGATTTTGGTCTGCACAATGCGTTTGCGATTGTACTGATTCAGTGTTTCTGTTTGAATATTGTACTTGGGTAGGTCAACAGTTTTTACAACATAACTGATGTTGTTGATATCTGTAACGCCCAAGGCACCGCGCAGTGATGGAATTTCCGCGGTGTTAATAGAAAAAGCCACGTGGAATAAAAACTTAAACCGTGGCTTTAATTCATATCCATTGGTTCTGAATACCTTGGCTGCGTGAGTGTAATCACGCAGCGTGTCGGTACCAACAAAACCTTTAAGAAAGTCCTGTCCCCAGGTAGCTGGCATTAGACGCTCCCGCCGCCAGCACCTGTAACAACGTCACCTAGAGTTCTTGCAAGACCTGTAGCAACACCAACACCATATGGAATCTGGTTAGCGTTATCGAAAGCAATGGTCATGTTGATTGTGACAGGTGCCGATTCGCCGTAGTTCATTGAACCATAGTCAGCACTCTTGAGGTAGCAACCATACAATTCCCAAGTTTCAAGAACGTTGGGCTGCTCTGCTCCGTTGCCGCCGTCTAGGATTTCGAAACGAGTCAAGAACTTGTAATCGATACCAGAGCTGGCTGAAGCCATTTCCAAGAAGTCCATTTGCTTTTGTATCTGCTCACCAACCAAGCGGCTAACTGCGCCCGAAGCGTCATCGCGGATTTCACAAGTAGTGTCAGCCCAGGTGGGCTTGCCTGCCAACTTCAGTGTTGAGTTGTAGATTGGCAATGTGATTTCTTCAAAGCTCAGGTTAGGACGAGCAAAGCTCATTACCTGTTTGGTCAATTCTGTTCGAGGGGTTGACACTCCGAAGTTTTCAAACATCACGCGGAAGCGATATTTGAGCTTGGGCATCAGCAGACCTTGAGTGCTAGAACTCTGATCGCTGGCCAACGGTACTGTCATTCTCTGTAATGATGAAACTGCCATTTTTTATATCTCCTATGTCTTTATTTACCTTATCTGGGGGGCTAAAAATTAACCCCCCAGTTTATTAGGCTGCTGCTCCAGAGATCTCGCCAGTGTTCTTGATACGCAGAGGAATGTAGATAAACTCCACTGCTTTCACTGGTTCGATGGCAATGTCTACCCACAGCTCGTTGCGATCGATACGTGCAGGTGTGTTGTTGCTCAAGTCACACACAACCAAGTAGTCATAAATTGCTCGCTTAGAAATCAAGTCAATCATCAAGCTGTTGCAGGTGTTGCTGATTTCGTTACGAGTAATTTCGTCGTTGGGTTCAAACAGGTACAACTTGCCAATTTCTTCAAGTCGTCCACGCAGGAACGCAACCAGTCGACTCACGTTGATACGATCCAGTGCACTGGTGATACTGGTTGTAGTCTTGTTACCAAAGTTGGTAATACCCACGCCTGGAATGAACGTGATTGGGTTGATGTCGTTTTCGTACAGCACATCTCTAATACCTTGACCCACGTTGATCTGGATGAACTCACCTGTGGCGGCATCAATGTAACCAATTGCGGTAGCATTGTCAACAACACCACGACGTGTACCAGCTGGGGCCAACCATGGGTAGCTCACGCTATCACTACGAATAATGGTTCTCATCATCATATGGCTTGGAGGCTGTACCACTGTGTTACCACTGAGGTCTGTAGTCTGGCAACTTGGATAGAAAGTAGCCATGTACTGGCTGGCAGCAACAAGACCGTCTTCTGTGGGTAGACCCAGACCGTTGTTGTTGGTAGCCCAAGCAGCCAAATCAGTGCCGTTGGATGGTAGACGCATTGGGGTGTCACCAATCACAAACAAGGTGTTGTTACGCTCATTGCTGAGTGCAATCATGTTAGGCATCAACTCAGGATAAGCAGGTGTAGCGATCAAGCTGTATAGAGCCTGTTCTTCACGTGCTGCGGTACTGGTGTCAAGACCGCTCTTCAGTGCTTCAACAACCATTTGACGCTGAGCCTGACGACCTGACCACATAGAACCATTGTCTTTGTTGCCGCTGGCAGTTACCCAGGTGTTGGTTTCAATCACAGACCAGTAGGTTGTGTTGGTAGGTGCGGTTCCCACGCTTGGGGGCGCAAGCTTGCACACATAGATAATGCCGTTGTAGACCACAAAGTCATTGTAGGCATACACAGTTGTTGCAGAATAGGCATCAACGCTGTAGTTGGTGCTGTCAGTATTAAAATAGTCTGACGCAAATCGCTTGACGTTGTAACCACTGCGACGAGTGTTGAACAACAACATACCTTGTGGATAAAGTGCTGCATCAGGAGCATCCAGGTCAAGATAATTGCTGGCTAGCAAACTGTTGATGCTAGGAATTGAGTCGGCAATAGGATCCACGGTACCTGTAGAGCTCCAACGTGCGTCGGCAAATAGGATACCATTTTCACTGACCTGATCAGAAGTATCAACGGCTACCCATTGATTAACTCCATTCAGAGGCTCCCAGCGATATAGTTTGGGATAATTTTCCAAATCACTGGTATCAATCCAGAGATCGCCGTACTGCAATGGGCTTAGGTTGGTATCTGTCTGTGTAGTTGGTGCAGTGGCACTGATAATAGGACCATCTGCATTGGTCAGTGACAGGTCAAAGCCGCGAACGTCGTTGCTGACTGTTTGATAACCAACCCAGTTTGTGCCGTTCTTGATCATGATGTCTGCTTCACTCACGGTGCTGTAGTACCACAGACGACCGTCAGCTGGATCTTGATCTGGTTCGGTAGCACTGGCTGTGTATGTGAACAGCGGGCTAGTTACCCAGTTACTGAGAACCAATTGGTTGGCAATTCTAGTAGATGCTCGGCACAGAGGTGTGCTAGCAGTAAATCCAGCTAGAGTAACAGGAACACCACTCACGTTCAACAAGGTGATTGTGCCACCTTGGGAATGTGTGAACACAATGTAACCGTCGCTGTCAACAGTGGCGCTGACATAAGGCACGTTGGCTGCACTGACCGCAGTTACAAAATCAGCAGGAGTAGTGCCGTTGATAGTCACGGTGTATGCAGAAGAGAACGCATCTGAACCAGCTGCTGTTGCTCTAATAGTAAAGCTACTTCCGTTGACAAAGGTAGCGTTGTTCACACTGGCCTTGACCACTGTAGCGCCTAGCGCATATCGCTTGAACACTGTGAAGCTAGCAGATACCAAGTTGCCAGCAGCTATTTGATTGTCGTTCCAGTTTACGTAAGTTGTGCCTACTGGAATGTTCTTGCCGCCACCGCTAGGGTCAAAAGCGTAGTTTGCTTGAGCACTGTTGTCATAGGCTGGAGTTGTTTGTGCAACAAACACTCCTAGTGCAGCGTTGAACACACGCATAACAATGTTTAAACCATTGTTCACTGGGCTCATGTTGTTCCAGATAGAACCAGTAGGGCGTGGGCTGGTGTCAGTGCTTCTCCAGCGTGGAGCTTGATAGCTGTAGCTAGGAAGATAGGTAGGAGCAGCGTACTCGCCAACTAACAGTCCAAGGCTGGCCAACAACACAGAACCGTTGTTGGGACCTGCATCAATGGTAATTAGACCGTTGTTGCTCAGGGTTGAACCATCATTGGCCGCAGTAGAGTCTGCATACAACACCAACTTGCCGCTGCTGACACCGGCTGTGACACCAGTGATACTTGAATCATTGATGGCCTGAGCGTAGCCTGCTACTGTGGCTGCGGTGCCGTTGTATCCCACAGCAACCAAAACGTCATTGATGTAGAGATCATAACCGTTGACCAGAGAAGCTGGAGTACCGGTACCAGTTACTGTGGGCCAGCTGTCTTTCCAGGCATTGGTTCCTAGTTGAACCCATTGGTTGCTGGAATTTTTGTAGTAGATTGGAGTAGTTGTAGCCTGAGTAACTACTGCGTAATCACCAATGCTGCCAATGCTCTGCAATGGAGTATAATCGCCGCTGCCTGCGTTGACCACATCTGTGTCTGCTGTGATAGCCAGCGGTGTTTTTACGGTAAATGTAGCAGTGGTCTGGTTCCATTCCTGGATGCCCCACACACTGTTTGCAACATCTAGCCAATAGCTGCCAGATTCAGCGTTGCCAGTGGGTCGAGTCAAGCTGGCAGTAAGTTCAGCTAGGTCAATGTCCACACGCTGAACATAAGCACGGTTAGTAACGCCCAATGTAGAATAAGCAGCAAGCAAACCATATTCGTTGAGTTCGTAACCGTTGATAGGTGTACCAGCAGTGGTTTGATAGAAGAATGGCACGCCAAAGGTAGCGGCCAAATCACGCTGACTGGTAATGAGATAAGTTTTGTTAGCATTAACTGCTAAAGTACCTGGAGCTACACTGGTCCCACTGGCACTGATTTTATTCTGTGCTGTGGCAATCAGGAAATAAGGTACTGTGTTGACAGCAGAAGGGATATATTGACTTTCGTCAATGACTGTTACTTCTACGCCTGGTGATACTAGAGCCATGGTCTATTCCTTTTCAAGATATCAATATTTATAGATATCTTCCAAAATCGCCGCTCTACGCTGCCCTTTGGCAAAGGTCCACCATAAATACCCCATGCAAAGACCCGTATGTCAGGCCTGTAACCAGCGACCTTGTGCTGTAAACTACGTCAAAGACGGAGTCAAACACTATCGTAGTCGCTGTGACAACTGCTTGCGCAAGGGACGGGGTCTAAAAAAGAGAATACCCCGCTGGGAGGCAGCAGGGTACAAAAAGAAGATGGTGTGTGATCGCTGCGGATTCAAAGCCCGCTACTCGGCACAAACTCTAGTGTATCACGTTGACGGAGATCTCAACAATGTGACACAGAAGAATCTCAAAAGTGTGTGCCGTAACTGCGAAGTTGATCTAACGAAATCTGATTCAGTATGGCGGCCCGGTGATCTGCAACCAGACGTGTGACAAGCTCGCGGGTGTTGCGCTTGAGATCCTCTAGTGTGCCGTTGTTGTCAATGACATAGTCGGCCATCCAGATTTCCAAACTCATTGAGCTACGGTCTTCTTGAGGTAGATGGTCACTGCGGTCTACCCAAATAGCATAGTCAAACACACCGGTGTTACGCATGGCGTGAAACTCTGACTTGTTGCGCAGTCCGCAGTAGATGTCATTTTCAGCAAAGATTTCCCTGCCTAATCTAGCATAGTCGTCGCGGCAGTAGTCATGGATCATGTCATACCATTCTGCCCTGTGATTGTGACGATCTTCAAAACACTGCTCATAGGTTGTGTAACCATACTTGTCTTTTAAGGCAGCATAGATAAAACGTTCAGCACAGAAGTCTGAGCTGGATCGAAAACTGTAGCCAAACTCTTCGCGCAGGATATCGCATACAGTGTCTTTGCCGTGGCGTGCGTTGCCAATGATCAGTAGTTTAGGAAGGGTCATACAAGTTCTCGTACTTTAAGATATTCCAAGGCGTCATGCAAGAGGTCAATTTGCCTGCGACAATCTTCCAAGGCATGATGGCTAGCAGGATATTTTTGCAAGCTAGGTACTAGACTGTAAATGGTACGTGTGTCACGTATTTTGTAGAACTGCCAGGGCAAACCCATGCCATAGCTTTTGTAGGCATGCTCCAAAATGTTAGCATCGTATGTAGGGCCGTTCATCCAAATACGGTTACATTTCCAACACAACCGGTGAAGCTCTTCCAGAGCCTGCTTTAGGGGAATACGTCCTTCTTCAGCAAACGCTTCTTCTTGAGCTTCTTTTTGGGTAGCCCACCAGTCAATTGTGCCCTGCTCGATCTTGCGATCTTCCTGGCTTTCTAGAGTCACTCTAGCATAGTATTGGTGTTTGTAATAGCCGCGAGTCAACGGATCAAAAGTTTGAGCGGCTATGGTTAAGATAGTTGCGTCTGGTCCTGTGGCCAAACCTTCGATGTCGATCATTACGTCCATTCTGTATTATAACAGAACAAACGCAAGGTGTCAATCAGCCAATGACCCAAGTTAGAGGTTGTGAGCCGTCCATATAGTTCTTGAGCTGATCTTCCAGGGCAGTCATAGCTTCTTTGGCTTCGGCTTTCATGGCTGCACCGTTGAGGGTGCCGCCGCCTTGTGGTCCGGCAATGGTTCCAAACTTTTCACGTGCTTCGCCAATGATCATTTTGCAATTAGCTACCATGTAGTCCTTGATCCATTGACTGATCTGGAAGTCACTCAGCAGGTTGATTTCGGGCTTGAGGTTATAGGTCCACAGCAGAACATTTTCGCCAGTGCCTTTGGGATCACGCACCAGTTGAAGTTTTTTGGTTACAGGGTTAAAGGTATAGTTCATGTAAGCGCCGAACATACGTCCAGCAAGCTCAACATATTGGCTGTAGAAATCGTAGGTAGCAAGGCCGCCACTTACGTTGAAGTTCATGAGATACACGTTCAGCGATGCTTGAGCAAATGGGTCAAAGTTTGACGCAAATGGGCCAGTGGAATCACCGAAAGTTCTACGGAAAATTTGTCTTACAGTAACAACTTCTTGTGGTAGCTGATAGATGTTTACGTCGCGCACCAGTTCCATGAAGCTGTAGCTTTCTTCATAGGCATTTTGAGCACGTTGACGATAAGTGCCGATGGTTTTTTCGTAAGCTGTTTGGTAATGTGCAGGGTCCAACTCGATGTCTACAATATCACCACCGAGTTGGAGCCTTACATAATCGTTAAGGTTTTGTTTTAGGGTTTCAAGACTGTTTTGTTGCTGTTCTGCCATGGGGAACTCCGTCCCCCTTATTTACCAGCTTCTTAGGATGATCAAGTTCTCTGTGCCACGACCGTTGAACGGTGTTTCTGTGGTAGTAAGATCTTTGAACAACTTGCGAGCCGAGGGCTTGCCAGCGGCGCTGAGCGCTTTCAGCGTTTCTGCAGGCTTGCGTACAGTTTTTTGCACAGTTTCTGCGGGGTTGAAACCCACAACGGCATTGTTCTTGACAGTGAACACTTTGGCATATTCATCCGCAACAATGTGGATCAGCTTGCGTTTCTTGGTATCATACAACCAAGCTTCGGCCTTGTCCACCAGACTTGCAGCCGGCAAACTCTTGAGTTTGAGCTCGGCAAATTCAGATTGGAACTTGAACTTGGCGGCTTTTTTCTCTGGACTCACGGGCTTGACTTTGCGCGGCTTGCGTTCCACTTTCTTGATCTGGACGTAACTGCCGCAGTCAGCGATTACCAGCTCGCAGAACTTGACACAGTTCTTGAGCTGAGTTTTGGTCATGTGTTCGTAGGCCTTGGCAAGATCAGGATCTTTGCCTGCCACAGCTTCTTCAAATTCTGTGAGCTTGCGTGTCCAGGTGTCTTTGATCATGTGGATGAACTGTGGCGCAACATTCATGCTACGCATTAGACTCACAGGCTTGTAGTCAGCGTTGAGCTTGGCACCACTGACAAGAAACTCGTCAAACAAGCCTTCTAGCTCACCTAGACACTCGCTGGTTTTTTCTCGCAGACGATCTTGAATCGTAATTTTAGGAACAACTTCCTCTACTACGACTTCTTGCTTGACCTGTTCTTTTTGCTCCAACAGTTCTGCAATGAGGTTGTCTAGTTTGATTTGCTCGTGCTCATCCAACTGCAAGCCCATGTCAGCCATACGGCACAGCCAGCCAGTGGTCAGTCGAATTTGACTGTCGGGCATGGCACGTATTTTTTTAGCGTCACGAGTGCGTTCGCGACGATCCAGATAGCTGGCCACCATGTCTTTGGCTTCTTTTTTGCCGTAGAAATAATTGTACCAATTAAACGCCCGAGTCATTGTGGCAAAACGATTTTCTGTGGGCTGAGTTCGCCACACAGGTTCGTCGCCTACGTGTTTGGTATCAGGACTACGCGGATTCAGGGGTTTGATTGTGGCTGTTTTCATGCAGGCTCCTTTGACTATAATTATAACAGATCACCCGTTTTGAGTCAAGTCAACAGAAAGTAATACTAAAGTTAGATCTGATTCTCTGCGAAATGTGATCCAGTAGGAGCGAGCAAAGCCATTACGGGACTTGCCATAATAGGAATACCAATCATGCTCGCGTAGCCAGCCGCCTCCCCGGAGCTTTTCGCGGCACGCTCGTTCCACTGCTCGGACCCGATCGTCGTAGCCGCTGTGGAACCGCAGGGCTACAACATGCCCTTGTTCTTTGAACTGACGAAATCTGCGGTTTAACTTAACTACTTTCATACCCAAATTATAGCAGGTTTAGAATTATCAGTCAACCTGCCCATAAATACTTGACTATGCCACGTTTAAGCCTTTACCGCCCTAATAGAACCCGAGATTACCAATTCATTGACCGTACCATACGAGAAATGTACACTGTGGGTGGTGTAGACATCTACATCCACAAGTACATGGGTCCGCAGACTGGCGGCGAGGATTCGGCATTTTCTGGCAATTTTGATGCTACACAACCTGTGTACGAAACGCAGAGTCCTTTGAACATACAAGACTTGCTGTTGTTGGAAAACCGCGATCGTGTTTACGATCAAGATGTTTATGTCATGCGTGGTGTGTTTCAAACACAAGACATTGATTTTGACCTTAGCCAGTTTGGTTTGTTTTTAAACAACGATACCTTGTTCATTACATTCCATTACAATCGCATGATTGACGAGTTTGGTCGCAAACTCATGAACGGCGATGTGCTGGAAATTCCCACGCTCAAAGACTACTATCCGTTGAATCCAGCCATACCACAGCCCTTGCCCAAGTACTATGTGATTCAGGATGCTGCTTTTGCCAGCGAAGGATTCAGTCAAACTTGGTTGCCGCACCTGTGGCGGGTAAAAGCCACGCCACTAGTCAATGCACAAGAATACAAAGATGTTCTCAAAAAACCCATGGTCCAAGAGAATATCTGGGACTCAGACAATTTCTATCCTGCTGGTACTGTTGTAAACTACGGCAATACCTATTACCAGGCCACACAGAACGTGCCAGCAGGCACTAACATCACCAACACCACCTACTGGTTGGAGTATACACCGTTGACTCAGAGTGATCAAATGACCACTCGTACCAAGGACCAGGAAATCAATGATGCTATTCTTGCACAAGCCGATGTTGAAGTTCCATTGAGTGGTTATGACGTTGACAAGTTCTACATTACTCCTACTTTGGAAAACGGACAGCCGGCCAACCCTGTGGGACTAAACACCAGCTCTACTACCACTGTAGATGGAACCGAAGGTGGCATGAACACTACCCCTCGCGGGTTTGGTTACACCTTGGGTTATCTGACCGGCGACGGCAAAGCGCCAAACGGTTTCCCAGTCACTCCAGGTGTGAACTTCCCAGAAAACCCAGTCAGCGGAGATTATGCTCTAAGGTTGGATTACTTGCCCAATCGTTTGTTCCGGTTCGATGGCAATCGTTGGGTGCGTATTGAGGACAATGTACGCACCGATCTCAACAACGGACCAAACAATAAGACCCTACGTTCAAGCTTTGTAAATAACACAGCAGAAGTTCGCACTACAGATCGTGGAATGATTCCAAGCCGTCAAAGTTTGAGCGAAATTCTAAAACCTCGGGCCGACAACGGCGGTTAACACATGCAACAATTCTTTTATGACGAACAGATACGTCGATTTCTTCTACAGTTTACCAGGATCTTTTCAGGATTCCAAGTAGAGTACGGACGTGATGCTACCAACCCAGACCAGTATGCGCTGTTGCGTGTGCCGGTCCGTTACGGAGATTCTAGTCGCAATGCACAGACTATCATTCAAGAAAACTCAGCCAACAGCTTGCCTAGCTCTCCATTGATGACTTTTTATATTGCAGGCCTAGACTATGATCGTCCTCGCATGCAGGAACCTTATTTTGTGTCGCGCTTTGCTGTGAAGCAACGTACCTACGACACCTCCACAGAAACCTACGAAACCACACAAGGCAATGCATTCACTATCGAGCGACTGATGCCTGTGCCCTACAAGTTGACTTTGAACTTGGACATTTGGACCACTAATACCAATCAAAAGATGCAGATACTTGAGCAGATATTGACCTTGTTCAATCCTGCACTAGAAATCCAGAGCACAGACAACTACATTGACTGGACCAGTTTGAGTGTGGTTGAATTGGAAAGCGTACAATGGTCCAGCAGAACCATACCCATGGGCACAGAAAATCCCATTGACATCTGCACCTTGCGATTTAACTTGCCAATTTGGATTTCTAGTCCGGCCAAGGTCAAGAAGCTGGGTGTGATTGAGCGTGTGATTGCCAGCATGTATGATGCACAAGGCGATCTTCGTGATGCTGTGACCAACAGTGATCTGCTGTTGGGCACGCGACAAGTTATCACACCGTTCAACTACAAAATTGTGGTAATTGGCAACAGCATCCAAATACTGCAAGAACGCACTATTGTGGATCAACCAAACACCAGTCTCGAACCTCCAGACATTGTGAGCGGCAGTGGACTACTATGGCCAGCAGTGATTGGCATGTATGGTGTACTACGACCCGGCATCAGCCAACTGCGCCTTACACAGCCAGATGGATCAGAGGTGATTGGTACCATAGTGGTTGACCCCAATGACGAACGTTTTGTATTATTCACAGTAGACGAGGATACTACTCCGCAAAACACCATGCTGCCTGTAAATGCTGTGATCAATCCGTTGATCAGTGCACCCAGTAATGGTTTACCAGCAGCAGTTGCTGGGCAACGGTACTTGCTGACTGAAGGAACAGGAGCAGCAGGCAACACTTATCCTGCGCCAGCTTGGCTGGGCCCGTCTAATCGTCCTTTGGTTGCTCGAGAAAATGACATTATTGAGTACAACGGCAGTTGGTGGGATGTTACTTTCAATGCTGATCAGCAAACTCAAGTTCAATATGTTAGCAATCTCACAACAGGTATACAGTATGAATGGACAGGTGGTTCATGGATAAAAAGTTATCAGGGCATCTACCCCGGCGGCGACTGGAGTCTGGTATTGTGAACGCCGTGGGCGTTTGGTTCTTGAGCAACAAAACCAATCGTTATCTATACCTACTGCGCAATGACGTCAAGCACCCGGGCACCTGGGGACTGCCCGGCGGCAAGATCGAACCTGGCGAAACCTTGCTGGGCGGCATGGAACGTGAATGCATTGAAGAACTAGGCAGCTTTCCTGTTTACAAGCGTCTGGTGCCCATTGAAAAATTTACCTCAGCTGACAACAAATTCGTGTATCATACCTTTGTATGTGTGGTAGATGAAGAATTTGTGCCAATTCTCAACGACGAGCATCTAGGATATGCTTGGATCGACGAAGGCACTTGGCCCAAACCCCTGCATCCTGGACTGTGGAGCACCGTAAACATGGACACGGTGCAAAACAAAATCCTGCGTGTTGCGCAGGATTTTGTGGGTTCCAAATAAGCCTGTTTAGGCTTGAGATTCCTGGAACTGTAACTGCACTTCTCCCACTGGAGCTGACTGTGTAGTTAATGCTGTCAACTGCACCGCTAGCACTTCAGGACCGTTGGGGTAAGTTCCTGTACCAGGAATACCACTGGTTCCTATCTGTTTAACCGAACTCAAATCCAAGACCCCTGAGTTGGTAGTAGAGATTGGAATAGCAAACAGTCTCTCGCCGCCGCTGAGTTCAGTGGTAATAGCTTGAATTGTTAGGTTCAAATCATTGGTTGGTGAAGAGCCTCCCAGCGCATTACCTAGAATTTTTACTGTGTCTCCCACTGCATAGCCTGTACCTGCATTTTGCACACTTATTTGCACAGTTGAGTTTGTGTAGGTTGTGCCAGACGGTGTAAGCTGAACAGTAACGTTGGCCGAGCTGCCCGAACTTGACACGTTGGTCAAGCTCAATCCGGCAAATGTTCTAATAGAACTTCCGCTGAACAAGACCTTGGTACCTGATTTAGTGAAACCGCCGGCAGTACCGAACAAACTCGAAGTTACACCACCAGTGGTTTCGCCGGTATATCGTGGCGCTGTGGCAAACTGTGTGAAACTTGGTTGGAAGCCACCACCTAGGTTGTTCAATCCTGACCAAACAGTGTTGGCCGAATCAATGTTGTTGGGGTTCAAGATTCCTTCAACCAAATATCGTCCAGCACTGACCTGGATGTTCAAGTTACTCAATGTAAGCTGAGCACGGTTGATCAAGGTACGCACACCCAGATCGCCAATGATGCCATCACTGACGCTGGGGCTGAGTCGCATGGCAAACACAGTTTGTTTGGCGCCAACGGTGCCTGGCAAACCATAGTTGGTACGGTTGAATGTAAACTGATAACCTTCGTCACCGTCAAAACTACCGTCCATGATCACAGAACTACCCCAGTGGTTGACCAACGGAGCACAGGTGTTGCTGATCAATATCACACCACTGTTGTCAGTGTGACTGGTTGCTGCACTGGATGTAAAGCTACGTGCGGCGCCATCGACCCATTGATCAAACGTGGCTGCTCGTGTTACACCTGTGAGTGTGTTGCCTGATTTTCCTGAGTACTTGATAATTTCGCTGTCAATCATACAGAACACAGGGTAAGTTACACTGGCTGCAGGATACTGGCTAGCATCGCGCAGATCAATAGTTGTTTGACTGTCGTTGATTGCACCGTTCAAGCTAGACACAGGTGTTTCGTTGATAGCTTCGTAGCGACCAGGCAGGTTACCTGAACGCATGTATGCTTCGTTGTTTTGGTTGTTGTTGGGTCTGCGGTGAGCTGGCCAGAATTCACCGTTTTGGGCACGAACCATCCATTGTACATAACCAGCACCGTACCATGAGTATTCTACACCCAACATCTGCATTTTGTTTGCATCTATGGTAAACCCACTGGGCCCAGTGCCATCCAATGTGTCAATGTTAAAGTCGGCTTGTACCACGCGAATTTCTTGTCGCAGCGCCATTTTTACACGTACCTGGTTAGACACTCCGCGGAATGTGGGTACCACTGTCATACGGTTGTTGTCCAACACAGATGTTACAGTGTGAGTCATACCTTGTATGACCACTGTGTCACCGTTGTTGAGTTGATCTTGGAAGCGGCATGTTCCGTCGCCAGTGACTAGGTTTGATCCTACGCCCACTGACACCAGACCAGCCAACTGGAAAGTACTCGAACGCTGTACCACGTTGAGAGTTTGTCCGTTGTGTTCCCAGAACAAGCCGTTTTGATCGTCAAAAATACCAGCTCGAACACTGGAACCATGCCATTGTGTCACAGCAATTCTCGGTTGTTGACCCAGTTCAGGAGCAACACTGCCCAGGGTGGCCTGCGCTTCTACAACAAAGCTAACATCACTGCCAATGCTGGTCACAGTATAGTTTGTGCCGTTGTAACCTGAAGTAGTTACACCACTGATTGTGATGGTTGCGCCAGCATTGAGACCGTGTTCCAGATCTGTAGTAATGGTAATGTTACTGCCAGCTGAAGTGCCTGATGCCACAATCGAAGCAATATCAAATGTGGGCTTGAGCATGGTACCCGATGTAAACAGGATACCTTTACCGGACTGATAGCGGAAATACTTCTTGGTCTGACGCACTGCACTTGCACCTCGAGTTGGAGAACCAGTGCTCAGCACAACACCGCCATCAAACGGTCTTGGCAAGAAAGCGGCATTGCTGCGAACGTTGATGGTTCCTGCAAGTGTTCCACTGACTGCTGCGCCAGCCTTGGCTGTGTATGAAAAAGTGGTTGTGCTAGGAACTGCTGTCACAAAGAAGCTACCTGTGGCATAGGCTTGGTTTGTTCCTGATGTCAGTGCTACCAAAATTGGAGTTCCTGGGACCAGGCCGTGCGCATAGGTAGTTGTTACGGTGATGGTACTGGGGGTAAGACCGTCGCTGACAATACTAGCAATGTCAAGGTCAGCACCAGTATACGGGAAGGCCTGACGTACCACGCTGTCGTATTGATTCAACGGGTAGCCTGGAGCCAAGTTTGGCAGTCTTCGTGGGTAGTATGCAAAGTTGTTGTCGTTGGCATAGTACACATAGCTTACACCTTCGGCGTTGCTGGAAGCTTGGTTTTGGGTGCTGACATATTCGCCAGCGGTAAGACCGTGACTGTCAGCGTTGACTGCAATCTGTGGAATGTTAGTGTTGCCAGTGGCATCAAAAATACCAGTCATACGAATCACTGGAGAACCTACTCCAGCAGCGGTTAATGCTGTGGTGTTGAACTGCCCACGAGCAATGGTTTGAGTTCCGTTGACCGCGGTGTTCACAGCACTCATGTTAACCAGTTCAACGTTGCCGCTGAGACGTTGCATCACTGTGCCAGACACAAAACTGTTGGCTGGGCTTGTGTTGTACCAACCGCGTGTGAGTTGCAAAGTAGTACCGTCTGTGACTTCATACACTCTTGCAATTTCTATGCTGTTAACTGCAAACACATCATTGCCAATTGAAATATTGGCCGAGCCACCGTTGGATTGATTTGACTGTCGAACCACAGTAAGTGCGTTGCCGGACACGTTGGTCACTGCCATGACTTCGTACACACCTGCTGAGTCAGTTTTAACAATGATATAGCTGCCATCACTGATGCCAGCAGCCGCAACGTTGGCACAGTTTACAGTTGTGGTAGCCACGCTAGTAATGTTGGCCACTGCCACTGTGGTTCCGCCAGTGCCTGGATTACCAATGATGATAATATTGTCACCAACACTGAGTCCAGTGGTACTGGCCACTGTAAATGTACGCTCAGCTGAACTGTTGACGTTGGCTGTCAAACGAGTGCTTACAAAAGGTGTTACATTGCCCTGTGTTTGGCTGACAATAAGAGCAAAATCATTGGCCACCCACTGCGCAGTGCTTTGGTTTTGTAGTCGTACACTGGTATCAACGTTGCTGGTGATTTGGTCATCACCGGCCAGCATGGTTGCATAGCCATTGGTGTTGATTATAATGTCTGCGCCGATGTCTTCATAAAACGCAGGAATATTGTTGATAGTGGCATAGTTTTGCCACTTGGTGTTTTGCAGACCGTATTCAAAGTCGGCGTCGATCAGGGCCTGAGGATTACTTACTCGTTCACGACCGATGGCATCTAGTCCAAAGCTCCACGGCTGCACTATCATCTCAGAATTTTCAATCCAGATAGCCAACTTGTCGTTGGCATCCATGAGTGATGTGTCAGTGTCTAATGTCAGTGTAGTAACACCGTCATAGGCTGTGGGAAAGTCGTTGGTAACGCCGGCTGTGTAAGACACTGTGCCGCCCAGTGCAGGGTCACCAAAATTGTAGATGCAGATTCCGTCGGTTGTGTTGTAAATGGCAAGGAATTCAGGCAGATTTACCCGGCCTGCTATCTTAATGGTGCCTACACCAGCAGTGCTTGGGGCAAAAACGTAATTATTAACTCGTTGTCGTGCCATTTCTTAAACTCCAAATATGATTTGATTAGCTGTCAACGTTGCTTGTGTAGTCGTTGAAAACTTGCTATAACCAATAGTAGCGTTGGCAATTTTACTATTGGTCACTGTTCCGTCACTGGGTGTGCCAGTATATAGTGTGTCGCCCATGATAACAGCAAAGAATGGTGTCAGTGCCGCAGGCGGTGTTGGGAAACTTATGTTTGATCCAGAAATGCTGAACCCTACTGTAGGATTCAGTATTACGTTGTTCAGACTCACCATCATTGCATAGGCAGTGGGAGGAGTAAAAGATGCACCTCCCACAGTGATTGGAAACGTAGTTTGGACGCCATCAAATGCTGGCGTGTCCATGTATCTATACTGTCCAATCTGCGGTGTATTACCCAAATAAGCCATTTGTTTTCCTTATAGTCTGCCAACCACAACTTCAATTGTGCCTGACTCTCCGTTGAAATCTTCCAACGCTTTTCCGATTACACTGCCAAGTGTGGGTGTTGTGCAGGCCATGGCATGACCATTGCCGGCTGACACCATCATTTGGCCTTTCTTAACCGGTCCAACAACTTTGGTCGGGACCCGTCCAGTCAATGCCAACTCCACTGCGCAGTCGCAGTTCAAAGTAGAGTTCATCAGGTGTGCCGGATTGGTTGATACCACCCCAGCTACCGCAGTGTCTCCGGCTTTGCTTGCAATAGTAACTTCTTGAGGACCACCAAACACCAGCACAGTGCCTGGTTCGTAATCTGCATCAGCACAGTACATTTCTGCCAAGTCAGCATATTGAGCTGTGGTTGCTTTGGCAAATACTGTGTTAAATGTTCCGGTAGAACTACCAATGTTACCAACTCCGTTGGTTCCACCATTGACAATAGCAGTCACTGCTGAGCCTGAGTTAACACTGAGAACTCCAGCGGTAACCAAGTTTCCACCAGTTACGTTGCCAGTGACACTCAAGCTTGTACCTGTTGCAGCACCAATCACTGGAGTAACCAGAGTTGGAGTATTAGCAAAAACAAGGCTACCTGAACCAGTTTCATCACTGATTACACCAGCAAGTTGTGAAGATGTAGTAGCAGCAAACTGTGACAAGTTGCCTGCTGTGGTAGCAAGTCCAGTTACAGCACCGGTTGATCCGTTGACGCTGGTAACTTTGGCATCTGTGTAAGTTGTGCTAATTGAGTTAGCAGTCCAGGTACCCACAGTCAATGTACCTACACCAGTGATACCAGTGTAAGAACCAGAAAGTCTGGCGCTGGCTACTGTGCCTGTGTCAAGATTGGTAGCATTCAAACTAGTGAGCGGGCGACCGTTACCAATAACGTTTCCACCAGCAATGTTGGCAGTGGCAGTAATATTACCAGTTGCGGTGATTAGTCCACCTGTGACAATGTTACCACCTGTGATGTTGCCAGTTGCACTGACCAATCCGCCAGTGTTGATGTTGCCACCTGTAACGTTGCCAGTTGCACTGACCAATCCGCCAGTGTTGACATTGCCACCGCCAATGTTGCCAGTGGCTGTAAATGTTGTAGCACTAATGACGTTGGCACCAGTGATATTACCGCTACCGCCATTAGTAATAACATTACCAGCAATAACATTACCAGTTGCTGAAATCAGGCCTGCTGTGTTGATGTTTCCGCCGTCAACGTTACCGCTTACACTTAACGATGTTAGCGTACCAACGGATGTAATGTTAGCTTGTGCATTTCCTGTTACGGTAGTAGCTGTAGTTGCTGCACCAGTTAGTGTGGCAGTGATAGTGTTGGCAGCAAAGTTACCTGCTGAATCTCGCAGGACCACAGTGCTGGCACTGTTGGCTGTGTTAGAACTCAGCGTAACTGTGATATTACCTGTGCTTGCGCTGGTACTGATACCTGTTCCGCTGACAACAAGATTGCCAACGCCGGTGTGAGTGTGATCTGCTCTAGCATATCGCAAACTTGTACCAATGGCTGCTGACCCAATATTGGTTGGGGTCGCAGCACTGGCCTGCCCAACAACATAAGCTGTGGTGGCCAACTGATTGGTATTGGTATCTGCGGCTGCGTTGGCTGCGGTGACAATGTTGGTAAACGAACCGTTGTTGGCAGTAATATTACCACTGACACTGACACTGGCACCAATCAATGCTGCGGTGGCAATGACGTTGCCACCGGCTACGTTGGCAGTAGATGTGATATTGCCCGAAGATGTAATTAAGCCTGCGGTAATTACATTACCGCCAGTTACGTTTCCAGTTGCGCTAACTGCACCGCCAACTGATATCTGACCATTGGTAACCAGATTGCCGCCAGTGATGTTTCCGCTGGCGCTGATAGTTGTAGCACCTGTAATTGTACCAGTCAGTGCCAAACTTGCTGCATTTACAGCACCAACGGCAGTAATTAAGCCGCCTGTGATAATGTTGCCACCTTGAATATTACCTGTAGCAGTGATCAAGCCTGTTGTATTAACGTTGCCACTGGTCACGTTGCCAGTGGCTGACACAAATGAACTGGCAACCACCCTGGCAGTGTTGACGTTGCCACCTATGATGTTGCCTGTAGCGGTGATCAATCCACTAGTGGTCACGTTGCCACCGGTGATATTACCAGTTGCACTTACTAGACCAGTGACTGTGGTCCCTGTAGAAGATACAACTAATACGTTAGCAGTGTCTGCACTTTGAACAGTTACATCTCCGTTGGCTATAACTCGAACGTTAGATGTACCGTTGGTCAATTGAGAAGTGCTCAATCCAGACAGCAAAGATCCGTTACCAAGGATAAAGTTACCGATAATATTACCAGTTGCACTGACTAATCCACCGGTGTTGATGTTGCCACCAGTGACGTTACCTGAACCACTAATAGTGCTACCGCCAATAATTGCACCAGTTGCAGAAACTATTGCAGTGTTGACGTTACCGCCATTGATGTTACCAGTTGCAGAAACAAATGCAGTGTTGACGTTACCGCCATTGATGTTACCAGTTGCACTGACCAATCCACCAGTGTTGATGTTACCACCAGTGACGTTACCTGAACCACTGATTGTAGTTCCAGAAATTGCTGTACCAGTTATTGTACCGCCGGCGGTGATCAATCCGGTACTGATAATGTTTCCGCCAGTGACGTTGGCTGCACTGGTAACGTTGCCTGTGGCTGTGATCAACCCACCAGTTTGAACGTTGGCTCCAATTACGTTGCCTGCTGCACTAAGGTTGCCAGTGGTAGTTGCCAGGCCAGTGATAGCCACACCGGTTGAACTCACTGTGGCAATTGTGGTGCCGTTTACGTTTTGAACAATGCTACCATTGGGGCTGGCAATGATCACTTTGGAATTGGAATTGAAAATTTGTGTAGTGTCTGTGCTGATTCCAGTAAGTGCACTACCGTCACCTACAAAATAAGCAGCATTCACGTTGCCAGACACACTAACTGTACCAGCAACAAAATCTTCCAACACAAAACTGGCATTGCCAGTATCTACCACTGTGGTAGGTTTGGATGTCAAGTTACCAAACAGTTTCCAACGACCGTCAGTGATATCACGGAACAAGCCACTGTAACGTGTGGTTCCATCATTGTATTCGGTTACAATACCTGAATCATAGGTGTCACCCGGATTGGCATTGGCCAAGAAAATAAAGGGATCGGTTACGTCCAGGCTGTCTGTACCAGTTGTAGTAAACGTACCGTTGACAACAAAATCGCCTACGCAGGTAATGTTTTGTCCAACATTAAGATTGCCAGCAATGCCAACACCGCCACTGAACACACCAGAACCTGTGGCTACGTTACTGCTAACTGTGGTGCTGGTAATGGCCAGTGCACCATTGGCATTGATATTGCCTGACACTCCAATACCGCCATCAAGAACCAACACACCAGTGACGTTGCTGGTACTAGCAGAGTTGGCATTAACGGTGATCTTGTCTGCGCCTGCTACTGTTACAGTCATTGAAGTAGCATTGGCCCAATATAAACCAGTGTTGTTTGCAGCTAGGCTGTATACTCCAGGTGCTCCAACTGTACCAGCTGGAAAAGCTGTGGTCTGTAGGTTAAGTGTGTTTAACGCTCCACCACGAAAAGTTACGGTGATATTGTTTGTAGCAAGTGCCGGAGGGGCGGTGAACAACAATACCGTACCTTCAGCATCGTAGTCAACACCAGGTCGTTGGGCAGTACTGCCAATCAGCACATCCAAATCGCTGGCTGATGCCACACTGCGGTTCAACGCAAATTGCAAGGTAACACCGTCCCCACTGAAGTACTGAGTACTGGTGTTCAGCAGCGGCGTGTTTGGATTTAGGCCGATATAACTCATTATGTAATTTCCAGAATGCTAAGAACTGCGTCCACAGAGCTGGCTGCACTGCTTTGCACATAAATTTTGTCACCACTGACTAACACAAGTTTCTGATCGCCGCCCACTGCCACAAGGCTGGCGCCTGAAGAAATTGGTGCATTAGCAGTTACATAGGTATTTGCTGCACCATCGCCAACAAAAACGTTGGCAGAAATTGAGCTGCCAGTTGTATTGGTCACTGTTAGTCCAACTACCACTACAGTTGTGTTGGCAGCCACTGTATAGCCACCTACAGCGGTTGCTGTGGTACCTATGTTTTGACTAAGTTTTCTCGTAAAAGTATTTGCCATTTCGTATTATCCTAAAGCTATCGACAATGCAATTGCATCATTCACTGTCGCCACTGGCTGTCCACTGATATTTATGACCCCAGAAACTGCCACGTTGCCTCCGGTGATGTTGCCCGTGGCCGAAACTTGGCCTCCAGTTCGTATATTTCCACCAGTGATGTTGCCTGTGGATGTTACCAGTCCAGTTGTGCTGACATTTCCTGCAACAACATTACCAGTTGCACTGACAGTTACACCCTGGACCAGTGCTACACCAATTACATTGCCGCCGGTGATGTTGCCTGTGGCTGTTACCAATCCGCCAGTGATCAAATTGCCGCCGGTTACATTGCCTGTTACTTGAGCGGTTGTAGCCCCTAGAGTTACAATATTTCCGCTGCCAGTGATGCTGATGTTACCACCAGTGATATTGGCCGTTGCAGAAATATTTCCGCCTGCTAGGCTTGCAGCAGTTACTGATCCGTCAACACCCAAATTGCCCAGCACGTTGCCAGTTAGGCTCAGTGTGCTACTGATCAGGTTGCCACCAGTGATATTGCCTGTGGCTGATATCAGTCCGCCTGTTCTTAGGTTACCACCAGTGACGTTGCCGCCAGCGGTAACTTGCCCGTTGGTAATAAAGTTGGCGCCCAAAACATTACCAGTGGCTGAAACATAACCTGTGGCCTCTGCGTTGCGTAATGTTGCATCAAGAACGGTGATGTTACCGCTGGCTGATATTGCACCGCTGGTGATCAAATTACCGCCGGTGATTGTACCAGCTGCACTGAGCAGTCCGCCAGTTAACAAATTACCGCCGGTGATGTTGCCTGCGCTGGTTACAATATTGCCTGTGGCTGTGATTGCACCGTCTGCGGTGATGTTTCCACCGTTGGCGGTACTGATTGGACCACCTACTGTGAATACGTTTCCAACTTTGTTGAACACAAGTCCTGCTGATCCTAACGCCGCGCCGCCATCGTTGTAGATGATCTGTGTATTTGACGATCCAGATAGTACCAATGTTCCAATTAGGTTTCCACCGGTGATGTTGCCTGTGGCTGAAATCAAGCCACCAGTACGGATGTTTCCACCAGTGATGTTGCCTGTGGCTGTAATCAGGCCACTTGTGATCAAGTTAGCACCTGACACATTTGACAAGCTCACTACATTACCTGTGACGCTGACATATCCGTTGGTGATAACATTGCCAGCAATCGCGTTGCCAGTGGCGCTGATGTATCCTAGAGATATCAGGTTACCGGCTGTAAGGTCTGCGGTTACTACTGTGTTACCAGTCACATCAAATGTACCGTTGACTACAATGTTACCAGTGGCACTGAGATTGTTGGTGTTAACAAAATTAACTGCTACAATATTACCGTTGCCGTAAATTTCTCCAGCAGCAAAAAGTTGTCCATTCAGTGACAAACTGCTTGCTGCAATGTTGGCCACAGTTGAAATATTACCAGTTGCACTGATTCTTCCGCTGGTGGTAATGTTGCCGCCAGTGATGTTACCAGTCGCAGTAACTAGTCCGCCTGTGTTAATATTTGCACCAGTTACGTTGCCCGAAGCTGATACAATACCTGTGTTGACGTTTCCACCATTGACGTTACCCGAAGCTGATACAATACCTGTGTTGACGTTTCCACCAGTAATATTACCTGTGGCAGTAATCAATCCGGCTGTAGCAACATTGCCACCAGTGATATTGCCTGTGGCCTCTATGCCAGCAGAAGTATTGACGTTGCCTGTGGCAGTAATCAATCCGGCTGTAGCAACATTGCCACCAGTGATATTGCCTGTGGCCTGTATGCCAGCAGAAGTATTGACGTTGCCTGTGGATGTCACTAGTCCGCCGGTGATTAAATTGCCACCAATCACGTTGCCTGTAACTTCAGCAATACCAGAAGCACTCAAGTTGCCAGTTGATATATTGGCAGTAACCACAAGATTAGTTAGATTACCAATTCCTGTGGCCACGACTCCAGTAAGCTGGCTACCATTACCAACGAAGAACGGAGCAGTTACATTGCCTGTAACATTGAGTGCTGTAGTTACGTTGCCACTTAGACTGATGTCCCCTGTTCTCACGGCACCAGTAATAACAGCATTACCACCTGCAATGTTGGCTGTGGTTGTAATGTTGCTGGTAGATGTCAATGCGCTGAGAACATTACCACTAACACTTAGATTGGTTGTGTTAACATTTGCACCCGAAATATTACCAGTTACATTCAAACTGCCCAGGGTGCCAACCGCAGTGATGTTGGTTTGACTGGCAGTGATCAATGTACCTACAATGCTGACGCCTTCAAGATTGCCACCAGTGATATTGCCAAACGCACTAACTTGTCCCAGTGTAGTAATATTACCGCCAGTGACGTTGCCGGCTGCAACCACTGTACCTTGTACACTGACCAGTCCTGTCGTATTGATATTGCCACCAGTAACGTTGCCTACTGCACTTACTCTTCCAGCAGAATCAATGTTGCCGCCAACTACTGTGCCTGTTACACTGAGAGGGCTTAGAACATTTCCGCTGAGGCTCAAACCTACAGCATTTAAGTTACCACCAGTGATATTACCTGTGGCCTGTATAGCTCCGCCGGCAGTAATCAATCCACTGGTGATCAAGTTACCACCAGTGATGTTACCTGTGGCTTGAATAGTACCAGTTGCAGTAATCAATCCACCAGTATTGATGTTTCCACCAGTTACGTTACCTGAAGCACTGACTAGACCGCTGGTATTAACATTGCCACCAGTGACATTGCCTGTGGCATCAACGGTTGTGCTGTAAACGCCAGATGCATTTAAGTTGGCTACTGAAACATTGCCGCTAAACGCACCTGCGGTTGCAATTACGTTGCCGCCGCTGATGTTTGCGCTGCTGGTAATGTTGCCAGTGGCCTGTACAAAACCACCGGTTAGAACATTACCGCCAGTGACATTGCCAATTGCGCTGATTGTCTGACTAGCAGTTACAACGTTGCTTTCTAGTGTACCAACTTTGAATGTACCATAGGCATTGACTGTAACCACTTCGTTTGCAACACTGACATCAGTTGCTGCAAACATTCGACTGTTGATAGTGTCGTAGCCAACAAATGCTTGTTTTTCCGATCCAGAGAAGTACCAGAAATCCATACCGCGGTCTTTGCCGTCATTGGCTACCAACGGAGTGTTATTGGGTCCACGACCCATTTCTATGATTGGGTCTTCAACTGCAAGTGTGCTTACGTTGACATAACTGATATTTCCGTTGACTGCTAGATCACCACCAATTACTACATTTCCTGTAGTGGAAATTGTGGCTGCACTCACAGAACTGGTTGTAGTAATTGAGCCAGTGGCACTGACCAAGCCTGTTAGATTGATATTGCCAGCATCAACATTGCCAGTTACGCTGAGAGACGGTAGTGTACCAATACTTGTAGCTGCAACGCCTGTAAGCTGGCTACCGTTACCAATGAAGAATGGAGCAGTTACGTTACCTGTTACATTTAACGGACTGATTACGTTACCGCTAAGACTGACACCCGTTCCGATAAAATATCCGGCTTGTACGTTGCCGGTTGAGCTGAGTGCCGCACCGGTAACTGTACCTGTTGCTGAAACGTTGCCTGATGCGGCCAATCCAGCAGTGTTGATATTGCCACCGGTGATATTAGCTGTGGTTGTGATAGCACTGGTTGTGTTGATTGCACTCAACACGTTGCCACTTAGACTCAAGTTAGTTGTACTGACATTGCCCGAAGTTAGATTACCAGTTGCGCTGATTATACCTGATGTATTGAGGTTTCCGCCAGTGATGTTGCCAATAGTGTTGACGCCACCAGTTGAACTCAATACGCCTGCAGTGTTAATGTTGCCACCGCGAATGTTGCCAGTTGCTGTAACTATGCCAGCGGTGGTAAAGTTAGCGCCATCAATGTTACCTGTGGCTGTGACCAAGCCGCCAGTTGAAACGTTACCGCCGGTGACATTACCAGTAACATTCAAGCTACCCAGTGTACCAACACTTGTAATATTGGGCTGGCTAGCAGTGAGCAAGGTGCCTGTAACAAATGTACCTGTCAGGTTACCAGCAAGCAAGTTGCCAGTGGCATTGACGGTACCAGTGACACTCAATCCGCTGGCTGCAAATGTAGCTACATCTGATCCGGCTACTCCCACTGTAACGTTGCCTGAACTTGCAGCCACTACGTTGCTTGTGCCGTTGACAATTTGAGTTGGTGTTCCGCCGCCGCCGCTGATGCCTGTAAGTAATGCACCGTTACCAATGAAGTAGTTGGCGCTGATGTTTCCTGAGCTGGTGATGTTGCCAGCTGCGGTAATCAAACCAGCAGTCGAAACATTGCCACCAATCACATTACCTGTAGCACTTACCAAACCACCAGTGTTGATGTTGCCACCTGTGACGTTGGCTGTGGCTGTGAATGTAGTTGCGCTGACAACGTTGGCGCCAGTGATGTTACCGGCTGAACCAGAAGTCACAAAGTTAGCAGCAACCACGTTGCCTGTGGCACTAACAAGTCCGGCTGAGTTAACATTGCCACCAGTGATGTTGCTGGTAACGTTTAGAGCGCTTACAACGTTGCCACTCAGGCTCAAGCCTGTGGCATTTAGGTTACCACCAGTGATGTTGCCTGTAGCAGTGATCAGTCCTGTTGTAGTTACGTTACCGCCAATTACATTGCCTGTAGCACTGACTGTAGTACCTCTGACCAATGTAGTTGCTAGAACGTTACCGCCAGTGACGTTGCCTGTGGCTGTGATTAGACCGCTTGTGGAAATATTACCACCTGCCACGTTGCCGGTTGCGGTAATTAACCCAGCTGTGACTACATTGCCACCAGTGACGTTGCCAGTTACTGAAACGGTAGTACCTGTATGTGTTGTGGCGAAAACGTTGGCACCACCATTGATATTGCCACCAGTGATGTTGCCAGTTGTACTAATTGTGTTTGATCCAAACGCTGCCAGCAAGGTAGCAACATTTGAATTACCATAAGTTGCAGGCAAGCCGGTTAGCAAACTACCGTTGCCTAGAATGAAACTGCCGCTGATATTGGCAGTGGTTGTGATGTTGGCTGTGGTATTGATTGCACTGACCACGTTGCCACTTAGGCTCAACCCTGTAGCATTCAAATTGCCGCCTGTGATGTTGCCTGTAACATCGACTGTGGTACCAGTGTGTGTTGTAGCATTAACGTTGGCTGCGCCAACAATGTTACCACCTGCAATGTTTCCAGTGGCACTAATGTTGCCTGAAGCAACAATACCAACTGTGTTAATATTGCCAGTTGCTGATAGAGTACTACCTTGTACTAAACTTGTTACAACTAGATTACCAGCACTGACATTGCTAGTAGTAACTACATTTCCTGATAAAACATTGCCTTGAGCGCTGACATTTCCAAGAACCGTCAACACATTAGAATCTTTATTGTAGGTCAATCCACCTACCGCGTCAGCATTACCATTGGTGTTGAACAGTATTTGAGTGTTTGAGCCTGGTACAACAATGTTGCCTGTGATATTGCCAGCAAAGTTACCAACAAAATATGCGTCTGTAACAATGTTGCCCACAGCACTTACAATGCCTTGTGTGGTCAAGTTACCACCAGCAACGTTGCCTGTGGCAGTAACTGATGCTGGGCTGAACGCACCTGTCAAACTTAAATTACCGCCTGCAATGTTGGCTGTTGTAGTAATATTACCTGTGGCGTTGACAATACCTGTATTAACATTGCCGCCAATGATGTTGGCAGTGGTTGTGATTGCACTTGTGGTGTTGATTGGACTGACAACATTGCCGCTGAGACTCAAACCTGTGGCATTTAAGTTGCCACCAGTGACGTTGCCTGTAGCAGTGATCAGTCCTGTTGTGGTTATGTTGCCACCAGTGACGTTGCCAGTTGTGACTATATTGGCTGAGTTTGTACCCGATGCCAAATATGTTGATACATCTGCATTGCTGTAGCCGGCAGGTAGTCCAGTTAGTTGACTACCGTTACCTAAAATATAAGCGCCTTGAACATTGGCAGAACTAGTAATGTTGCCGCTGGCTGTCAAACTTGTCAGTGTGCCAACACTAGTAATATTTGGTTGTGCGTTGTCCAAAACTGTGTTGGCAGTAGAAGCAGTGGTTGCAGTACCAGCAGTGGTCGCATAAGTGGCGTTGGCCACTGTTCCTATAACATTGGCACCAGTGATAGATGAAAGTCCAGCACCTGAACCATAGAATGTTGAGTTGACATTGCCACCGTCAATGTTGCCACTCACACTCAAACTTGTCAGTGTACCAACACTAGTAATGTTGGCTTGGGCAGCGCCTGTTACTGTGTTTGCTGTTGTAGCACTGCCTGCTGATATAGCGTAAATGGCATTAGCCACGGCCCCTACGACGCTTCCACCTGAAACGTTAGTTAATCCAACACCTGAACCATTAAATGCAGTCGCATTAACGTTGCCTGTGGTTACAACATTGGCTGTGTTGGTTCCACTGGCTAGATAGTTAGCAACGTTGGCATTGCCATATGTTGAAACAGCAGAGATTCCAGTTAAGAAAGCACCATTACCTAAGATGTATTGACCACTAACGTTGGCTGTGGTTGTAACATTGCCTTGCAATGCTGCCAGATTACCAGTATATGTGGGCAGATATGCTGCCACATTGGCGTTGGAATAGTTACCTGCTGGCAAGTTTGTTAGTTGGCTACCATCACCTAAAATAAATGCACCAGTTACGTTACCGCTTGCACTTACAGTACTAGCAGTGATTGCACCCGAATAAGTTGGTAGATATGCTGCCACATTGGCATTGGAATAACCAGCAGGCAGTCCAGTAAGTTGACTACCGTTACCAATAAAGTAGCCAGCAGTGATATTACCTGTAGTTGAAATTGTGTTTGATCCAAATCCTGCTAACAGTGTAGCAACGTTTGAGTTGCCATAAGGCGTAATTGTGCCAGAACCAGTTAAGACTGTTTGTTGTCCTGATTCGTTGGTAAGGATTATGGACGTAGCGTTGGCACTGATTGAGGCATTGCCAAGATAAATGGTACCGTTGGCCAAGAACAAGTCATTAAAGGCATTGGTTGCACTACCGATGTTTTTAGCCACGTTGCCGGTGGGCAACAGATTGCCAGAAATCGTAAGGTCTGTTTTGGAGAATACAGCAACATTGCCGATACCGTCAACACTGACTGTGACATTGGCGCCTGCTCCTCCAATAGTAACGTTGGATGTTCCATTAGTAATAGCAGCACCGCCTGATGCTACAATACCAGTAAGAGCAGCACCGTTACCGATGAAGTAAGTAGCAGCAACGTTGCCAGAAGCAGTGACGTTACCCGATGCGGTTATATTTGCGCCCTGTATATTACCAGATGCGCTTATGCCAGTGGTGCCGTCGAGTTCAATAGCCATTTAATTCAGTCCTTTAATCTTATATTTATGGTACCACATTGAATGTAGATGAGCTGGGTACAGTAATTTGCAATCCGTTGGGTATGGTCAACGGACTCACCATCATTGCCGATACGTTGGCTTGTACCGCAATATTGGCAGAAAGTGTACGAGGAGTTGCTATCACACCGTTGACAAACAGTGACGTTTGACTCACAGTAACTACATTGCCTGTGCCAGAAATGCCAATGGTCACATTGCCGTTGGCTGTTGAAATCGCTACGTTAGAAGTACCATTGACAATAGCTTGGCCATTGCCAGATCCACCGCTGATACCTGTGAGCAGGCTACCGTTACCAACAAAATAACCAGCATAGATTGTGTCAAATCTCAGGCTATTGCTACCAATGTCATAGACGTTGCTGACGCTGGGCAATATACTGGCATTGGCTTGAATTACTCCGATGCCATTGGGCTTGAGCACAATGTTGGTGTTTGTAGTAGTGGTTGTGATGGTGTTGTTGGCAATCTGAATGTTGCTGCCAACTGGTCCAGCTGTGTAAATTTCGGTGAAATTGCTGTTGACCGCGTCAAACGCATCGCGCAACGGTTCGCCAGTGCCGTCGTTGGCATTTGCACCAATATCGATTATCTGTTGAGACATTACAATCCAAATCCTTTGGTTGTATTTACCAAAAGACTTAGACTGCGTTTTTGTGAAAAACTGCTTTAGTAATACCGCAGTTGGCGATTTTTAGTTAGATTCTGCCCACTACAACTTCAATGGTTCCCGAGTCGCCATCAAAGTTTTCCAGTGCTTTACCAATCACAGAACCCAGCTGTGGATTTTGTTCAGCACGAGCAGCACCGTTGCCTGCACTTACCATCATATCGCCTTTGCTTACAGGTCCTTGAACTCGGCAGGGTACACGTCCTTGCAGGGCAATTACAGCAGTGTATTGTGACTCAAGTCCAGCATTCATTAGGTAACTTGGGTTGGCAGATACCACTCCAGCAACTCTGCGGTCGCCTATAGTTGAACTTTGTGTGACTTCTGCGCTTCCGCCAAAGGACAGAACTGTGCCAGGCGCATAGTTGGCATCTGCTGAGTACTTTTCTGCCAAGTCAGCATAGAGTGCAGTGGTTGCGGTAGCAAACACCTGATTAAAATAGCTAGAAGCACTGCCAATGTTGCCCACAGCATTTGTGCCAGTGTGGGTGATATTGTTAACAGACAGTGTACCAGTTGTTCCTGCAGTGACTAAATTCCCCGATGTGATGTTGCCTGTTACGCTCAAACTGCCCAGTGTACCTACTGAGGTGATGTTTGTTTGACTTGCTGTGGCAATGGTACCAATCAAATTGCCGCCGCTAATATTGGCAGTAGTAGTAATGTTTGCAGTTGTGTTAACTGCACTGACCACGTTGCCACTCAAGCTCAGGCCGGTAGCATTGACATTGCCGCCATTGATGTTACCAGAGGCACTGACTAGCCCGGCTGTGTTAACATTACCTCCAATGAGGTTGCCAGTGGCACTGACTAGTCCAGCTGTGTCAACATTGCCGCCAGTAATATTGCCACTGACAGAAATTGAAGTACCAGTAATTGCTGTTCCAACAATGGTTCCAATAAGATTGCCGCCTGTGATATTGCCCGTGCCACTCACTGACCCTGAACCAAATGCAACATTGCCTACCAGTGTTCCAATCAAGTTGCCGCCTGCAATGTTGGCTGTTGTGGTAATATTAGCTGTGGTATTGATTGCACTGACAACGTTGCCACTCAAGCTTAGGCCTGCGGCGTTCAAATTACCGCCTGTGATATTGCCAGTTGCTGTGATCAGCCCACCAGTTCTTAAATTACCACCAGTGATGTTGCCTGTGGCTTGTACTCCACCTGAGGTGTTGACATTTCCTGTGGCAGTGACTAGACCTGCTGTACTCAAATTTCCAACAGTGGCATTGCCTACTACAACCACTGAAGTCAAATTACCAACACTGGTTATGTTTGGTTGTGCAGCATTGACTACTGTGGCAGCGGTACCTGACACATTGCCTGTTACATCAATGGTATAGGATCCAGCTAGACGGTCTGAATGTACAATGCCCGAAGTTAGAGCGCTGGCATTGATATTGGTAGCTATCAAATTGCCAATGTTGGCAGTACCAGGTACCAATATGTTTGCGGCATTTACGTTGCCGGTAACACTGACGTTGGCCGAAGCATTGACGTTGGCCGCAGAAACGTTGCCCGAGATACTGACTGCTCCAGTAAAGTTTGCACCGCCGGGCCACAGCACCATAACGTTACCAATGGCATTGACTGTTGCAAAAATGTTTCCGTTAGAACTGGCCACAGCCATGACCGTGGTACCGTTGGCAATCTGCTGAGCTGCAACGTTGGACACCGCGGTAACGTTGGATAAGAACCCGCCATCACCAATGAAGAATCCGCCTGATGTAGTAATATTACCAACTGTGACCAATTGTCCAGCACTATAAAACGCTCCAGCATTGACGTTGCCGGTTGACGTTACTAGCCCGCCAGTGATCAAATTGGCGCCTGTGACATTGCCAGTGGCTGTAACGTTGCCTGTGGCGGTCAGCATGCCAGTGCTGACTATGTTGCCGGCACTCAAGTTGTTGGCGATCACGTTGCCTTGGGCAGTAACAATGCCTTGTGTGATCAAATTGGTTCCGGTGATATTACCAGTTGCTGTGATTTGATCGTCACTGACAACATTACCACCGCGAATATTTCCTGTGGCAGTAATGCCAGCTGCACCAGCAGTAACTCCGCCACCAGTTTCAATGTTACCACCCGTGATATTGCCAGTTGCTGTTATTAGACCAGCAGTGGTTACATTTCCGCCGACTACGTTGCCAGTGACACTGAGTCTGCCGGCTGTGGTCAAGTTACCACCTGTGATATTGCCTGCGGCCTGCAAAGTGCTACTGAAGTAACCCGTACCAGTTACACCCAATGTTGTGTTAGGATTGGCATTGGCAATACCAACGTTGCCAGTTGGCAAAACAGTTACTACCACTGTTGGTGTAAGAGTTGTTCCTGCTAGGAGTTCTAACTTGGCGTTTCCTGCTGCATCAGTATAGGTTGCACGAACAGCAGTGGCCACTCGAGCACCCGGGGTAGTAGCATCACTGGTATACCATTCCACTGCTCCAACTACGGTGTTGGCTGTGCCTGTTGTATCCGTATCTGTAAATCGAATTGTTGGCTGAGCGACACTTGAATCTCTAGTGATAGAAACGTTGCCATAGGTATTGATGTTGCCGCCATTGACGTTGCCGGTGGCACTGACCAGTCCAGCAGTGTTAACGTTTGCTCCAGTTACATTGCCTGTAGCCGACACTACGCCGCCAATATATGCACCAGTGTTGGCAAAAACAGCCACATTGGCAGTTCCATAAACACCAATGCTTACATTGCCACCCAGAACTGACGACAACACTTGAACGTTTGAGTTGCCTGAGAAAATTTGACTTACTGAAAGATTACCAGTTAGACTGGTGTTTCCGGTAACAGTTAAATTGCCATCGACTATGACGTCCGCCTGTGCGTTTCCTAGACCGCTAGACAGGGTAATACTGTCCCCTGAACCCAGCGTTTGAATGGTGTAGTCACCGTTGACAATTTTATAAGTGGCCATTTACAGATCCTTTGTGTTATTTATTCTGTTCAAGAACTCTGTCATTGGCATGGTTGCATAGTTGGCTACGTTTTCAAATTCTTTTACAGGTGCTGTGGTATCGCCTATGACTCTTACAAAGGGTATTTTTGGATGATCCTGCATGACGGTGGCCAGTTGTTTGGCCCAGTTGCCTGTGTAAGTAGGCACAGCAGAACTTTTTTTGTAAAATTCTGTGTCAGCATACACATTATTGAATCGATTATTCACTGGGCCCATGTCAAAACCCACAAGGTAGATAATTTTGGCTTGGTCAAAGCAGGCAATGCTGGCAGCAATAGGTCCTGAACTAAACCCGTAGTACTTTTGCGGCACACTTAGAGCTCCTGAATTTGCTATAGGACGCCGGGTGTAAAACCGGTGATTTTTAGCGTAACCTTCGGTTTGAATTCTTTCGCTGATAGGACGATCAGTGCTGACCAACACTGTGGGCACAAAGTCCCTGTAGAGGGCGTTACAACCGTAGATATTGCCCATGTGCCGCAAGTTGTTCAAATCAACTTGCCGTCTGCTTACTCCATTGCCCAGTACAAATGCTGCGGTCATAAAAAATCCCCCTAGTAGTTATCTAGAGGGATCGTGGAGTTACACCAAATTAGGAAGTAACGTTGTCTACCAGAGCTAGGTTGACCGTGGTTTGAGCAGTACCAGATTTAATCACAGTGCCTTCGTCAGTGAAGAAGTTGGCAACATAACGAACATCGTTGGTCACTTCGGCCTGGGTGAATCCAGAACCACCAGTGAAGTCCAGCAACCACTTGTTGGTAAGCTTGCTGATTGGGGTAGCAGTAGAATCGCCTGTGGCTTCGGTGAATGTGATGCACATTAGACCAGCAGCTGGGGTAGTATCGTTGTCAAGTACACAGACACCAACTGAGTAAGCAACACCGTTGCCGCCGCCGTCGGTACCAGTTGCTGTGAAGATTCCACCTACAGCAATATCAGCTTCTGCGCCAATAGCTGTCCAGTTAGTGGTTCCCAGCGTAACAACTTGGTATGCTTGTCCGACCACAAAACTGCCGTCGTTGACAGCAGTTGTGTCACCGACTAGATACTTGCGTGAACCTTTTTGACGGATGATGTAACCAGTGGCAACACCAAGACCTGATCCAGAAGGATTGGCAATGTTCACAATAACCTCAACGCGAGGGTATGTAGCACTGGGAGCATCTGTGGGGGTTGCGCCGCCAACTACGCCCAAGAACTGAGTTGAATTTAGAGTGTCTGTTGAGTTGACCACAGGATTAGTCAAGCTAGCAAAATTTGGAAAGCCAAGATCAACGCTGACGCTGGCGCCACCGTTGCCTGAACCGGTAGAAGTTTTTTGTATTTTGAGAGGACGTCCCATTTGTTTTCTCCTTAAAGAAGTCCGATGCGAGTTCTAGTCGCTACGCGGTGGGGTTAATCGCCGCATAAAACACCGTATTGTGTTAACAAGTATTTATAAAAATAGCAGATATACCAGGGGTTGCTGTTAAATATCCGCATGAATCCCCATGAACTCATTGAAACCGGAAACCAATTTAGATCTGACAACCAGCCTGAGCAGGCCTTGAATTGTTATGCTCAGGCTTTTGCTCAAGATCGAAACTATGCCGCAGCATTCAACAACTACGGCAATGTGCTGCGAGAAGTTGGTGACCCTGAGGGCGCCATTCCGTTTTTGCAACGTGCAATACAGTTAGATTCCAACAATATCACTGCCAAGTTCAATCTGGCCATTGCATATCTATTGTCCGGAGACTATAAACAGGGGTGGCCAGCCTACGAACATCGCTGGAACTACGAACATCTAGCAGGAACCATGCCACCGTTTAAAAAACCAAGGTGGCGCGGCGAGGATCTACGAGGTAAAACTATTCTTGTGGTAGGTGAGCAAGGACATGGTGACAACATACAATTTGTGCGTTTCTTGTACAATCTACATGTCATGGGTGCAGAAATCATTTTGCAGGTCACTGATGGGTTGGTGCCTTTGCTAAAGTCCAGCTCCATACTAAAGCGTGTCACTGGATACGACAACAACATTGATGACTTTGATGTTTGGACCCCTATCATGAGCATTCCAGGAATCCTGGGGGTCACACTAGATAACTTGCCAAAACCTGTGAACTATCTCAATGCTGACGCAGGACTGCAACGTCAATGGCAAACATACTTTGGTCCAAAAACTCGCATGCGAGTGGGATTCAGCTGGAGCGGTCGTAGAGACAATTGGTTGAACCGTCACAAAGGCATGCCGTTTGAAAAGATTGTAAATTTGATCAAACTCAACCCTGACTATGAATGGATCAACTTGCAGGCAGATTGCACCGCGGATGAAGAGTCTGTGCTAAAACAACTAGGAGTGCATTGCCTGCCCCCTAACCCAAACATGTGGGCAGACACTGCGGCTCAAATGATGAGCATGGATGTGATTGTCAGTGTAGATACTGCTGTGGCCCACCTGGCTGCCAGTCTGGGACGCCCAACTTGGCTCATGCTGAACTGGTTTGGAACGGATTGGCGGTGGCTGACCAAACGTGAAGACAGTCCTTGGTATTCAACCATGCGTATTTTTAGACAGCCTGCTATGGGTGACTGGGACAGTGTAAACAACAAGATTACCCAATATCTTAGCTGGTTCAAGGTTTGAGTGCTATAATACAACAACGATAAATATCGTTTTATACTAGTAATAAAAGCAAGGTCGTTAAACTTTATATTATCTGCCCCAACTCCTCCTGGACTGACCGAACTGGATGTTGGGGCTTTCTCTTGATCAAGTACCAGAGCCGGTTATAGTGTTCCACTGTGTGGCACCATAGACTTGCATGCCTGTACCTGTTACGTAGATCATCATACCTGGTTGCGGACTTGTGATTGCACTATCTCTTACAGTGGTATTAGCGTACACCGCCAACTGAAAACTACTACCTAAATTTATAGAAGTAAGCTGTCCTGCAGAATTACCAATGTACAAAGCAGGAGGATCTGTTTCAAGATTGGCTACTAGTTCACCAGGTCTAGCCGATCCATTGTAGTTGGCCAGGGTAGTCTGTGCGTTGTCCTTCATCACAGCACGTGATATGCCAGTTATGTTATCATATGGTGGTGGTGAATTTGCCATGGTCAAATATTTATCGAGTCATTAAAAAAGGCCCCGAAGGGCCTTTTGGCTTTGCGATCCAAAGATTGGATTAGCTGAAGCTGAGGTTAGACACGGCGATCTCACCAACGTAGTCACCAGCGTTACCAAAGCTGCTAGCAGTGTTGGTAAGCTCAATGTAACCGTAACGAGTCATGAAGCTCACGACTGGTTCGAAGGTGGTTGGATCCAGAACAACACCGCTGCTCATCAATGGGATGTATGGGCAGTAGAATGCTGGAGCGTCAGCTTCGCTGGAGCCCTTATAACCAACCAACACAGGAGTTGTGTCGCTAGCATAAGAGTCAACGAATACACGCATAGCGCCATTCAATGTACCAACAAACTTGGTGTTGGTAGGAGCTTCGAAGGTACCTTCGGTGGTACGAGCGAAAGCACTAGTAGTAGCACTCTGAAGCACTGTCAAGCTAGCTGGGCTGACCACAGCATAGTTACCAGCGCCACGACGTGTACGCTGAGCGATCAGGTTAGCAACACGGTTGATCAACACTGCCAGGGCGGCGTGTTCATCACCAACGAATGTGGCTGTACCAGAAACAGTAGCTTGGTTGTAAGTGAATTCAGTAGCGGCCAAGCTGCGCAGGCTCAACAGAATTTCTTGGTCAATTTCAGCTGTGATCTCTTGTGCCAAAGCAGCGTGTTCGTCACCAACGAATGTAGCAGTACCAGAAACGGTAGCTTGGTTGTATGTGAACTCAGTAGAAGCCAAGCTGCGTAGAGACAGGAGAATCTCCTGGTCAATTTCAGCTGTAATTTCTTGAGCCAGAGCAGCCATGATTTCGGCTTCGACGTCAATACCGTGCATGGCTTGAGCATCTTGGGCACTTTCAAATGTCCAACGAGCTTGCAACTTACGGGTCTTGGCTTCAACAGCTTGCTTCAGGATCTGCACAGAGATCTGCTTACCGCCAGTGCCTTCCATGGTAGCTGTAGCGCCGCCAGTGTAAGCAGTAGCAGTGCTAGTGCCTTGAGGTACAGTAGAGTAAGCTGTAGCGATTGTGAATGGGCTCAGTGCTTCCTGACCAGCTGTTACAGAAGTAGCAGCAGCTGAACTGTCAGTCAAGCTCTGTGCGTAACGCACACGCAGAGTGTGGATCTGGCCAACTGGACCAGTCATTGGCTGAACACCAACCAACTCGTTAGCAATAACGGTTGGCATCACACGTCGAATCACAGGAAGAATCACGCGATTCAGTGTAGCGATGTTACCAGCTGTTGTAGAACCCGCAGAAGCGTTTTCTTTGAGGTACTTGCGAGTGTTCTCAAGGATAACACCCATGCTATTGCGCTTGGTGCCTTGCAGACCTTCGAGCAGAGCTTCCTTGGTCTCGCCCCAGCGACTTTCTAACAATTGTTCTGACATTTAAGTCTCCTAAAAATTAAATTACAGTCCTGCCAAACGCTTGAGGTCAATCACATTGCTGCGATCTTCTTCAGTTGTTTGCTTAGGAACAGTCTTATCACCGGTTACTGCGGAAACGCTTTCTGTGATCACGGGTTTTGCTTTCACAGAACGGTCTTCCAGCACTGCTGGTAGATACTTTTCGAATGCGCCTTTCAGACGGTTGGTCTGTACGCTTTCGAGCAAATTACGCATGACTTCGGCTTTTTCCCGGTTTAGAGGAGCCAGCAATTCGCGCATTGTGGTTTCGCGCTCGTTGCTTTCACGGATCATACGCAGTTCGCGTTCTTTTGACTCAACTACGACTTTTGCCTTTTCGCTGAGTTTAATGGCTTCAGCCAATTGCTGATCTTTGTTTGCTAACAAGCTGTACAGCTTGCGTACTTCGGCTTTCTCATTGAGGTGAGTAGCACCGAATTCAGCAGCATACGCTTCAAAGATACGACGACCAAAGTTGTTCTCACGAGCAATTTTGATGTCTTCTTGCAATTGATTAAGTTCACTCTTGAGGTGACGACTAACAGCCTGGCTCATTTTCTCTGCACTTTCCTTGACGAAACGTGCCTTGAGAGTTTCTAGCTTTTCACGAGCTTCGCGGACTAGACGGACTTTTGTTTCCACCACATCACGCTTGTCTTGTGCAAATTCTTGAATCTCACGAGCCAATGCATGCACCATGAAGTTTTCCATTTTCTGTAAACCTTCAGTGTGCATCTTGCGATCCTTGCGTAGCTCGCCAATTTCTTCGGCCAATTTAGCAACCAAGAAGCTGTTGAACTTCTGTGCTGATTCCTTCATTTTGGCCTGGAACTTGACGCGATCTTCCACCAGTTGTGCTTTTTCGGCAGCAACTGCTTGAATTTCAGCAGCAAGGCTTTCTGTTACCATCTTGTCAAGAGCTTCAACCATGACTGACTTGTCGTGCTCATAGCGTTGTGCGAACTCCTCGCGAAGTTCGGCACGAGCCTGCTCACGAGCTTCATTCAGCTTGCTTTCCCAAGCCTCATTGATCTCTTGACGAGTTTCCTCGGTGATCAGGTTACTATCTAGCAATGGTTTGATAGCATCTAACATGCCTGGTTCTCCTTAAATTTTGAGATCCTTGATGAGCTTGACAACCTCGCTCTTCAAGTATCTCTGCACTTTGTTGTCCTGGCCAGCTTCTTTTGCAATCTCCAGCAGGCGATGACCATATTTCATGTTCATCATACTTTCGTACACTGCCTTGGGATAAGCATTTGGAGCACTTGGCTGGGCAACTACATCTATAGTGACTATTTCAAAGTCACTTACATGTCCTGTTCTGTCGTCGACATTTCCAGATCCACGACTTGATACTCCCAGTTTTACGCCAGATTGCAACAAGGTCTTGATCAAGTTACCCATTGGGGTAGGCAAAATCTTGAGCTTGCCGCAGCCGGCTGTTCCATCCATCCACATTTCTTCTACACTATGGCACACGCGGTCTAAGTTGATTTTCAGATCGTCTGGATGATCCACTTCACCTAGTACCGAATACCCTTCAGCGATCTGTTTGTTGATCGTGCCAACCGCTTTAGTGATTTCGTGTAGAGGGTACACACGCTCATTTGCGTTGCGTTTGTTGCCCTCAATGCAGATGCCTTTGAGATACAGGTGCTTACCTCCATTCATGTCGGCTTCTTCCAAAACCTGGATGTTGGCTTGATGAAAGGTAAGTTGTTCTCTTAGGGTTTTCATGCTTAGTTGTGCTTGCTAGGAATTACACTCTTGGTGTTTACGCCAGAAGCCTGTGTTTTAACAGGAGCAGGAGCAGCACTCTTAAATGCTTTCTTGCCAGCTTCTTGTGTAGGTGTTACGCCAATGTCTTTGACAGTGTTTTTGTAAGCAGCAGAGTCGTGGTGTCCGCCCATGCTAGCACCTGTGTGTACAGGCTTTACTGTGCTACCGATTGGTCCTTTAGCACCAGCGTTTGCGGCCACGGTAGACTTTTTGTTTACGCCGCCTTCTTCACTGGTAACTGGCTTTGGGGCTGCTTTAAGGTCTAGACCTTCCATCAT
>JACCDW010737948.1_pt1 | contig 42631 bp, 28 predicted proteins | sample 7449781 | NCBI WGS metagenome assembly JACCDW01 (sample SAMN15323449, study PRJNA562643) | freshwater metagenome | isolation source: river surface water | place: USA:Blue River Watershed | collected 2017-08-18 | reverse complement strand
CATTTGGCTATTTCATGGATTTGAAATTCGGTAAAGCTCTCCATTTGGTGAGCTTTTTTTACAATAACACCTTCAAGTGACTTACTCATAATAAGTATTTAACATGAACTGCCTTCTTCTCAATTCAAATTACGAGCCTATATCTATCCTGCCTTTGAGCATTATCAACTGGCAGCATGCCATCAAGCTGATGTTTCTAGATAGAATCACAGTGCTTGAAGAATACGAGCAACATGTTGCTCGTAGCGCCAACTTGGCCATTAACTACCCTGCTGTTGCTGTGACAAAGAATTACTTCAACAACAAACGCGGTGTACGCTTTAGCCGTCAAAATCTGTATCTACGGGACCTATATCAGTGCCAATACTGCGGCGACACTTTCAACAGTGATGCGTTGACCATCGACCACATGATTCCTCGCTCAGCAGGTGGCAAAGTAACTTGGGAAAATGCTGTCACAGCATGTAAGCCTTGCAATCACAAAAAAGGCACAAAGTTGTGGAAACCCATGCGCATGCCTTACAAGCCAGACTACTATCAACTGGTCAGCAAGTGGAAGAATCGCCCCATCCACATTGAGCATCCAAGTTGGTATCAGTATCTAGGTATTGAGCAAAAAGAAAGAGCTAGGGCTTGATCGGCGGTTCGCCTGTCATGTACGGCAGGCTGAACCAAAGTTGAAACCACTCTGGGCTGCCAGGTTGAATGTTGTGTTTCTTTTCTAATTCTCGTTTTTCCATGCCAGTACGACTGATGTTCATTCCGTCGTACTGTTTCCAATTTGGTTGTTGAGAATTGTTGACGCCTGCAAGAGCCTTGAGCTCATGTATTGGGTCGTTTTCGTCAAGCACAGCGTCCTCGTCACCGGTTTCGTTTTCGTGAACAAAATCACGCGAGGTATATCTAAGTTGTTTCATAATAGTCCTCGATGATAGCATGCATGACTAAAAATCCAGTCACAGTCAAAACAAAACCAAACACATCACCGCGAGACAATGACAGTGTGGCCAACGCCCAAAACAAAAGGAAGTTGGCCCACTTCATCAGTGTTGTCCCCAGGGGATGGTGCGATCGCTTTCATCTCCGTTGGGCTGATATTCTTGCTCGCCCATTATTGACACCAGCTTTGTTTGGCATCGCCAAAGTATTCGCGAGCAAAGCCGTTTTGAATCAGCATGGCGCGAAGACTCTGACCATCTAATAAGAGATCTCCCAGAACACGACCGCCGAACTTGTCCCAGTCATAAAGAACCACTTGACGCTTAGATGATTTGGCAACTGCATTTGTTGTGAATTTTGTAGCAAGTTTTCCTCGCTCATCCTCCTGCGGGCATTTGGCACGGAAACCCTTTTCAGGTGTATCCACACCATAGATACGCACAGCAAGTTCAGGCTTGAGTGGTTGCGGCAAAAACGGTGCTGAGATAACCACTGTGTCACCATCATTCACACGCACGATTTGTGCATCGTATGTCACGCCTTGAGGCTGCTTGGCTGCGCTGGCCAAAACAGGCAGAGCAAGTAAAATGCAAGTAAGAATTTTTTTCATTGAACACTCCTAATATGTTCAAATATTTAGTTTTATTTGTTTTTCTATCCAGCTGGCTTTGGGCAGTATTTTAACAGTTTTTGGATCATTGTGATGTACCACTCCAGATTCTGGGCACATGCTACAAATGGCATGCGGTTGAGTTATATTTGCAAAATATTCTGTGAGGTCATCTGTGGCAGTGTAGGGCTTGTACACTGGCCATCGTGTGTCAAAGTCAGGTTGTGTGTCTTTGAGGTTTGGGTATGGAAAACATTTGTACAGCAAATTTTTGTACACATACACTGTGCCCGGACTCACACAATGAGCAAATGCTTTTGCAGGATCACTGGAAAATGGAGCTATGTGTCCGTGCTCGTCTTGGTTGTAGGGCACAGTAAAAGATTCGTTTTGATTTATTGCAATGCTGATGCCCACTGGATTTTCGTAGGCAAATTTATAAGGTACCTTGGTGCTGATCCAGTTGCCGCCACCTTCTGACACAGGTGTAGTACTTTTCTTCCAGTCTGGAAACAGCGTCATAAAATCAGCTATCAACTGTTTGAAGAAACGACCTTCTTTGTTGTCTTTGTGTAATGCTACTCTGATTTCCAAGGGTTGCACTGCTTCCAGCCATTGTTTATCAAAAAGTTTTTTCAACAACAGTGCATTGGTTGGTATGCAAATTTTAGTATTGGGCCAGTGGCGACGAACTTCAAGCACCAATTCTTTGATTCTTGGGTGCATGAGTGGCTCGCCGCCAAATATCACCACCCAGTCTGGGTCCAGTACTTGGCTCCATTGCTTCATGCTGTGTACCAGATCGTCAAAATCTGCTACACCATCTCTAGGTATGTCGCTGACGGTAACACACCCGCGACAACTCATGTTGCAACTGTATGCAACATGCATGACCAATCGGAATATACTGTATCTTTTCATTGAAACACAAACACAAAAGGCCCTGCGGGCCTTTTGTATTACACTATGTCTTTTAGACTTTTATATAATTTGAACAACTTGTCCTCTTGCACTGCTGTTTCACCAAGTGGATTGGCTGCTCGATTAGCTGTGCCTGGGTCTTGCTTTTTAGGCTTGTTGAGATCATTGCCTTGTTTGAGAATAGCATCTGTGCCAGCATATCTTTCGTCTGGCTCATTGGCATACTCTTCGAGATCTTGATCAAGGCTGATGACTTTGGGTTCGGGCTTTTTGCCTACCATGCCTGCCATTTTAAGAATGCTGGCAAGCTCTTCTGCTGCTTCGCCGTCGGCTGTGACTGTGACTGTTTTACGACCGCTCTTGGTATCCATGCTAGTATTGATGCTGATACCATCGTCCTGGCTCATTCCGCCCATGTCACCGGGCATGCCACACTCAGCAAGCATGTCATCGTTGTACACGCCGTAACCACTGGTTTTAGATTCGTCATCAAAACGCCAGGCCATGACATTTACACCGTCAATGTAGCCACGCACTTCCATACCATCGTCGCTTTCAACTTCGTTGTCAAAATGATCTGCTTCAAATTGGCCAAAGAAGTCAGCTTCATCTTCGTAGTGCTGGCCGTCGTCGGCTTGCAAATCCTCTTTCAAAGAATCTGCATGTGGAGTGTCTGTCCAGTTTTTGATCTTGCCATACTTTTTCTCGTACTCTTCACGGCTGGCTTTGAGTTCTTCCGGAGAAATGTCGCGATACTTGTGTGTGCTTGCAGGCTTTGCGTACTTTGGGTCTGGCTTGTAAGGCTCTGACTTCTTGCCTTCTGTCTTTGCATCCTTGGCAGCTTTCTTCATTGGCTCTTTTTTGTTGCCATCTTTGTCAAGGTCAATGTAGTCAGGTTTGGCACCTTCATACATCATGCCGCATTCATTCATGCCATGTTCAGGACAATATTGACCTTCTGCTGTCATGTTGCAGCCACCTTCTGTGATTTTTTCGTCTTCAGCATCAGTGACTTGATAAGTCTTTCCACCCACTGAGAATGTTTCTTTACCAGCACGAATAGCAGCAGCACGAGCACCGCTGAATTCATTGCCTTCGTTTGGCTCTTCTTGAATTGGTTCAATACCTGCTAATTTTGCTAGCTCACTCAGGCTGTTTGGATTCACAGGTTGAGCACTGGCAGGTTGAATGTTGGCCGGCTGAGTACTGGCTGTTTCTGTTGAAGCTGCTGGCACTTCTTCCAGTTCTGGCATTGGAGGAATTTGATTGTCCATGAGCTTTTTGCTGTGACGATGTATATCCAAGGCATCGCGCAGCTTGTCGCCTAGGTAACCAGTACGCTTGTATTCATCCATCTCTGAATGCAACTCATTGAGCATTTCTTCTACTGTCTGATTTGTTTCACGCATCATTTCAGCATAGTTGATGCCTTCGCTGACTTTGTCTGGCAAACCCTTGTGCTTGGTCTTGGCAAAGTCTTTGGCATCTTTCTTGCCCATGGATTTTGCAACCTTGGCAACTTCTTTGCTGGCGGGCTTTTCGCCTTTTTGTGCAGCATGCACCATGCCAAAGAAACGCTGTTGTGACTTGCTCTTGGCCTTTTCAATAATGAACATGGCTTCCAGTTCTTGGATTGTGTCTTCAACATAGTGCTCTAGATCAATTGCTCTAGATTCATTGGTTTTTCTTTCGCCTTTGTGTTTCCATGCATTGGCGGTGGTACGCTCTGGGCCAAAGTTTTTCTTTGGACGGCCTTTCTTTTTAGGACCGTCGCTAGGTGCAGATTTCTTGGCACCTTTCTTTTCATTGCCGTGCTCATCGTAGTCATCGTCGTTACCAGTGTCATCACGGTCACTGCGATAACCATACTTCTTGCCACGATTGCGCTCGCTCTCTGGATCTGTGTTTGCGCCTTGCATGGCACCTTGTGCGCCTTTGAGCAAGTTCATGTCCAGACCGGCTTCGGCCACTGCCATGTGATGCTTCTCACAAATCTTGGCTGCTTCTTTGACTTGATCGGTCAGTGAGTCATCGTGCTTGTCTTCAAGATTGTCCATGATGTACTTGAGTGCAGGTTTGAATTCTTTGTTGGTATCCCAACCACGCTTGCGCATCCACTTGCGAATGGTATGTGCGGCTGCATCATATTCACTGTGCTCGTCGTCGCTGGTCTTACGCATGCTTGGCAACGAACTGTGTGCATCGTTCTCATCGTACTGTTCTTCTTCCATTGGGGCTGCGCGGCCACTACGGAATACTTTGGCACCTGCTTTGTCATTGGCAGCATCGGCTCTGTCTTGTGCTGCTTGACGGCCTGGCTCATTGGCCTTGCGCTGATAAGCAGGAACTTTGCTGGCAGGGTCTTGTGGATCCTTGACCCATGACTTGCCTGGCACTGCATCCTCGTCGGTTTTTTCTTTGTCTTTGCCCATGGCTTTTTTGATAGCCTTGTCACGACTGCCCATGTACTCGTCTTTTGGACTTTCTTTCTTGCCGTCACCATCGTAGTCTTTCTTGGCCAGCATGTCTTCGTCAACTTCCACACTTTCGTCATACTTGTCATGACGATCGCGGATCTTGTCTAGTTCTTTTTCACTTGCACCATCGCGGCCTGCCTTGGCCAGAGCCTTCATGCCATCCTTGCCGTATTTTTCATTGCCCTTGGCAGCGCGGCTCATGGTTTGTTTTTCTTCTTTGATTGCAGCAAATCTTGCTTCCAGTCGTGCTTTCAAACCTTGAGGTTCAGTTGGTGCTGGCATTGCACCTTCATTCAATTGCTTAAGAATACTTTCTTGCTTGGGAGGTTGCGGTTCCAACGAGGCAAGTTTGCCCAAAATATTATAAATGTTGTCGTGCTTGTTCATGTTTACTTTCCTCGCGGGGTGGAATTGGGTTTCACCGGACTGGTGTTGTTTTGCTCAAGATCCAAGATGCTCTTTGGTGTTTTTTCTTTGGGCATGTCTGCAGCCAAAATGTTGTCATTGACATTTTTGACCTGCTGTGGTTGATTCTGTTGTCTGGCAGCTTGTAATTCTTTTAACAAACTGTCCACACGCTTCATGCCAACATGTGCCTGTGCTTGATCGTCTTCTTTGTAGGTGTCTACACCTGCTGTCAAACTTTCTTCAGGATGTGCATGTAGCTCTGATGCATTGATTTCGTCTTCCATTACACCACGCACCACAATGCAGCAGGTAGGGATACCAGTGTTGTTGTGTATGTTGGCACGGATAACTTCAGGCGAAGTTGGATAATTTAATTTTACTTCAAACTGTTTACGACCTACAGGACCTAGTGCATGAAATTCACGAGTGTATGCAATAGGTTGGTTTTTTGGCTTGGTAATATCTGCTAGATCAAAAGCCATCAGTCCACGCTCAATTTTATCCAGCGTTTCATTGGGTAGGTCGTGATCAGCAATACGCACACGAAAATCAAATGTTCGTTTGCTTTCTACTAGATATTGCTTAAATGCTTTCATGATTATGCCCTATATCAACTATTTAGCCAGATCAAGACTTTTTGTTCTGGCCAAGTATTTCCTTGAGCAGTGTGTTTCTGTCCAAAACCACCCCTTGCCCTTCAATAGGAGCTTCTGCTGTGCCTTCTTTTTTAGATATTTGATCTATGCGCAACTTCTTTAACTGTAGATCTACCATGCGCAGCTTCTTGTCCATTTTGGCCTGTTTGGCTGTGATAGCATGCCCAAGCAACACACCAGCTGTTTGAAATATGGTGCCGGCATATCTTGCTTCAACATTCATGCCCAGATCCATGAGATCTTCAAACTTGTCCTGCGCCAGCCGAGCCAGGTCGTCCATTTCTTGATCAGCAGCTTCTAGGTCTTTGACTGTGGGCAGAGCTGAGTCAATTTTGTCTATAGCGTTGTCAATTTCGCGGAGAGTTTCTGCGTGTTCTTCAATAGTAGCTTTGGCTGTGTGTTCTGTAGGCACAACCGGCAGATCAAAAAGTTCTTCTAATTTTTTAGTCATGCAGCTATTTACCGCTTCTTGCCTTGGTGGAAAATCTCATTTTCAGTCACCACGCGAAACTTCAAACCGTTGTTTTTGCACCAGGCCGAAGCTGCTGCCCATTTGGCATGATTCAGTGCCACATAGGCTTTGTCTCTGGTACTGCGAGCACTTTCCATTGTGGTTTCGGTTGACGGTTTGATTTCTATTACCTCGGCATGTTTTTGCATGTTTTTATCAACATAGATGATGAGAAAGTCAGGCACATAAATGGTCTGCTTGTTGGTAAAAGGGTTGCGGTAGGGTATGTTAACGCTTTCACTGGCCCATTGAAGAATTGCAGGATTGTTGTCGCAAAACTGCATGAACGCAAATTCCCAGCCTGAACGATAGGTAGGTTGTCCTCGCCCTATGTACTTGGCAGGGTTGCGTATTTGAAATTTGCCTTGGGCATACTTACGGCTCATACCAGGATAGTGCGTTGAACATAGAATCCGGTCTTGGGTGTATTGGTAGTGCCCAACAAACTGGTATTCACTCTATTGAAATTGAGAAAGGTAGCTAGTGTAAGATCCAGCTGGCCCTGTGGTAGTTTTTTAAGGTTGGTAATCACCGTCATTGGATTGATGTTTTGCAATCGTGCTGTGTATATCACACTGGTGGACAGTAGTCTTGCAGCATTGACATCGCCGGTCAACTGTTCAAAATATGTTTGTATGGCACTGTCTTGGTCTGTTGTCACAGTCAGCGGTGATCTGTACAAATTGTTAAAAAATGTTTCCTCGTCTGTGCGCTCACTGACAGTGGATAAATTTCGAGTGGTTGCTAGATTGTTTTTCATTTAGTTACCCAAAAGTTTTTGATGTCTGGAACTGGTTCTGTTTGTCCCAGTGCAAATTTTGTAAACCAATCACCATAGGCATTGGCAAATGCTTCGCCGTCAACAATGCCATCAAAGGCCTGTAACACCAATGGCTCTTTACTGAAAGTCAAGAATTGCTTGATGAGATCCAAGACTAGATTATAATCATTAGCTTGTCCAGCGGCGATGATATTGCTACGCAAGGTGTCAAATTTTGTAATCACATCAGCTTGTGGTTGATCGGCCTTGCTGAGAATTCTAGTTCTCAAACGATTCTGAGCATTGGTATACTCATTGCTTGTGATGTAACCAAAACCCAGTGTGTCTCTCACAGCGCCAACCGGTGGTGTTCCGTTTTGCAAAGTGTAGATATAACTCTGTCTTGCATTTAGCAAATCTGGATCGTCAGCAATGGCAGCAGTATACAAAGGATTACTTAACAACGATGCCATCTTGCCCTGAAGATATCGTAGTCTTGCCGAATCCTCTGGTGTGTTGACTTGCAGGTTGTCAATTTCGTTTTGCAAAGCTTCAAACTTCACAACATAGTTTGTGCTGAGTATTCTTGAATTAGGCGACGGTGCTACCGGGGTAGGTGCTGCGGTGCCTTGACTTGACCCACTGATTAAATTTTGACTTGTGTTCAAGTTGATTTGTTGTCTGGCTGCCAGTTCCTGTGTTAGGTCTGTCACACTGTAGTTTGCAAGTTCTCTAATACCTGTTGATGTTTGTGCAGCGGCAGTGGTTGATGCAGATGCCAAACGAGGAAACGATGGGGTCCTTACAGGCAGTCTATATCCGGTGGTTACCACTTCATTGCCACTGCTGGCTCTATAATCTATTATTGCATTGGGGTTTGTGTTATCAGTAGCAGGAGACACAGGCCTAGAAGTGGCTACCCTTGATTGTGCGCCTATGTTGTTACTGCCGCCACCCAATACCTGTGTAGCTCCATAAATTGCCAGTCCGCCGCCGGCAGCAAGCAAATAAGGATTAGAACGATACACGCCCCCGGCTATATTATTTGTTACATCGCCAATGTTGGGTGCGTTCACCGTACTGAGAGGGTTTGATCCTGATATCACAGCTCGACTTATAGTTTCAATGCCTTCGCTTTGCAAAACTTGACCAATGTTCACACCTTTGAAAGTTTGAGTGGCCCGATTGATCTTGGCAAAGGCTCCCAAGAAATTTCCATCAGCAAGATCTCCCAATGCAGAATCGATTGTTCCCACCAGGCCTCCTGGACCAAATATGCTTCTGGTGCTACCAGCGGTAAGTGAACTAGGTGTACGATCATACAGCAACAACATGCTGTCACCAAAGGTATCTTCTGTAACATAGCCTTTGTAATATTTCACAGCTTCATAGGAAACTGTCATTTCATGTTCTAACAAATTTGATCCGTCGTTGGTGTGTTCGCCGTGCCGAAATGCAGTGATCACAGGATTGACCAGCATGTATTCACTAAAACGACCTTGAGTAAAACTGAATATTCTTATGGCCTTGATAGGATGATAATCCGTACCGCCCTCGCCAAAAATCTGAAACTCGGATCTAAGACCGTATCCCCAATCTTCTTTGGTTCTTTCAGCATACTTGTGATCCTGTGCATACAGAGCAGGATCATATTCACTGTCTCTGTAAAAGAAACTCATGTAATCATACCAAAACTCTCTTACAATGTCGGCACTGTCGTCGTGAAACTTGAGAGTCACTGGTTCATACTTTAATTTTTTTTGAACTATGTTTGCACGATTGTAGGCATTGAGAGTTTGATTTTCAATTGTATATCTTGGAAGGCTAGCACTCTTACACAATGCACCTAACTGTAAACCTTTACTGAATGGCGTATTGAGTCCGTCGGCTCTGGCGTCACTGCCTTTGTAGTCAATGAGCACATAAAACATGTGCGCAAATTTAGGACTGCGAAGGAATGATTCGCTGACGAATATGCGGCTGGCATGAGCATAGTCTTTGACTGTGCTACTTGACCCTAGGCCCTTGAGAAAATTGTCCAACAAACTTGGCATAAAATAATCCTGTTAGCATTATTTATCACCAAAAAAATAGCCCGGTCAAGCCGGGCTAGTTTTGTCATCTGGACTGCCAGTTAGTTGATATTTGTGCCCAATGTTCTACCAATTGCAGCACCAACACCTGCCACACCTTGTGTCTGGATAGCGTTGTCGTACTTGAGAGTCAATTGAATCTTGACTGGATCATTGGAAGTATAATTCATTTCACCGTAATTAACTGCACTGAGCAAACAACCATAGATTTCCCAGGTTTCAAGCACATTTGGTTGATTGGCTCCGTTACCGCCATCTAGCATTTCACAGACAGTGATAAACTTGTAGTCAATACCAGATGCAGCACTTGATTGCTCCATGAAATCAAATTGCTTCTGTAGTTGTTCACCAACCAAACGACTTACATTGCCAGGGGCATCGTCGCGGAGGTTGATTGTGATATCTTGCCATGCAGGCTTACCAATCAACTTTACACGGCTGTTGTAGGCATCTACTGTGATCTCATCAAATTGAACTTGTGGACGAGTGAAGTCCATGACTTGTTTAGTCAATTCAGTTTTTGGATTACTAACACCGAAACCTGTAAAGGTGACGCGGAATCTGTATGACAGTTTTGGCATCAACAGACCCTGTGCTGATGCACTTTGGTTTGTTACCAGGGGTACTGTGAATTTGGATAATGATGCAACAGCCATTTTGTTTTCTCCTATTACTCTTATTTATGGGTGATCTTGACCAAAATGGAACGAGTTGCCTCGTTCCATTAACTAGTCATATTATCTACCGCCTCCCTCAATTGCACCAGGATTCTTCAAGCGAATTGGAATGTAGATAAACTCAACACTCTTCATTGGCTCAATAGCAATATCCACATACAGCTCATTACGAGCAATACGATCGTTGGTGTTGTTGCTAGCGTCGCAAACTACCAAGTAATCATAGATACCGCGCTTGGCAATTAGGTCATTCATTGCGCCTTCGATTGCAGTCTTGATCTGGTCGCGTGTGCTCTTATCGTTTGGTTCAAACAGATATGAGTTGCTGATGCTGGTCAAAATTGTACGGATGTAGTTGACCAAGCGGCTTACATTCACGCGGTCAGTGCTTTGTGGAATTGCACTGCGTGTCTTGTTACCGTACACAACCAAGCCTGCACCTGGCAACAAGCTGATTGGGTTAATGCGCAGTTGATACAATGTATCGCGCTGGCCTTGTGTAATACCTGTACGCACAAAGTTACCTGTGGTGTAATCAACATAGCCAACTGCGGTTGAGTTGTCAACCAGTCCACGGCGTGTACCAGCTGGAGCAAACCACTGATAAGAAATGTTGTCGCTGTAGATGAATGTGCGCAGTGCCATGTGGCTAGGCGGAACAACAATTTCGTTACCATTGATGTCGTTGCTTAGGCCCGATGGATAGTAAACACCGCAGTACACGCTGCCAGAAGTTTCTTGTGTGTTGCTCCAGGCAGTCAATGCTGTGCTTGTTGGCTGTAGGTCTAAAGGTGTATCGCCAATCACAAACGCAGTTTCGTTGCGATCAGTGTTCAATGACACCATGTTGGTAATCAACTCAGGATAACCAGGGCAGCAAATGATGTTGAACTGATATTGGTCTTCACGAATATCAGTGTTGCTGTCAATGGCAGCCTTGAGAGCTTTGATTACCATTTGACGCTGGGCCTTGTGACCATGATAAGGATTACCAGAAGAATCAGTACCGCTGGCATTGACCCATGTGCTGGTAAAGTCAGGAATAGTGTTGATTTGGTTGCTGCCGTCGTCGGTAGCATCAGGGTAAGCTGTTGCATTGAACTTGTCATTTACAAACTGCTTGACATTCATGCCGTTGCGACGAGTATTCCACAGCAGAGTACCGCGTGGGTACAGTCTATAATCTGGGCAATCTAGATCAACATAGTCGCTCAACAACATAGTTGCAATTTCAGGAATGTCACCAGAAACTGGATCAATGATACCGCCCACGCTGTTGCCGCTGCCGTCTAGGCTGGCATCCCAACGAGCATCAGCAAACAGCACGCCATTTTGAGTAATGGTGTCTGACTTGTCAATGATGCTCCATTCTGTACCATCATAACGATACAGTTTAGGGAAGTTCTCCAAGTCTGCTGTGTCTACCCATAGATCGCCAGCAACCAAACTTGTGCCATCACTCTGCAGAGTAGGCTGAGTGGCTGAGAAAATTGGACCACTTGGATCTGTGTTGCTCAGGTTGTAACCACGAGCATCGCTGGTCACTGTACGATAACCTTTCCAGCCATTTGTGCCACAAATCATGATATCAGCTTCTGTGGCATTGCCATAGTACCAAAGTGTACCATCTTCTGGAGCCACATATGGTGTTTCAACACTGTAAGTTAGATCCACACCAACTGCTTTCCACTTGCTAGCGCGGATGCTGCCAGTATAGGTTCCTGCATATTCGTATTCAATTCCACCGGTGCTTGTGGTGAATCCAGCTGTGGTGATAGGATTGCCGCCGCCTGCTGTTGTGTCGATCAACACAATCTCGCCGCCGCTGCGATGGAATAGGCTGATAGCGCCCGAAGCTTCCTTCACTGCATACACATCAGGAATGTTGCGGCTTAGAATCAAACTCACAAACGCATCTGTGGTTGTGGCAGCAACTGCAAAACTACCGCTGAATGTATAAGCAGTAAGAGCAGCAGAACCCGCTGCACTCACAGCCAGTGTAAATGTGTGACCAATTGTAAAGCTGCTGCTTGGAACTGCACCAGTTACCTTCAACGCCCCAGTGCCTGTTCTCTGATAAACTTTGAATGTTGCTGGGTATCCGTCCAAGCTGCTATGCTGAACAAAGATACTGCCATCGGCGATTCCGCTACCGCCATTCAGTGGATCCAAACCAAAAGTTGCAGCTTCTCTGTTTTCATACACAGGTGCTGCCAATGTTGTCCAACGATTGGTTGTGGAATTGTATTTCTTCACTGCCCAGCTTGCACCGCTGCCGGTGGCGCTGGTCTTGATCCATACAGAACCAGTCGGTGCTGGTGTGGCTTCGCCTGTGGCAAAAGTTGGAACTTCAGTATAAGAACCAAAATCCAATATTGGAGCATAATATGTGCCAGCAGTGAGGCCAAGTGCTGTTGCACCTGCACCTGCAGCAATGATTACTTTGCCGTCTGCATTGCTGCCATCGCTCATGGAGTCTGATGTTGCTCTCAACACCAAACGACCGTTGCTGTCAATTTCAGCACGGATACCGTCACCATAGTTTGCTGCAAAAGCACTGTTGATGCTGGTTACTACTTCTGAACCTGTAGCATCTACTCCAGCACCAGTAATGGTTACCACAGTTCCGTTGATAGTCACGCTCACACTACCGTCGGCAGCAACTTCATTGCCGGCATAGGTGCTGAACGAACTTTGCACGGTGGTCCATGCTTTCTGCCAATCTTTTGTACCAACTGGCACCCAGGTGTTGGTTGCATCCTTGTAGAACAAAGGATGGTTAGAATTTCTTGCTACCACTGCATAGGTACCAATTTGACCTACACTGCTGTTAGGAGTGTTCACAGCATCAGATTGTACATCGCTGCTGGCTGTGATGATGGTTGGCGTAATCTTGGTGTAGGTTTGTGTGGTTTGACTCCACTGATAAACACCAAAATCTGTGTTTGCTAGATCCAGCCAAAGGAAACCATCTGCTACTTCACCTTTAGGACGAATACTGGTTGCGGTAAGTTGTTCTAGATCAATGTCTGCACGGATCACAAAACACTGACTTCCAATTCCCAGTGCGCTGTAGGCTGCTTGTAGCCCGTACTCGTTGCGCTCATCGCCATGCAGGCTAGAACCTGCGCTGGTACGGAATTGTGGATATCCCAAACTGTTAATTAATTCTCGCTGGCTTGTGAAGCTCAATAGTTTTCCAGCATTTGCTTTTGTAGTACCAGCGGCAGTGGTGCCGGTAGCTGGACTGGTTTTGTCTTGTTGCGTCGCTACTAGGATAAGAGGCACTGTGCCAGTACCAGCTGGTACATATTGACTCTCATCTGTTACGGTAATGCTTACGCCTGGTGAAGTTAAAGTTGCCATGTCGTCTTTCCTTTATATTTGACGGTTGTAGATATTTATTTGGTTTTGGCAAAAGAACCAGGTTACAGGTGCCTTTGGAAAGGTCTAAGCACTAAATACAAGCATGAACGATCGCGATTACTGTAAGATTTGCCATGTCAATCAAGTTGCAATCAACTATGTGCGCAACGGTAAAACTCATTACAGAGCAGTTTGCGGAGTGTGCGCCAGAAAAGGCAAGAAGGTAAAACCCAGTCCGCCGCAGTGGTACAAAAGCGGATATAGAAAAAAACCGCACTGTGAGTTGTGCGGTTTCAAAGCAGAGTTACCTGAGAAGCAGTTGAGTGTGTTTCACATAGACGGAAACAAACGCAACACTGACAGAACCAATCTAAAAACTATATGCCTAAACTGTCAGCCAGTGGTTTATAAATCCCGACTTCCTTGGCAGGCTGCTGATCTTGTACCAGATTTCTAAGTTGTTGATACAGGGCTTCTATAGAGCCATTGTTGTCTAGCACAGCATCAAAATCTGTACCTACCCAGCTGGTTTCACTAGCGTGTATTTGATGCCCAGCCAGCGCCACCATTGCATTTTTATCGCCGCGGTTGGCTGCTACAGCTACTTCGTGCCACCAAGGCAATTGCCCTCTACGAATCCACACAATGCGTCCGCCTTGTGCTTTGATAGCTTTGATTTCGTTAGGAAAACGCACATCGCTGATCACAGTATGATCAGTTCTACGACTCAATCTTGATTCTAGCGCAGCAATCCAAATATCATCGTGAAAGTGATTGCGCAGTACATCTGTGCCCCAGTATTGTAAAATCCACCGTGGAGTTAGATTGGGCATGTCCAGTCTAGCTGCCCACCATTCGTCCACTTGCTCGCGCCAGGCACGAGCTTCTGGTGTACGCCCTTCAATGAGTTCTCTGTCCCAGCCAAACACCGCGCTCACAGCATCCTTGAGCGTGTTTGCAAAGCTGTCCCTGCGAAAGCCGTGAAAGCCAACCAAATAATCCGCGGCAGTGTCTTTGCCGCTACCAATGAAACCACAAATTCCAATGATCATAAAAAAGCCCCTGAGTATGGGGCTAGTTTATAACAAATTGTAACAAATGTCAAACGCCGTATTTGTTCTTTTTCTTGGGCGCCACAGGGCTTTGTTTGTGGGTGTCTTTGAGTTCCAGGCTTTTGAGATTGCCTTTGTTTAGGTCTTTGTAGTTGGCACCTACCAGTTTATAGCTTTGTTTCAACATGTCAGCTTCTTCTTGTGTGTAAGGATGTGCTGTGTGTTTTTTACCGTAAAAAGTTTTTGGGTCCATGTTGGCAACTTTGCCTTTGCCGTCAGCGCAGGCTAGGGCCATGCCTAGTCTAAAGTGTGTGTAATCTGAATTGGCCTTTTCGGCGTCGCTGAAAAGATGCAGGCCAGGATTGGACTCTTTGTAATTTTTAGGAATCTCGCCGGCTGCGACTTCCATAAGGATTTCACTAATTTTCATATCAGCAGTTCCACTTTCTTAGTGCCAGTGCTTTGCGAGTTGGCTTGCCATTGGGTTTTTTCATTGGGCCTTTTACTCCGCCCATTCTAGCACAAAAACTCTTTCTACGCTTGGCTGCTTTTGAACCTGGCTTCAACTTGCTTGGCTTGGTAGTAACAGCCATTTGCAATTTTGAACCTGGGTTTTCTCTGCGGTAGCTGGCAACACCTTTGCGATTGAGTCCACCTTTTTTGCTCTTGCCTTCTTTGCGGCGCCAAGCAGCAGTTTCAAATAAACGGTTGTCATCCATGGCTTCAAATGTTTCCCATACTGCATCAACAGTGGTCTTGGTAGCCTCGGCAATTTCTTCTGCAAACTGCTCCATGGCTTCGTACATTTCAGCTATCTCAGGATCTTCGTTGCCTTCTTCGCTTTTCATGTAATCCCACACTGTGACCAACATGCTCTTGGCCACGGCAATTTTTTCCTGGCACCACTCAGGCAAGTTGTCGCCGGTGTTGATCAAGTTGTCAATACCTTGTACTGCTCGCTCAAGTGTTTCTAGATTGTTGTCAGCCATGCCTGCTTCGTCGTCGTACTCAGGATTGAAATTTTCGTCAACTTTTTTTGGCTTCTTGCCTGCCTTCTTCATGTTGATAGCAATAGCTGCTTGTTGTGCAGCATTGGCTGCTTCGTCTAATACATCGTGAATTTTCATTGTGTTATCCTATTACCCATGTGTATGGTTGACTGCCGTCAATGAATCGTTTGAGTTCTTCTTCAAGCGCATCCATTTCTGCTTTTGCTTCAGTTTTCAGTGCTGCGCCATTCAACTGAGTACCTCCTTGAGGTCCTGCAATTTGTGCAAATTTTTCTCGTGCCTGCCCCAACATGTCCTTGGCTGTGGCCAAAGCATAGTCGGCTATCCAAGGATATATCCTATCATCGTTGAGTATCATGCTTTCAGGCTTCTTGTTGTAGATCCACAACAGCACTGTTTCTGCAGGATCTTCATTGCCTGGTGCATAAACATTGGTTCTGTTTAGTTCATACCCTGTGACCGCGGTGGCGCCAAGAATTTCTTTGCTTTCCACAGTAAACAGTGTGCCTCCATTGCTTACTGTGAGTACTTCGTAGGTATTGTTGTATCCTGTTACAGGACAATTTATGATGCCAATTGTTGTGCCTGGTGTTACTATGTCCCAAGGATCTTGCATTTCAAAAGTAATGGTGCTGCCCACTGCTGTGCCGCTGGCGCTGAGAGTCTTCATGCGGCGATAGTTGTGCCCGGTGTTGGGCATTTTGCGCACAAGTGTCAACTTCTTGGTAACTGGATTCCAGGTAAAATTCATATGACCACCAAACATGCGCATGGCCAATTCCTGGTATTGACTGAACAATTCATAGTTGGTTAGTCCACCCACGCGGCCTGCGACCAGCATGTAGGTGTTGAGATAACCAGAAGCAAATGGTTCAAACTGACTGGCAGTGGTGCCTGTAACCGAACCAATGCCCCTTCGGAACACTTGACGCACAGTTTGTATTTCGGCTGGTAGAATATATTCTTGTGTTTCTGGCAATAACTCCAGGAAAGCATAACTTTCTTCTTCGGCGTTTTGGGCTCGTTGTCTGTATCTAGATAGAGCCTTGTCTATTGCAGTTTTGTAGTGTACTGGATCAAGTTCCACATCAACCATGCCATCACCAAGGCGAAAACGAATATAGTCTTCTAACTCTTTTCTTTTGAGGCTGGTAGCCGTGACTGCATTTTCGTCGTAGGCAATTGGACCCGGGCCGCCCAAACTGTCTGTTGTTAGAGCTTGCCTTCCATTAAGTCCTGTTTTGAGTGTGGCCATAAAAAATCCCCGTATGCTGTATTTAGCACACGGGGATTTTGAGCAGCCTTTGTTATTGAGCTTTTAGCAACACTACATCAGCGTTGATGCGTCCGTTTAGTTTGGTTTCTGTGGCTTTGATATTGGCTAAGAAAGTACGCAACTGTACTTTGCCTGCTTTCATAAAATCAGCCAATTGCTGATCAGGTTTGCGCAGAGTTTTGCTGACACTTTTGGCAGTGTAGTTTTCAATGCTGGTACCTTTCACAGCTAGGCCTGCACTTGACATGGCCACATACTGTCCAATCTTGCGAGTCTTTGTGTTGTACACCCAAAGCTCTTGAGCACCAATAATATCCACTGGATTGATACTGACCAATTTCAGTGTGTTGTCTTGTTTGAGATACTTGAGTTTGGCTACCAATTTTTCTTTGCTAGGACTCTTTTTAACTCTAGCTTTCTTGGTAGCTTTCTTCACGCCGCGATATTGGTCAACTGCTTTTTGCAATTCATCAAACCAAGCATAGATGCGCTTGTAGTCAGCAGCCTTGAAGTGTTTGTAGCCTTCAATCAGCTGATCATCCTGCCGAGCCTGTGCTGCCTCAAACTCTGAACGAGTGGCAGCAAATGCAGTTTCAACTTTGCTGAGTTGAGCTTGTGGCACATTTTGTGCAACCAAAAAGTCATAAGGTTTGAAATCGCTGGCAGCATTGAGCACAACATCATCAAAATGCCCTTCCAATTCGCCCAGCGTCGCTGACATTTTTTCATTCAAGCGATCTTGAATTGTTGGCACTTTCACTGCGGGGCGAGCTTCCGGCGAAGCAGGTGCTTCGTCATCGCCTTCGTTGTAGTAGTCATATTTTTCACAAACATCACGGACCATGGTCTCAAGATACTGCGGTATCTTGCCGCGCAAGGGCATGCCTTGGTTGTGTGCGGCAATAATGCTACAGGCAGTGATAGGCACCCAACGGCTCTTGATCACTTTGCTAAGATCTGCTTTGGCAACTTCAAAAAGTTTTTGCTCCTGCAACCATTTGACCAAGGCTGGCTTGAGGTCCTTGCTGGTAAAGTGATAATTGTAATAGTAAAAACTGCGACGCAGGTAGTGATCAAAATCAGCATCGCTCATGGTCAGGGCTCGTTCGGTATCCCACTGTGGTTCTGTGCCTGTGTATTTTTCATCAGCCAGATGTGCTCTGCGCACTGTGGGCTTCTTTTTTGGCGGTGCTTTGATGCTTTGTCCTTTGGTTGCTTTTTTTGCAACAGGCTTGCTTTTAGCGGCTGTGGCCATTGTGAGCTCCTAGAGTTTGATTACTTTGTAATTATACATAAAACGGACAAAACTGTCAACCATGTTGCAAATGTGCTAACATGAGCCATTTTTCGTACTCATTAATACTTTCGTTTATCTGAGCCAGTAACTGCTGACTTTTTGGGCTGGAGAACTTTTTGTTTCGCCTAAGGTCTACTTCTTCACTGCCCAATTTTTGCACAAGCCCTTCTATATGCCCAATCATACGGGCCAAGTCTTTGCGGCATGCTTGTGGGGCTGTGTGTACAGATCCACGCAATTCGCCACCTACTTTGTCCCAATCCAAACTGGTATTAACACGCATCTGTAAATTGTAGCACCGTTTGGACATAGTGTCAATCCTGATAAATATCACAATAAGGATCCAAAATGCCTCGTTTGAGCTTATGGCGTGAAAATCACGGCAATGACTACAAGTTTATAGATCGCCGTATCAGCGAAATGTTTACCATTGGCGGCACAGGTGTTTTGGTACACAAGTATTTAGGCACAGAAAATGACAGTGGTGTAACTGATGCCACTCGCCCTGATTATGCAACTCAAAGTGAACTGAATATCCAAGACTTGCTGTTTGTTGAAAACCGTGATCGCAAATACGACACTGATGTGTACAGCATGCGCGGAATTTACCAAGTGCAGGATCAAGACTTTGATCTACGACAATTTGGCATTTTCTTGGCCCAGGGCACTACCTTTATGACCTTTCACCTCAACGACATGATAGGACTGTTGGGAAGAAAGATAATGGCAGGTGATGTGTTGGAGCTGATGCATCTTAGAGATTTTCACAGTCTTGATCCATCTGTGCCGTTTGCTCTGCAACGATTTTACAGCGTGACTGAAGCCACTCGGGCAGCCGAAGGATTTAGTCCCACTTGGTATCCACATTTATGGCGAGTGAAACTACAACCACTAGTTGACAGTCAAGAATACAAAGACATCCTTAACAAAATTTCAGCTGATCGTGATCCATTCACGGCCAACAATGCCAATGCAGCTACCAGTATTGGCAGCATAGTAAGTACCTATTCCAAGTACCTAGACATCAACGAAGCAGTGATTGCACAGGCCGAAGTAGAAGTTCCTTCTAGCGGCTACGACACAAGTAAATTTTACACAGTACCGGTTGAAAACGGCAAGCATCGTGACCCACTGGGTATTCGTGTCAACAGCAATGGTGTGGTTGATACCAGCAGTGTCTCAACTACAGCGTCGGCCGGTCAGGCCACGCCCAATGCCAAGATTCAAGGTTACCTCACCGGCGACGGTTCTGCACCCAATGGTCTTGATGTTAGTATGGGCATTTCGTTCCCTGCAGAACCCAAAAACGGCGATTACTTTTTGCGTTTGGACTATGTGCCAAATCGTTTGTTTAGATACAACGGTAGTCGTTGGGTCAAGATTGAAGACAAGGTTAGAACCAACCTAACACCTGGTGCCAATGACAACACCACTCAACGCAGTTTGTATGTGAACAATACTGGCACATACACTGACATGCAAGGCAACACAAGACCACAACGCCAGAGCCTGAGCAAGGCATTACGACCAGAGGCAGATAACTAATGGCTGTTCAATTTTTTTACGATAATCAAATACGCCGCTTTCTATTGCAGTTTAGTAGAATGGTAAGCAATTTCCAAGTTCAGTTTGGAAAAACCGATGCTGCAACCAATCAACTGGCTTTGCAAACAGTTCCGGTAATCTACGGCGATGCCAGTAGACAGGCCACACAAATTTTGTCTCAGAACAGTGAAAATGTCATGCAAGCTGTACCTGCCATGGCATTTTACATCAGTGCATTGCAGTACGATAGACAAAGAATGCAAGAGCCAAACTTCATTGGCAAGATGCAAATTCGTGAACGCATGTATGATCCAGTCACTGGCATGCACACTGATCAACAGGGCGACACTTACTCGGTGGAACGACCCATGCCAGTACCTTATCTAATGACTATCAAATTGGATATATGGACCAGCAACACTGAACAAAAGTTACAAATCATTGAACAGATAGCCACACTGTTTAATCCTGCGTTGGAAATTCAAAGTACAGACAATTACATTGATTGGACCAGTTTGAGTTATGTTTTGCTGACCGACATGAACTGGAGCAGTAGAACTGTGCCTGTAGGTACCGAGGATCCAATTGACATTGCCACTATGACTTTTGAACTGCCAATCTGGATCGCACCACCGGCTAAGATCACACAGATGGGCGTGATACAAAAAATCATATCCACTGTGTATGACAGTACCGGCGCAATAGACAAATCCATATTTGACGAAACCAAGGTTCTAATTAGACGCACTATCACAGTGTTGAACTACGGAGTTGCCCTGATTGGTAACAAACTAAGACTGGTTTCTGCCAGTGCTGCCGCAGGCGACAATGCCATTGACTCAAGTGATGTTGAAATATTTGACAATGATCCACAGATATGGCGCAGTCTTCTCAATCAATACGGATCATTGCAAAACGGTATCAGTCAAGTAAGGCTGGAAATGCCCAATGGTGGGGAGCTAGTGGGCACTGTGGCATATGACCCAACTGATGACAGAGCCTTGTTGTTCAATGTGCTGGCCGACACAGTACCTGCAAACACACTGACTGCAATCAACGCTGTGATTGATCCTCACAAAAACACCGTGATTGACATGCTGTTTGATAACATGGGTGCCTATCAAGTGGCAACCGGCACTCGTTATTTGATCCTAGACGACATTGATGCACTAACAAACACTGATTTTGCCCAGGCCTGGAATCCGAACGGCCAACCTCTTGTGGCCAGAGCCAATGATATTATATACTACAACGGTACATCTTGGCAGGTGGTTTTTGACAGCAACAGTGTGAAACAAACACAGTATGTAACAAACACTGCCACTGGTGTTCAACTGCGCTGGACCGGTTATGAATGGGTCAAGAGCTACGAAGGACTATACAGAGAGGCAGAATGGAGAATCGTAATATAGAAAGTTGTGGTGCGCTTATCTATGCCAAGGACACGCATAGATATCTGTTTCTGCTGAGAAGTTCAAGTAAGCATAGAAACAGTTGGGGTTTGGTTGGCGGCAAGGTTGAAGCTGGCGAAACAGTTGTACAAGCTCTGCACAGAGAAATTCTTGAAGAACTGGGCGGTAGTATCGATGACGCTAAACCTGTACCTATTGAAAAATTCACCAGCGAAAATCAACAGTTTTCATACCACACTTTTATGATAGTTGTGGATCAGGAGTTTATACCTGTGCTCAATCATGAACACACAGGCTTTTGCTGGGTACCGCTAGAAAACTATCCAAAGCCTCTGCATCCAGGGGTGTGGCGCACATTCAAATTTGAAGAAGTGATTGGTAAGATTAAAACAATTGAAAAGCTGAACTCTTAGGTTACGCCTATGTCAGCTTCAATCAAATATGCTTGAAAATGTATTTGTCTAAAATTGTTTAGTTTGCGCCAGCTGGGTGGGCAAACATAGTTTGGCGTAGAAGTCACTCTAACAAATTCAACTTCGCTGTACATGCTCATGATTTTTTCCATGCTCATGATCCAGTAATCGTCGCTGTAGTTTTGATTGGTCGGTGCGTAACCTGGAGTTCCTGCATACACAGTGTTGTTGTAGTATTCGCCTGCACTGTTGTCAAAACCAATTAGATAAACTTTTTCATGTCCATCAAAGCAGGCCAGATAAGTTGCTATGGTGCCAGCATTGCTGGTAAAGTCCTGCGGAATCAAATAAAATTTGTTTGGATGACGAATTATTTTGTCACTGTTGGCATACACAATATGCCTGTCGCAATAGCCGCTGTGGGCTATTTCTGAACATATTTCGTCGCCCACTGCAACCATGAATGTGGGTTCAAAGTCTCTGTACAAAGCATTGCAGCCATAGGTTTGCATGCTAGTGGCACCAAGTCTGCCGCTTAGATGTTTAACTATTAAACCAATTGGAAATATTTTTCTGCTGTTGCCGTTGCCGATAACTGTGGCAATTTTACTGATGTGATTGTTGGCTACTGCTGTTGGAATCCACTCTGTCTTGTATAACCATTCGCTGTTTCTAAAGGCCGCTTCGGTGGTGATACGCTCACCACCGTAGTTAGCACGATAGATTTTGTTTAGCTTTTGCAAACATCATACCCCGAACACAATCACAGCAGTGTCTACATAACTCTTTGGAATAATAGAGTTGGCTGTAAAGTTTGCAGTTGGTGCAGCCGCATATGATAGTGTGCCGCTTACTGTAAAGTTCTCAACTGTCATGTTACCAGTGAAAGTCGGACTCAGCAAAGTTTTGTTGGAAAGAGTTTGGGTAGCAGTGCGATTGACTAACTCCTGCACACCACCAGCTGTGGATCCGTCGTGAATAATGAGGGTATCTTTGTCGGTGTCCAGTGTGACCTCGCCCAATGCACCTGTGAAAGTGCTGTGCTGGACAGTTGTACCTCTACGAAATTGTACTTGTGTTGCTGGCATTTTATGCTATGCTCCCATAATCTCTTGTTAAACCTACTGGATTCGAAATCAATCCATAATCGGCTGAAAAATTGTCTGTGGCAACTTGTGCACCATTTACGGTTACTTGACCTTTGAAGTCAAAGTCGTTTGGTGTCATCCAAACTCCGTCATAGATACTTATATTTCCATAGATTCCATTGTAGCCAATGCTAATACCGCCGCCGCGAGCTGCTGTTGCGTTGATTGCATTGTTTGCCATGGTAATGTTTTTGTCGTTGGTTGTAATTTCTGTTGTTGCAACAGTTGTGGTATTACCTGCTACATACAAATTGCCAATAACATAAACATCACTCAATGCACTAACAAGCCCGCCCACATTCAAGCGTCCTACCACACCCGCACCACCCGTGACAACCAAAGCACCTGTAGTTGGGCTTAGGCTGCTTGCACCAGCAATAGTTACATTGCTGATTTGTGTGGCTTGGCGTGTCCAGGTACCGTAAGTGGAGTTATAGGTATACAGTATGTTATTGACTGTAGCCTGTTGTCCATTAACCGGGGATGATGGAAATGCCATTTTTCGTTGCCTTTATTTGTTCAAAGTATTTATGCAAGAGTTCCAAATTACCATGCGTATAGTCCTGCTCTTAACCAGCTGTTTGGTGCTACACAAACATACAACCACCCAGCATCCCACGAAATTTCGCCCACTTGCCCAGGGCTGTTTGGACTTGCAGGGCTCTGACTTTGTGTGATGCGGAATTTAGGTACTTTTAGAGTGGTTGTTGCTTTGTCAAAATTAAACAAAGCATTTGCACCAAATGTTGCATTGTCATAATACTGTACATCGCCGTCGCCACCGCCCACTGCTGTGGATGGCAAAATTGCTCTCAACGGAGTGCTGAAAAAGTCCACCCAATATTCACTGTTGCCATCATTTACATAACGATACAGTATGTCTGTGCCAGACTGATACCACATATCACCTGGGGTTGGATTTAGCGGTGGAGTTGCGCTGGTCGTGGTACGCAATCCATTTTCGCCGTATACCAAATTACCTGTTACAGTAAAGTCTGTGAAACTGATGTTGGGCGTAAAGCCTATGGAGATAACATTGCCATTTACTGTGGTTTCAATTTGGTTAGGTACACCTACCACCACAATGGTGTTTCCACCAGTCACAGTGCTGCTACCAATATTTCCTTGCAATCCAAAAGTAGTACTCACAGCATTGCTGGTGATACTGGTAATGCGTCCATAATCGTCTACTACCACAGTTGGTATACTGGTAGCACTGCCATAGTTGCCTGCTGCTACACCTGTTTTTGTTAGATTCAATCCTGCATTGAACCCATTGGTTATGTTGGCCACAATGTTATCAGTGTTGGCCAATGTGGTTGTGATATATGGTGTACCATTAGCAAACCTAAAGAATCCAGACACTGTGACATTACCAACAACATTTAGATCGCCTAGATTGTCGTAACTGGCAGTGATATTGGCCACACTGGCACTGGTCAAGTCTACCCAGTAGTTGTTGGTTCCATCGTTGATGTATTCATAAACTACATCGGTATCGGTCTTGTACCAGATATCGCCCACAACAGGATTTGCAGGAGCACTGGTTTGAGCATATTTGCGAAGTCCACCACCTGATATGTTACCCGTAACATCAACATTGCCGCCTATGGTAGCATTGCCTACGACATCCAAACTGGCTAAACTGCCGAATCCGCCGTTGTTGATTACCAGTCCACCAATGGTTGCACTGAGACCTGTAGCAACCAAGTTGCCGTTAGTTACACTGAAGTTGCTGGTGGTAATGTTTCCAGCTGTGACGCTGAGTCCACCGGCTGCAAAATATTGTCCGGTAGCTGTTAGATTACCTGTTGCTGTGACACCAAACACACCTGGAATACTTAAACTGTTTGAGCTGGCAGTGAAACCGCCGGCACTGATACTGAGAGCAGATATTGCTCCAGTCGCAGTTACAATTCCTGTGTTGATATTACCGCTGGTCAAATTGCCAGTGAATAGCGCAGTTTGAGCTGACATGCTGCCGCCAGCTGATATGTTGTTGCCAGCAAAGATGTTGCCAGAAATGCCTGCACCGCCTACCACTCTCAGTGCACCTGTAGTATAGTCAACTGCTGCGGTTCCGCTGGTTATTGTGAAGTCTGCATTGGTGCCTACATCAGCTGCGGTGTTGCTGACTGTGGCACTTATGAAGTCTACCCATACTGTGCTGGCGCCGTCGTTGATGTATTGATACAGCACATCGGTGTCAGTTTTGTACCAAAGATCGCCCACAACAGGGTTGACAGGTGCTGTAAGACTAGTAGTCTTTCTAATGCCGCCACCGGTTACATTTCCTGTTATGGTTACATCACCGCCAATGGTTGCTGATCCAATCACACCCAGGCTGGCTAGATTGCCAAATGCGCCATTTTCAATTACCAATCCGCCCAGCTCGGCTCGTTGTCCGTATGCTGTTATATTTCCGTTGGTAATTGAAAAGTCCAGGCCGCTAATATTTCCGTTTAGTGATTGCAGTCCACCTGCGGCAAAATAGCTACCACCGGCAGTCAAATTACCACCAATCGAAGCTAAACCAACTGCCAGCAAGTTGCCTGCGGTTGACAGGTCTGCAAATGCAGATACTGCGCCGTTGAGAACTGAGAATCCATTGGCTTGGATATTGCCTTGCACTGCAAGACTTGATCCAATTATGCTGCTGTTACTGATCAAACTTTGAACAACTGCTGTGCCGGTGGTTGTTACATTGCCTGCAACCAAATTACCAGTAGCATGAACATTACCCGATACACCAACTCCGCCACTGACTTTGAGTGCGCCTGTGATTGCATCTGTGCTAGGTGTGCCACTTGAAATTTCCAAGTCACTGACTGTTTGTGCGCTTTGAGTAACATTGGCCACTGTTGCGCCAGTTACATCAATCCAGTAATTACTAGTGCCATCGAACACATATTGATAAAGAGTGTCGGTGTCCTGTTTGTACCACTGATCGCCTACTACAGGATTTACTGGTGCGCTAAGGCTGGTGGTTTTGCGGATACTACCGCCTGTAATTGCGCCACCAACATCTAGATTACCAATTATTCCTAAACTTGCAAGATTGCCAAATCCGCCGTTTTCAATTGTTAGTCCGCCAATGACAGCACGAGTTCCTGTGCTGACAATGTTGCCGTTGCTGGTAGAAAACCCAAATGCAGAAATGTTTCCTGCTGTAACACTGAGTCCGCCTGCTGCAAAATACTGCCCACTAGCTGTGATGTTACCATCAACAACTGCAAACCCAAGTGCTTGCAAGTTTCCTGCGGCTGTGACATTGCCGTTGTTGGTGGAGAAACCAAAACCACTTATGTTTCCAACGCTCAGTGTTCCTGCAATAGTGGCTGTGGAAGTCACTGCTAAAGTAGTGGTTTGAATATTGTTATTGGCACGAATATTATTGGCTAGGAGATTTCCGCCAATATCTGCTAGACCACCAAGATATAAATTACCGCTGGCACCTATACCGCCCGCTACCACCAATGCGCCGGTGTCTGTTCCTACACTACTAGTGCCAGATACTATTTGAATATCTGACACTGTGGCAGCATTTTGAGTAATGTTTGCCACTGTGGCACTTACAAAGTCTACCCAGAAACTGCTGGTGCCGTCGCTGATATACTGATAGTACACATCGGTATCTGTTTTGTACCAAATGTCGCCTTGAACTGGATTAACTGGCGGTGTGGTGCTTTGAGTTTTGCGTAAGCCGCCGCCTGTGATGTTACCAGTTACAACAAGGTTGTTTCCTACTGTGACGCTGCCTATTACGCCAAGGCTGGCCACATTACCAAATGCTCCGTTTTCAATAGTCAGGCCGCCAACAACTGCTCTAGTACCGGCACTGACAATGTTGCCACTTAGACTTAACGAATTGGCAATTATGGCGCCAGCATTGGAGCTCATACCACCTGCACTTAGATAGGCGCCGCCTGCAATTAGATTTCCATATTCAACTGAGAAGTTGGTTGAAGTTATTAAATTACCCTTGCTGGTAATATTACCAAACACATCAATATAATTGCCAAACTCTGCATGTTGTACACTGGCAAAGTATCCGTCAATTTCAATATTTTGTTGTACAAACAAATTGCCGTCAATACTGGCACCACCGTTGTTGGTAATGATCAACGCACCAGTGCCATGTTGTGTTGCAGTAGCGCCGCTTGTTATTGTGATGTTACCGCCAAGATTGACATTACCAGTAACACCCACTCCGCCAACTACTCTGAGTGCACCGGTGTTTGGATCAATGCTGGCTGTGCCGCTTGATATAGTAAAGTCGCTGTTGGTGCTGTTGTCTACCGCAGCATTGCTGACTGTGGCGCCAATGTAGTCAATCCAATAACTACTGGTGCCGTCATTTACATAGGTATAGTAAACATCTGTGTCTGTTTTGTACCAAACATCACCAACTATTGGCAGTGCTGGCGCAGTGGGTTGAGCATACTTTCTCAGTCCGCCACCCGACACATTGCCTGTTACAGCCAGGTCGCCTCCAATTGTGGCAGCACCAATTATATCAATTCTGCCAGATATGCCTGCATTTGCAGCATAAATGTTGCTGGAGAAGTTGGCTTGTGCAGCCACAATGTTTGCACCAGAAATATTTCCAGTTGCAGCAATGGTTTGCCCAACACTGAGCAATCCACCAATGTAGGTGTCGCCTGCAATACCTGCACCGCCACGAACAACCAACGCACCTGAAGTGGTATTTGTGCTGGCAGTTGTGGCATTGGCCACAAGGTTACCGGTGGCACTGATTATTCCGCCAGCATAGATATTGCCTGTAATGCCAAACCCGCCTGCAACTCTGAGAGCTCCGGTTTCTGTATCAGTGCTGGGTGTTCCACTGGTAATTGTGAAGTCAGCATTGGTACTGTTGTCTACTGCTGCATTGCTTACTGTAGCACCAACATAGTCAACCCAAATATTATTTGTGCCATCATTGATGTATTGATATAGAACATCTGTGTCTTGCTTGTACCACAGGTCACCTACCACAGGATTAACAGGTGCAGAAATACTGGTTGTCTTGCGAACACCGCCACCAACAATGTTACCAGTAGTAATAATATTGCCAGTGGTAATAATATTGCCTGTAGATGTTATATCACCAGTAGCAATTGATCCAGTTAGGTATGCGGCAACATTTGTGTTACTATAGGTTCCAGATATTCCGCTGGCAAGACTCACGCCATTGGCAAAATAAAACTGATCTGATTGAATATTGGTTGCTACAAATGTGGTAGCATTGATATTGTTAGCATTTATGTTACCAGTGGCACCAATGCCACCAACCACAGTCAACGCACCAGAAGTTGTATTAGTACTGGCTGTGCCGCTGGTGATTTGTAAATCTTGGTTGGTGCCGGATGTTACCGCTGCATTGCTTACTGATGCGCTGACATAGTCAACCCAGAATGTACTGGAACCATCGTTGACATATTGGTATAATACATCTGTGTCTGTTTTGTACCACAAGTCACCCACAACTGGATTAGCAGGGGCAGTAAGACTGGTAGTTTTTCTGATACCACCGCCTGTTACATTTCCTGTAATGACCAAATTGCCACCAACAGTTGCACTGCCAATAACTGCCAAGCTGGCCAAATCGCCAATGCCGCCATTGGCAATAGTGAGTCCACCAATTACAGCACTTGTTCCGTTAGCCACAATGTTACCATTATTGACTGTGATTCCGTATGCTGTGAGATTGCCGGCTGTGACGCTGAGGCCACCTGCTGCAAAATATTGCCCTGCTGAAACAAGATTACCGGTGATATTTGTTGTACCAGTAATTTGTGCAGTTCCGGCAATGTTTAAGTTACCATTACCATCAATATCGTTTAGAACTTGCAGCGTAGCAGTCTGAAGATTGTTGTTGGCAAGAATATTATCAGCTGTGAGATTGCCACCAAAATCTGCAATACCAGTGGTGTAAATGTTCCCAATTAATCCAATACCGCCCTGCACTCTAACAGCACCAGTGGTTGTGCTGGTACTTTGAGTATCTGTTGTTATGACTATGTCATAAGAAATTTGTTCGCTGGTAGGATTGGCGTTGCTGACAGTTGCTCCTACAAAGTCAATCCAGTATTTGTTGGTGCCGTCATTGACATAGGTATAGTAAACATCTGTGTCAGTTTTGTACCAAACATCGCCTGGCACAGGATTTGCTGGAACATTAGCTTGGGCATATTTGCGAACGCCGCCACCAAAAATATTTCCAGTGACAACTATATCATTTGCAAAAGTGGCTGCGCCAATCACATCCAAAGTGGCTAAACTACCGAACCCGCCATTTTGAATAGTCAGTCCGCCAATGGTAGCTAATGATCCTGTGCTTACAATATTGCCGCCGCCAGTTACACTGAGTCCATTTACGGAGAAGAACTGAGCATTAGAAACAATGTTACCGCTGGTAAAGGAAATGCTATTAGCAGACAAATATGCCACAACATTGGCATTTGAATAAGTGCCTTGATTGCCTTCTAGTATGCTTACACCGTTGGCGTATGTGAATAGATCAGCACTGATGTTGTTTGTAATAACATTACCCGCATTGACATTACCAGTTACGCCTGCACCACCTTGTACTTGCAGTGCACCGCTTGTGGTGTTTATACTTGGTGTTCCGCTAACAATAACAATGTCATTGAGTGTTTGCGAAGTTTGTGGAGTGACATTGGCAATAGTTGCGCCAGAAATATCAATCCAGTAGTTGCTAGTACCGTCGTGAGTGTATTGATAAACAGTATCAGTGTCTGTCTTATACCACTGATCGCCTACAACTGGATCAACTGGAGCTGTGGCGCTGGCAGTTTTACGAATGCCGCCACCAGTTATTCGTCCCACAACATCTAGATTGCCTGTTATGTCAGCGCGACCTTGAACACTGATATTACCAAGTGTATTAAAATTACCTACAACATTTGCTGTTGATCCAACATTGAGTGTGGTACCAACCAACAAAGAAGTTCCAATTGCCAGACTAGTACCAATGTTGGCACTGGTTCCAATTGATGCCGAAGTGCCAATGTTGGCATAGCCACCAACATTGAGGTTTCCGCCTATACCTGCTCCACCTGATCTTGGTAGTACCAAGGCGCCTGTTGTGAGGCTGGTACTGGCTGTTCCACTATTGGCTATAACATTGCCATTGGCATTGAACAATCCGCCTGCCCATAAATTACCAGTAAGACCAATGCCGCCAACAACAGTCAATGCACCAGTGTCGCTGTCATAGCTTTCTGTTCCACTGGCTATTCTAAAATCATTATTGACACTGTTGTAAGTGGCAACATTGCTGACCGTGGCACTGATATAGTCTACCCAATAGGTACTGGTGCCGTCGTTGACATAGGTATAATATACATCAGTGTCAGTCTTGTACCAGACATCACCAACCACAGGGTTAGTAGGAGCATTGATTTGAGCGTACTTGCGTAAGCCGCCACCTGACACATTGCCTGTTACAGCCAGATCGCCACCAATTGCTGCTGCACCTATTACATTTAGGCTGGCAAGATTACCAAATCCGCCATTGATGATTTCTAGTCCGCCAACAACTGCTCTAGAGCCGCTGCTGATTACATTACCTGTGACACTTACACTGTTGCCAACAATAGCTCCCGCCACAACAGAGATGCCGCCTGCAGAAAAATATTGTCCAGCAGCAGTAAGATTACCTGTTATGGTGGTTTCGCCACCAATAGAAATTGCGCCACCAATGTTGGCTGCTCCACCAATGTTGGCTGCGCCGCCAATCAAAGCTGCACCAGCAATACTTAAATTGCCATTGCCGTCTATGTCATTCAACACTTGTAGCGTTGAAGTTTGTAGATTGTTATTGCTGAGAATATTACCCGCAGTAAGGTTACCACCAAAGTCTGCAATGCCTGTGGTATAGATATTTCCAATTAATCCAATACCGCCTTGCACCCTAACAGCGCCAGTGGTTGTGCTGGTGCTTGGTGTATCTGTGGTTATAACTATGTCGTAGGCTATTTGGCTGCTGGTAATACTGGCATTGCTTACTGTTGCACCCACATAGTCAATCCAGTATTTGTTTGTGCCGTCATTGACATAGGTATAGTAAACATCTGTGTCGGTCTTGTACCAAATATCTCCCACTATTGGATTTGATGGTGCATTGATTTGCGCATACTTTCTCAGTCCACCACCTGACACATTGCCTGTGACAGACAAGTCGCCACCAATGGTTGCAGCACCCAATACTGCAAGACTTGCAACATTTCCAAAACTACCATTTTCAATTGTGAGTCCACCAACCACAGCCAATGTGCCGGTAGAAACAATGTTGCCGTTGCTTGTGGTAAATCCCAGTGCAGAAATATTGCCTGCTGTGACACTGAGCCCACCTGCGGAAAAATATTGCCCGGTAGCTGTGATATTTCCATTATTGGTAATAAAACCAAAGCCGGTGATATTGCCAGTTGTAAGATTACCGGTACTTACTGCACCTGCCACATCAAGAGTACCACCAATGGTAGCACCGTTGAGTATTGCCAGCGTACTTGCTTGAATATTGTTATTGGCTGTTAGATTGTTTACAAGAACATTACTTCCAATATCGGCGTTGCCTGCTATATAGATATTGCCGGTGATACCAGCTCCGCCGCTAATTGTCAGTGCACCGGTAGTAGGACTTGTACTTTGTGTTCCGCTGACAACTTGCAGATCTGTAAGTTGCTGTTGTGCCTGTACGCTGGCATTACTTACAGTTGGACCAACATAGTCAATCCAATATTTGTTTGTTCCGTCGTTTACATAGGTATAATAAACATCAGTATCTGTTTTGTACCAAACATCGCCCACAACAGGATTAGTAGGAGCAGAAATCTGGGCATACTTTCTCAGTCCGCCACCTGTCACATTGCCTGTGACAGACAAGTCGCCACCGATGGTTGCAGCACCAATGACATTGGCAGTACCGCCTACTGTTATTGCGCCAATAACACCCAGGCTGGCCAAGTCCGCAAAACTTCCATTGCTAATAGTAAGGCCGCCAATGTTGGCAAAGCTGCCTGTAGCAACCACATTACCGTTGCTAACTGTTAGTCCACCAGCAGTAAAATAAGTGCCACTTGAAGTTAGGTTAGCAGCAATTTGAACATTTTGAGCAAAGGTGGCTGTTTGTAGTACGCTAAGGTTACCACCAATGTTGACATTGCCACCAACACCAATACCTCCTTCGCCGCGAACAACCATGCTGCCGGTTACAGTGTTGGTACTGGTTACATTCTGATTGGCAATGATATTGCCACCAGATACATCTAAATTGCCTTGTAGGTATAAGTTGCCAACTACGCCCACACCGCCTGCTACTTGTAATGCACCTGAAGTTGCACTGGTACTTGGTGTGCCGCTAACAATAGCAATGTCATTTAGGCTTTGTTGATTGTAAGCAGTGATATTTGCTACTGTGGCGCCTGCTACATCTACCCAGTATTTGCTGGTTCCGTCGCCAACATATTGATACAGAATGTCTGTGCCCAACTGATACCACTGGTCACCTACCACTGGATTGTCTGGTGCATTACTGCTTATGGTTTGTCTGACACCACCACCAACAATGTTGCCAAGCGCAGTGATATCTCCACCTGCCCAAATGTTGCCGCCTATACCAATACCACCAGCACCTGGTAATACGATTGCACCAGTAGTGACGCTTGTGCTTGGAATACGGCTGTTGGCTACAATGGTTCCACCAGCCCAGATGTTGCCGCCAACACCTAAACCACCAGGACTTGCAATACGAATGGCGCCTGTAGTCTCACTGATACTGGTTGTGTTGGACGAAATAACCAAGTCGCTGCCAAGTTGGCCGCCACCAAAACTGACAGATCCCCCGACATTGAGATTGCCGCTTATGCCAACACCGCCTACTACCTGCAAGGCTCCTGTGTTGGTGCTGAAACTTTCTTGGCCGCTATTGACCACAAGAGTGCCAACGGTTTGCCCTGTGATAGGATTGACATTGGCAATGGTAGCGCCTGTGACATCAACCCAATAGCTTGTACCGCCGTCGTTGATCCACTCATATAAAATATCAGTGCCAACTTGATACCACTGATCGCCTTCTGCAGGATCCGCTGGAGGAGTGACAGAACTTGTTATTTGCGGAACACGCTTGCCGTTTTGATAAAGTTTGGCTGTGATTACATTGCCACTGGCAAAGGTCAAATTACCTGTGGTGTAATCAAAGCTGCTGGTACTTACACCGCCAATTTGATTACCAATGTTGGCAAATTGCAACTGTCCTGCACTACCAGCTGGCTCGGCTGTGCTTACACCAAAACTAAGATTGGTAGTGCCTAGGTCAATGTTGCCAGTGGTAGTTAATCTAAATGTACGGCCGCTATTGACAGTACCTTCTTCTACCAAAGTAACGATTGCCGGTGTTACTTTGCCTTCGGCACTGCCTGCATTGGCATCTTTGGTTCTTTCCCATATACCGTTGCTGCCTGTTCCCACAGCAATGACTTGATAGATACCGTTCTGTGCTGCGTTGGCCTGGGACCTTACCAACACACGATCATAAAAGTTCAGGCTTACACCATCAACTGTGTTTGGCATCGCTGCCAACATTACATTGCCAATATCGGCGGTGGTGGCGACTCTAACACTTTGCTTAAAGTCGGTATCGGGAATCTGACTATACTTTGGTCTTGTTAATGCCATGGCGAAACGGTCTCAATTAATACTATTTATGGAGACTGGATCCAAAAGAAAAGTGCATAAAGAAAAAGGCCCTTGCGGGCCTTTTTCTGTTCTCCTCTGTTGCGTATTACGCTTGAGATTCGATGTATGTAATTTGAATGTCAACGTTCGCTTGTGCGCCTTGAGCAGGAACAATGTTGAACGCAACAATCTCGTTACCGTTTGGATAAGATCCAGTACCAGGAAGTACCGCACCACCAATTTCCTTAACATTCTTCAGGTCAATAAAGCCTGAGTTAGTAGCACTGATCGGAATGGAGAACAGTTGCTCACCGCCCTGTGCATAAGGAAGACCGTTGTGGTGACCTCTTGGGCTCAAGTCAAACAGTACAGAGTTAATACCCCATAAATTGGTTGGCTTGTCGCCTGCTGGATACACGTTTGCAACGAACTGTGTGAAGCTTGGCTGGTTGAATCCACCTGTTTGGTTTGTACCACCCAACTGGTTGAAACGAACATTCAATGGTGCCCAGTTTGCAGACAAAATGTTTGTTGGATTCAAAATCGCTTGCAGCAAGAAGCGTGGCTTCAATGTTGCAGCAGTGTCAGCAACGTTAACATACATGTTCTGGAGCAACAACTGCGCACGGTTGATCAAGTCCTTGCTACCAAGTTCGCCTGTGATAGCGTTGGTAATAGCAGGTGCCAGTCTCATCATGAACAGAGTTTGCACTGTTGTACCTAGCACGTTTAGGTTGGCCAGGTTGTATGTGAACTGATAAGTACGATCGTTGTCAAAGCGTCCGTCTAGGATAACAGCTGAACCCCAGTGATTCAAATCTGGAGAAGTTGTTACGCTAAACAAGCGCACACTGGTTCCTACATCATGCAGTGTACCTGTGCCTTGTGGGAACAGTCCGCAGCTGAGTGAACGGTTTTGACCCAGATTGAAGTTAGTAATAACCGCACTGCGAGTCAGAGTACAAATGTTACCGTTTGCAGTGAATGGACCTGCTGCATAAGTGATCAACTCATTGTCAATCAGCACTGTTGCAGGATATGTCACATTGGCTGTTGGGAATCCTTCTGTAGTGGAAAGATTGATGTTGCCAGTTTCGTTGCCTACCAGTGTTAGACCAAGTGCCACAGGATTGATCATGTTGGCTGTCTTGTATCTAGCAGGTAAGTTACCTGAACGCATGAATGCTTCGTCGTTGACGTTGTTGTTCTTCATGCGGTGTGCCCAGATCATCTTGCCGTCTGTGGCTCTCATGCCCCAGTCAATAAAGCCAGCACCGTACCATGTGTACTGAATAGCAACCATCTGCATCTTGCTCTTGTCGATAACATAACCGCTTGGGCCTGTGCCGTCTAGTTTGTCAAGATTGAAGTTTTCTTGATTTACTAGAGTGTTGTCAACAATTGCTACTCTTGCATCTGCTGCGTTAACCGCACCACGATAGGTTGGTGTAACATAAGCTTCGTTTTGTCCTGCTACCTGACTCACAGTGTGAGTTTGACCGCGAATAACAATTTGGTCACCTGCCAACAGTTGGTCTCTGAAGCGTGTGAAGCGATCACCTGCCATCAAGTTTTGGTTAATACCAATGTTCACACGACCTAAGATTTCTCTAGTGGCACTGCGCTTGCCAACCTTGAGCTTCTGGCCGTCATATTCCCAGAACACACCGTTTTGGTCGTCAAACATACCTACTCGTACTTTGCCACCATGCCAGTTTAGAACTGAGAACTTGGGGAATGTACCGTATGATGGTGTGGTTGAGCCCAGTGTGGCTGTAGCCAGCACGGTGAATTGGTTTAGTGTAGTTACGCTAGCCACACGATAGAAGTTGTTGTAACCGCTGGTTGTGATGCCGTACAACTGAATGTTAGCACCAATTTGCAAACCATGATCCAGTTCTGTACGAATTGTAATGGTTGCACCAACGCTGGTTCCACTGGCTGACACATTTGTCACTGTAAACACAGGACACATGCTGATACCAGTTGTGAACATCATGCCTTTACCGGACTGATAGCGGAAGTATTTCTTGGTCTGACGCACAACTTCGTAACCATATGCCGGAGCGTTCACACCAATATTGGTGCCGCCGTCTACTGGACGATGACGAACCAGGCTGGTTGGGAACATGAAGATGTTTCCAGTGATCTGACTCTGGAAGTTTGTTGCGCCTTGGAAAGTTGCTAGAGCGTTTGCTACTGCTGCGCCTGGCTTGGCCACAAATGTAAATTGATTTGTGAAAGGTACGCTGTTGATTGCAAACACACCAGATGCATAAACGTTTGCATTCTGTGAACCATATAGGTTAGTTTGAATCAACATGCCTGGCAACAAACCATGTGGCTGAAGTGTTGTTACTGTCATGTTGCTTGGAGTACCAGTATTGGAAACAATACTTGCAAACTGAATGTTTGCACCAGAGTACACAGCACCACGACGCACCACAACATCACTAGATGTTACAGGCGGGTTGAGCTGGAATCCAATGTCTGCTGCTGGAGACACTTTAGGGAAGTATGCAGCATAGTGAATATCGTTGATTTGGTTGAAGAAGACACCTTCAACGTTTGCATTGTTCAATCCCAGTGTGCTGATGAATGCATTTGCAATATTACCTGTACCAGCTTGAGCACCCAGTGATCCGCGGAACACATCTGCACCGCTTACAGCACTACCAACACCATGGCTGTTGGCGTTGACACCAATCACTGGCACATTAACGTTACCTGCCACGAACACGCCAGCGGCTGTGACCACCAACGAACCAGCTGGTGCTGCTGCCAAAGGTGCTGTGCCCAACTGCGCACGAGTATAAGTGTTTTGACCGCCCAAACCAATTGCAGGCGTGGTATTACGAACAATTTCAATGTTGGCTGAGCCGCCTAGGCCTGGGCTTAGGTCAGATGCCATGTTAACTTTGGCCACAATAGAACCTGGGTTGAACACAGGACTTGCATTGGTGTTCATCCATCCACGAGTGACTGTGAGGGTGCTGTCTGCACCAACTGAATCCACACGGAAAATTTCAATGTTTGAGGCCCATGCAGCAGTTGCGTTGGCTTGAATATGCTTGATTCTAGCGCCAATTGGAAGAGTTTGTACAGAAGTACCGTTGGTTCCTAGCAGACCTCTGGTGAGTCCAAGAGATGAACTGCCTACACCGGCTGCTGTTGCGCCACCGCTACTGGTTGGTTGACCAGCATTGATAGCTATCAATTCATAGGTTCCTCCAACTGCGGTTTCAATTGCCACAACTGCAACTTCTGGTGTACCGCCAATGGCCACGTTGGTTGCCAAGTTAGTTGCACCTGCTGTGATGGCTGTGGTAGCCACGGTAGCCATGTCGTTGTCAGGAATACCAATGATAACACCAATATCGCCTGCATTCCAGTACTGTGTGCTCAAAACACTGAATGTTTTCTGAGAAGGACCACCATTGGCAACAGAAATGTGTCTAGCACCTGCTGTTACCACACTGTTTGCAATCCAAGTTGTACCTAGGGGAGCTGTTGCGCCCAAAGGCTGGTTGATCACAATCTTGTAGTCGTTGTTAAAGTGTGTGGGACCAGTGTTACCCTGATAGCTGACATGGAAACCAGTTGGGAAAGTTGTTGTAACAACTGCTGGTGTGAAACCTTGGTTGACCAAACGAAGTTGTGTACCTGCTGCGCCTACCAGGCTAATATTACCTGTTGCCTGAGATGTCAACATGGTTGCATAACCAAACACATTGGCCTGTACATCAGTACCTGGGATCTCATAGGTCATTGGAATGTTTTGTGCCACAGTCCACGATGCCCACTTGGTTTGTTGTAGACCATACTCAAAGTCAGCATCAATTAGTGATTCTGGCTGCGCCACACGCTGACGCTCAACAGCATCAATGCCAAAGTCATGTGTGCGAACACGAAGTTCAACATTTTCCACAAAAATTTGCAGTTTGTGACTGGCACTCATGGCACTGGTGTCTAGATCCAAAGTAACTGTGGTCACACCATTTTGCGCCATTGGGAAAGTGGTTGTGTCCGTTGGATTGTAGCTTACTGTGCCTCCGCGAGTGGAGTCGCTAAAATTGTAGATCACCTGATTGGTGTCTACATTGGTGATCATCAGAATATCTTTCAGCTGATATGGATCAGGTAACTTTACTGTGCCAACGCCAGCGGCGCCTGGAGTAAAAGTAAAATATTGTACTAGTTTTCTTGCCATTTTGGTCTACCTTATGGTTAATATGCTTCTTTTATTTATACACCGAACACTATTCCAATGGAATCTACATAGCTTTTTGGCATGATTGAGTTGGCTGTGTAGTCCTGTGTTCCAAGAGTAACGTTGGCTAAATTTACGCCATCAAATGTGGCTACTCCCGTGGTTGTGAAGGTGCCGGTAAAAGAAGGATTGTTGATTGTTGCGCCGTTGATTGTGGGCGAAGTTAGGGTTTTGTTTGTGAGTGTTTGGTTGGCACTAACGCCAGCCAATGCAAAACCGCCCGCTGTGGAGCCGTCATGCACACGCAGCACATCCAAAGTTGTATCCACCGTGATTTCACCCACAGCACCTGTAAAGTTGTTGTTTTGGGTCGTTGTTCCTCTACGGAACTGTACTTGTGTTGGCATATCTTAACCGACTCCTGATAGTGTATTTATTGGTATTTATGTTAACACGCCCAGATCGGTGGTTTCCAAATACCCAGATGGCTCCATGCAATCATAAACATCGTAAACTGTGCTAGTTGCTTCTTGCACAATGGCGCCAAAAGCGTCTGTCACAGGAACCAAATTTTCTGGCCCAGAAGATTCTGTGTAAGTGGTTACCACGCCATCCACAGTGATCTGCGTTACTGCATAGTCTGCACCTGGAAAATACAATGTGGTTGAATTGGTAAACCCTTGATTGGTGCTAGGGGATGTGATGATATTGTCAGGGCCAGAATTGGCATATACAATGTTACCGCTGGTTCTAATGTCACCATTGGCCGCAAAAATCGTCAACGGACCGCAAACGATTCCTTCATCAATTACAAACTTGCTATTGGCCATAATCTTGTTCCTATGTGTTATTTATGAATTTTTTGGTTAATAGGATTGCCACTCTTGATATTTGCTCAACATATCTGCTCGAACTTTCACTTGGTTGCCGGTACTGTTTCCAGTATAGTACAAGTTCACATTGCCACTGGTGAGAGCCACACTCACATTACCCAAAGGTGCCGCATTGGCCAGTGTACTAATCAAATTGAACTGAGTTCTATACGCTGTGGTGTCATTGTGAACCACTAAAATTTCACTGACTTCGTAAGCATTGCGAGAAGCATTTTGTACCTGAACCATGTACTTGGCGCTTCTATAAGTGTCAGCATAGAAAGTATGAATCAGTACTGGTGTTGTGTTCACAGCAACTTCAGTGGTTCCTCGCCAGCCCACAGTGTGGTCGCTCTTGAATATCACACTGTTTGCACTGGCAGCACTGTTTGCACCTGTGATAAGCACGCCTTCGTCTAGTGCTTGCACAGTGACCAGGCCAGTAGCAGCAGTGAAACCTGCTGTGGTTGTAACTGCAATGTGTCGTGCGCTGATTACATCGCCCGGAGCAGGAGCTTCGGTAAATGTTACCACATTGCCAAGAATGCTGTAAGCTGCAACTGGTTGCTGTAAAGTACCGTTGATAGCAATAAATGTACCAGCAGTGGTAGCATCTCTACTCAAAGTAAACTGAGTTTGCAATCCAGTGCCCGAGAATGTGTCTGCCACAATGGTTGTGGTCAGTGCTGATTGAGGTTGGAACCACTTGCCGCCGTCCCAATATTCAATGTCATTGGCAATGGTATTGAAACGAATCATGCCACCGCTTGGAGTACCATAGCCGTTGAAGCCAGGGCGTTGAGCTTCTGTTCCTCGTGGCAACAGCATGGCGTCGGTGCTGTTAATTTGCAGCTTGGCACCTGTTACTAGATTGGCACCAACAGCACTGTTACCAATGATCACCTGATTGTATGCACTGCTAGTACTAGCCCAGATTAAGGTAGCGTCGTTACCGCCACGAACATAAAAGTCTCTGTTGTGATTTTGTTGATCGTTAAATCTAGCACCTTGGCTGACATTCAAATTGCCGCCAATTGCTGTACCACCTTGCACATACAAAGCGCCACTGGATGTGGTTGTGCTGGTTGTACTGTTGGCAATGGCCACTTGACCTGTGAATGTGACTTTCTGGTTGTTGTCTACACGCAGTGCCAAAGAATGGTCGCTGTTGTCGCGCTTGGTCCAAATTTGTAATTCACCGCCGATTCCGCTGGCAGCATTGGTAGTACCTTGTGCTACTGTTCTGATACCAGTGATTTCGTTGTATTGGCTGGTATAGGCATAGGCACCAAAGGTTCCAATCACATCGCCATCTTGCGAATTGGCTGGAGAGTGTCCTGTGCCTCGGCTGCTGGATATAGTCCAACCTGGCAATTGTCCTACAGTGTTGGCTGTGATAGCACTTTGTGGCACATAGCTGTCACCTTGGTAATAGATGTTGACTGTATCAGTACCACCAAAATCACCGTTAGTACCCACATGGAGCCCAACTGTGCTGAATGTGTTGCCTGTTTGTCTTTGGAAGTTGAAATCAAGATTACGCTGATCAACAGACAAGTTGCCCGATGGGCTTATGAACAGCACAGAATTGCTGCTGAATGCTTTCATTACCAAGTCTTGGCCAATGTTGGCAGCGGTAAATGCTGCCTGGCGAGGCGTGATATTTCCAATATAGATATTGTTCATATCGCCTGATGTTGCTGGATTCAATATCAGGTTACCCGACGGTGAAATGTTGCCGCTGCCGCTGCCTAGAATGGTAAGAGTATTTGTTATGGTTAGATTGGTCACTGTGGCCGGCACCGGTGTGCTACCGCCAATGATCATGTTGTCTATGGTACCTGTTGTTTGCGGATTGATAGTAACATAGCCGGTGCCAGTAGGAGCAAAAGTCACAATTGCTTCTGCGCCGCTGGCTGTTAAATTCTTGTCTACTACCACATTGTTGGCAGTGATTCTACCTTCTACACCAACTCCACCTTGTACCCATAATGCGCCAGTAGTTTGACTTGAGCTTGGTGTTGTGTTGCTGAGACGAAGTTGACCAAAGTGTACGCTACCGTAAGATCCAGAATACACATTGGCGCCGCTTTCCTGCGCACCGTTTATATAAACCAAATTACCTGTGCTGTTTTGGAATCCCAAAAACGCTTCACGATCAGCACCAAGATAGTAGTGCATGGCCAGTCCGCGATCTTTGCCATCGTTTACACTGAGAGGGCCTGCGTTTGCAGTTACACCTAGTTCAATGATAGGATCAACCAATGTTATAAAATTGCTGTCGATGGTTGTGATATTACCAATAACATTCAACTCACCGGTTACAATCAAGTTGCCGCCTATGCGAGCGTTTTTGTAAACACTGAGTCCGCCGTCCACAATCAACGCACCTGTACCAATAGAATTGGATTCCACTGTGCTAGTGATTTCAGTTGATCCTGTATCAGTGATGTTTATTCTAGCAATACCTTGTCCATCAGCAATGATGATTTGATTGTTTAAGGTTGCAATGGTGCTACCAGTGTTGGCACCAAGAATCACATTGTTGTTGCCCGTGGTTACTTCGCGTCCAGCAGCCCAACCAAAGAACTGATTGTTGTTGGCTGTTGTTACCATACGGCCTGCGTCTTGGCCTACCATGGTGCTGTTGACACCAGTCAATCCACGACCAGCCCAATGGCCAACCAAGGTTGCATTGTCGCTTGGGCCACTTCTGCCTGCGTTGTCGCCAACAATGGTTGTTCTAATTCCAGTGCCTTGATTACCGGCACGAACGCCAATCACTACACTGTTGGCACTGATACCTTCTGTAAATGCTGCATATCCTGCATACAGTTTGCCACCTGCAGGATCAGCGTTGCCGCCCCATACCAAAGTATTGATACTGATGCTGTTGGCACCTACATTAAGGTTGCCGCGGATGCCCACACCACCGTTGACTGTGAGCGCACCTGTTGTGGTGCTGGTGCTATCATTGGTACTGACAATCCAAACATTGCCTGTGTTGTCAATGTTGATTCTTGGGTTGCCTTCACCGTCGGCAATTATACTGTAGTTGCTGAGTGTTGCTATGGTGTTACCGTCGTGGGCACCAAGTATGAGATTTCTGTTTCCTGTGGTTACTGCACTACCTGCATTGTAGCCAAAGAACTGATTGTTTGTACCTGTTGCAAGATTGCCTGCGCTCTTGCCAATCAGAGTAGAATTTGCGCCAGGCGCACCGGCACCTGCACCCATACCAACCACAGTAGAGTTCTCGCCAATACTGGTTACGCCTTGCGCTGCACCAAGTGCAGTGACATTGGCGCCGATGCCGGCTTTTTCTTGATTCTTGCCAATTACTACATCATTAGTCTTGTTGCTTTGTATAAAGACATTTTGTCCTTCAAAGCTGGCACTGGTGCCAACATTGAGATTACCACCAATACCTATACCACCAATACCGGTTACCACAATGGCGCCTGTGTTGGCATTAATACTGTTTAGATTGTTGTCAGCAAGAACAGCAGCATTACCAGCTGGTAACCACAAACTCTTTTTACGATCTGGCTGAATATAGATATCTTTGTTGGTACCAGAGAAAGTGTGAATCTCTGCACCTTTGGCACTAGATGTTCTCACACCCAGGGCTCCGTTGTTCACAGTGTCAGATATAAGCAGACCGTATCTTGTGGTTGCTTCTTGACTGATTTGCACAATTCCCACATTGCCGTCAATAGCAACTAGGCCAGTGTTGGCACCAAAGAAACTGCCAGAACTGCCTACATGAATGTTCTGCGTGAAACTTGCGCCGCCTTTTACTTGCAGAGCGCCTGTAGCAGTGTCCACTGCTTCGACCACACTAGGGTCTGTGGCAGTGGTACGAATGACTGTGTTACCAATTGTGAGATTGGCATAAGCTGATCTATTGATAGATCCGCGAGTGGTACCTGTTTCAGTTGTAAGCAATCCTTGGAAACTGCCATCGGCTTCGCGCCAGACCCAAGCAGTGTTCAGTGCGCCATAATTGGTTGGGCTAGTGGGTTGTAAATTACGATCTACCAGTACACCAATATCATATGCCGGAGTACCAACATATCCGTTGTTGAAAATTACCAGCGGGTCGTTGACTAGAGTATTGGTGCTGTTTATGGTGTTTGTGTTTCCAGACACCGTGAGATTACCAACAATAGCAATGTTAGAATTGATTGTTACATCTGGATTAAACAGTGTGCCTACGATTGTGCCTGGAGCGATTTTTACATTCGCAAAAATCGTAGCATCTGTGATTTGGTTAT
>JACCDW010999078.1_pt1 | contig 42684 bp, 38 predicted proteins | sample 7449781 | NCBI WGS metagenome assembly JACCDW01 (sample SAMN15323449, study PRJNA562643) | freshwater metagenome | isolation source: river surface water | place: USA:Blue River Watershed | collected 2017-08-18 | reverse complement strand
TCGAGCCGCGTGTGCTCGGTTGGCTGTCGGACAACGAGCCGCTACTGGACATCTTCCGCTCCGGCAAGGACGCCTACGCCCAGTTCGGCTCCATCATGTTCGGCATCCCCGGCATGACCAAGCACAGTCACCCCATCGAGCGTCAGAGCGCGAAGTCAGCGCTATTGGGTGCGGGGTATCAACTGGGTTGGGCGTCGTTCGCTGCGCAGCTTCTGGTGGGGTTCCTCGGGGCCAAGCCGCTGCGCTACACCAAGGAGGATGCCAAGGTACTGGGCGTCACGGGTGAGGACGTGAAGCGCTTCCTGTCCTGGGAGGAGAACGTCAAGAAGATGGAGGCCATCCCGCACACCTGTAGCGAGCTTGAGCTTGCCATCCACTGCCTCGCAGCCAAGGCGATTATCGACAAGTACCGCGCCGCCTCGCAGCCCGTGGTGGAGTTCTGGAACCTGTGCCAGGAGTTGATCGACTACAGCCTGTACCGGGGCAAGGAGTACACCCACAAGTGCATCACGTTCCGCAAGGAACAGATCATCTTGCCAAGTGGCATGGCGATGCGGTATCCTGACCTACGCCAGGACAAGGGCGAGGGTGGTCAGACCCAGTGGACGTACGCTGACGGCAAGAAGCGCGTCAAGCTGTACGCCGGGAAGATCACCAACAACATTGTCCAGGGCACGGCGCGATGCGTCATGACAGACGGGATGCTAAGGGTGGCGAAAAAGTACCCCTTGGTAGGCACGGTGCATGACGAGTTGATCGCCGTGATACCGGAAGGAGATGAGGAGGACGCTAAGACTTGGGTCTTGGCGCAGATGACTATGGAGCCGCCATATCTACCGGGCATCCCGCTTGATGCGGGAGTCGGTGTGCACAAGCGATACGGGTTGACTAAAGACTAACGAAAGGAGAAAGCATGCCCAATATCCCCATCCGCATCCGCGTAGGTTCGCAGATGTATTCCGTCGATGTGGTCGAGTCCATGCGCCGCAAGGCGACGATGGGTCGCACCTACTACGACCTGGGTCGCATCGAGATCAGTACGCGCAGCAACATCACAGGCCGCAAGTTCACCCAGGCCGAGATTGACGATACCTTCTGGCACGAGGTCACACACGCCATCTTGTACGACATGGATCACCGCCTGTACAACGATGAGAAGTTCGTCACCGAGTTCGCGGGGCGCCTTGCCAAGGCCATCAAATCAGCGCAGTTTAAGTAGGGAGTATTGGGTTTGAAACAAATAGACGGTTTCGATGACGCGCTGCTCGGCGTTGCACTGATATGGGGGAGCAACGGCTCCCGCACTGAGGTGCTCGTGTACGACGCGGAAAAGATGCGCGACAAACTGGTAGCGCAATACGGTCTGACTTCCGAAGAGGCGCGAGAGTACATCGAGTTCAACATTGAAGGCGCATACGTTGGCCCGGACACACCCATCGTTGTGTGGAGCGAAGACTTAGTCGTCATGGTGAAAGATGAGCAATAACGTCACGTGGAGCCACAGTGCTCTGAAGGATTTCGAAGGGTGCCCTCGCCGGTACCACGAGGTCAAGGTTCTCAAGAACTACCCGTTCCAAGAGACGACGCACACCATCTACGGGAAGGATGTGCACAAGGCCATCGAGGACTACGGCAAGGACGGCACGCCCATCCCAGAGAAGTACGCGCAGTTCAAGCCGGTGGTGGACGCCGTGCTGAACAAGCCGGGGAGGAAGCTCTTCGAACACGAGATGGGCATCACACGCGACCTAAACCCGTGTGACTTCAACGATCCCAATCGTTGGGTACGCGGCATCGCAGACCTGCTCATCATCGACGACGACAACCTGTCGGCCAAGGTGATTGATTGGAAGACGGGCAACAACAAGTACCCGGATAAAGACCAACTAGTCTTGATGTCCCTCATGGTGTTCGCCCACTTCCCCCATATCAGGCAGGTCAAGTCGGCGCTCTTCTTCTTGGTCAAGGAATCGATGACCACCCACGCCATGCTGCGCGGCGAGGCTGAAGAAGCATGGTGGCGATACAAGGAGCGCGTTGCCAAACTGGAGCAAGCGCACGCCACAGGTGTGTGGAACCCCTCTCAATCCCCGCTGTGTGGGTGGTGCCCTGTGGCCACCTGCACGTTCAACCCCAAGCACTAGGAGCCAAGCATGGCCACGCGTGATTACAAAAAGGAATATGCCGAGTACCACGGCAAGCCCGAGCAGATCGCCAACCGAGCCGAGCGCGTCAAGGCGCGGCGAGTGATGGAGAAGACGGGTGCAGCCAAGAAGGGCGACGGCAAGGACGTTGACCACATCAAGCCGCTGAGCAAGGGCGGCACGTCAGCGAAGGGCAACCTGCGCATGCGCAGCGTCAAGGCCAATCGCGGCGACAAATAAGAACAGGAGAAAGCGTGGAAGTAATCGACAACAAGATGCTCGTCTTCAAGACGCGCAACCCACACAAGTACAGCCTCATCCCCAAGAGCAAGGCCATCCCCCGTGATGGTGGTGGCTACGACGTAGCGGTGTACTGGGGACTGGACGAGGTCAGGGTGCTGCGCAACCTGGGGGTGAAGAACGTACCCTCGCCCATCTATGGGCGCTACGACTGGCCCGGTCGCTACACACCGATGTCGCACCAGAAGGAGACGGCATCTTTCCTCACGCTCAACCGCCGTGCGTTCGTGTTCAACGATCCCGGTACAGGCAAGACGCTGTCCGCTCTGTGGGCAGCAGACTACTTGATGAAGCGTGGTGATGTTAGGAGGGTGTTGATCTTGTGCCCGCTGTCGATCATGCACAGCGCCTGGATGCAGGACTTGGGTAACAGCGTCATCCATCGCAGCGCGGTGGTGGCGCACCATGCCCAGGCCGCACGGCGGATCGAACTGATCCAAGAAAACTACGAGTTCGTGATCATCAACTACGAAGGCTTGTCGCTGATCGCCAACGAGATCAAGGCCGATGGGCGGTTCGATCTGATCATCGTGGATGAGGCCAACGCCTACAAGAACCCGCAGACCAAGCGGTGGAAGGCACTCGCATCCATCCTCAAGCCCGAGACGTATCTGTGGATGATGACGGGCACGCCCGCATCGCAGTCTCCTGTGGACGCGTACGGTCTGGCCAAGCTCGTCAACCCCAATGGCGTGCCCAAGTTCGCCACTGCATGGCGCGACTCGGTGATGAACAAGATCACCATGTTCAAGTGGGCGCCCAAGATCGACGCTGCCGACAAGGTGTTCGAAGCGCTGCAACCGGCCATCCGATACAGCAAGGCGCAGTGCCTCGACCTGCCGCCCGTGGTGACGATGACCCGCGAGGTGCCGCTCACTCCGCAGCAGGCCAAGTATTACAACTTGCTCAAGACACAGATGCTCGTCATGGCAGCAGGCGAGACGATCACCGCAGTCAACGCTGCGGCTGCGTTGAATAAACTCTTACAGATATCCTCCGGTGTGGCCTACACCGACAACAAGGAGGTGGTGGAGTTCGACGCTACCCCACGCCTGAACGTGCTGATGGAGGCGCTTGAACAAACGGAGCGCAAGGTCATCATCTTCGCGCTGTTCCGCTCTGCCATCGACGCCATCAGCGACTACCTCAACAAGAACGGTGTGGCCAACGAGCAGATACACGGCGGCGTCACAGCCACCAAGCGCAGCGACATCATCAAGCGCTTCCAGACGCAGCCCAACCCGAGGGTGCTCGTCATGCAGCCTGCGGCTACAGCGCACGGCATCACGCTGACGGCGGCGGATACCGTCATTTTTTATGGCCCACTCATGTCGGTGGAGCAGTACACCCAGTGCATCGCACGGGCTGACCGCAAGGGGCAGAACGCAGACAAGGTGACCGTCATCCACATCCAAGGCTCCCCTGTGGAGAAGAAGATGTTCAAGGCGCTCACCTCCAAGGTGGACGACAACGCACTGCTTGTCGATCTGTTCAACAGCGAAATGCACGAAAGGGGGTTGTAGTCCACGATAGACAATGTATACTCTTAGACACACCAACAACAGGAGAAAGCAATGACCACTGAAACCATCCCGATGGACAAGCTCGTGCGTATGTACACGAAGATGCGCACGGCTATCCAAGAACTCGATAAGCAGATCGAGGACATCAAAGCGCAGCAGCAAGAGGTGAAGAACGCCATGAAGGATCAGATGCAGGCGCTCGGAACCAAGTCTGTGCGCACCGAGTTCGGCACGATCACCTTGAAGGAGAAGGTTCGGTTCTACACACAGGACTGGGACAGCTTCAAGAAGTTCGTGGTCGAGCACGATGCCGTTGACCTACTGGAGAAGCGCATCGCGCAGACCAACATGCAGACGTTCTTGGAAGAGAACCCCACGCTGCATCCCCCTGGACTCAGCAACACCGCCGAGTTCGACATTTCCGTTACCAAGCCCCGTTAAGGAGAAAGCACTATGAGCAACGTTGCTCTTTTTTCTGGTTCCAATGTTCCCGCCTTCGCCAAGAAAGGCGAACTGTCCGACCTCGCCAAGTCCCTCGCGGGTGGCGTTGGTGGTGGCGGCAAGCGCGTATCGATCAAGGGCGGCGTCTTCCGCCTTCTCGTAAGTGGCAAGGAGGTCGCTGCAATTGATGAACGCTATCTGGACGTGGTTATCGTCAACGCTGCGCCCAAGATCGGTCGTACCTTCTACGCCAAGTCGTACGACGGTGAGACGCCGAGCGCCCCCGACTGTTGGTCTGCGGATGGTGAGACGCCTAGCCCTGACTCTGCCAACAAGCAGTCGGATCGCTGCGCGACCTGCCCCCAGAACGTCAAGGGTTCCGGTATGGGCGAGTCTCGTGCCTGCCGGTTTAGTCAGCGCCTCGCTGTTGTTCTTGCTAATGATGTGGACGGCGATGTGATGCAGTTGCAGTTGCCTGCCACGTCCATCTTCGGCAAGGAAGAGGGCGACAAGCGCCCGCTGCAAGCCTATGCCCGATACCTCGCTGCTCAGGGCGTCAGCCCCGAGACGCTCGTCACCCGCATGCAGTTCGACACCAAGGCTGAAGCACCCAAGCTGTTCTTCAAGCCGATGCGTTGGCTGACCGAGGAGGAGTACGAGTCGTCTGTGCGCCAGGGCCAGACCGATGACGCCAAGCGCGCCATCACGATGACGGTGGCCAAGACGGACAAGGTCGAGGCTCCCCTGGCCATCGAAGGTACCAAGCCCAAGGCTAAGGCCGCACCCAAGGCTGAGGAGCCGGTGGCCGAGGAGGAAGAGAACGCACCCCCGACCAAGCGCAAGAGCAAGTCGGAAGAACCCGCAGCCGCAGCCAAGCCGAGTCTGGCTAAGCTCGCGGCTCAGTGGGACGACGAGTAACCAACCAGGGGGCTTCGGCCCCCTTCAATCATGTCCTACTCAGTCAGCACCGTAAAAGCCGTCAAGGCATCCCCAAAAACGCTCGGTAGTCAACTGGGGCGTTGGGCCGTACATTTGGATTTCTCGGTGGCGCGCATCGCCCTGGCTACGGGCGCCTCGCGTCAGACTGTATACAACTGGATCACTGGCAAGAACACCGTGCTCGGCGCCTACCGCCCTGCCGTTGAGCAACTGCTAGAAATCCTGATGAAGTCTACCGATACCGAACAAGCATGGAGAGACACATGTCAAGCATTCAATATCAAAGCCTGAGCGACGACGAGTTTGAGCGCGCCGTTTACATGACGCTGTTCATGGGTGCACTGCCGCCCGAGGTAGCCAAGGAACTGGCCCAACGCAACGCTCAAGGTGGGCGTGACTGGGAGAAGGTCAAAGACCAAAGCAACCCCAACCAGAAGCCGCTGCCCTTCAACGAATAACTCGGGACACTCATGGAACCGCTAGATTTCTTAGCGGCGGTTTTGCCGTCTCCGGGTCACGGGTATTACTGTGCGGCAGAACTCTCCTCACCAAGAAAGCAGCACGTCTTCACCGAGGACTTGGCTGAGATACCCACACACGTTCAAAGCTGGCTTGAGGGGCAGCAGGACGTGTACTTTGCGCTCGCTACGTTTGCAAATCAAGGCAAGCGCACCGCAGACAACGCCGAGTACATCCAGTCCCTGTTCATTGATATGGACGGGTACGAGAGCCGCGAGGCTGCTCAGGATGCGCTCGATGCGTTCCTTGCCGATACTGGGCTGAACGCCTACGGCAACCCGTGGATCGTCGCCTCTGGCGGTGGTCTGCATTGCTACTGGCCGTTCGACAAGCCGCTGACTGTGGCCCAGTGGAAGCCCATCGCGGAGGCGTTCAAGCGCCTGTGCAAGCAGCGCTCACTGGCCATCGACAACACGGTCACGGCGGACGCCGCACGGGTGCTGCGCATCCCTGGCACCAAGAACTTCAAGAAGAAGTACGGCGAACCCAGACCTGTAGAAGTCCTGGCGCAAGGCGGTGCAGTCCTCGACGCCGATGAGTTCTTCGCCAAGCTCAGCACGCTGTTGGGCACGGCCATGCCTGCGCCTACCGAAGCACCCCTGATTGACCTCCCAGGCAAGCGCCCGATCAACGCCACCAAGACGGGCGTGCAGATGCTCGCCAACAGCGTCGTGCGGTTCAAGCAGATACTGGTGCGGACAAGCGAGGGCGATGGCTGCATGCAGTTGCAGCACTACTTCGACAACGCCACGGACGACGGCATGGAGCCGCTGTGGCGCGGCCTGCTCAGTCAGGCCAAGTACTGCGCCGATGGGGACAAGGCGGCGATCATGCTCAGCGAGCTTCACCCGTACGGTGAGGATCGGATGCGCGAGAAGCTGCGCGATATTAAAGGCCCCTATCCCTGCGTCAAGTTCGATAGCGAGAACCCCGGCGTGTGCCAGAAGTGCAAGCACTTCGGCAAAATCACCAACCCCCTGGCGCTTGGCCGGGAGGTCATGGCTGATACATCGGAGAAGGTGTTGGAGATCGCTCCGGCTGACCCGGACGACCCCGATGCGCCCACCATCAAGGTGGTGCGCCCGACGCCTCCCCGTGGCTACGCGTACGGCGTCAATGGTGGCGTGTATGTGGAGAAGATGGTCGAGGATGCGGACGGCAACAAGCGCAAGCAGCAGGTCATGATCCTGCCCTACGACATGTTCGTGGTGGACATCCTGAACCGGGAGAACGAGCACACCGTCCACATGATCGCGCACCGCCCAGGCAAGCCTGCGGATGTCCTGTTCCCACAGAAGGCGTCGGTCAGCAAGGATGAGTTGATCAAGGCCCTGGCCGCGCAGAACATCATGGCCTCGTACGGGTCGGGCAACGACAAGAACCTGTTCGAATACGTCCGCGCCTGCGTCGAGGAGGCGAGCGTCAACAAGAAGACCGTCAAGATACCCGGCCAGTACGGGTGGCAAGAGGACGGCACCTTTGTCTACAGCGGCAAGATTTACCTGCCAGACGGCACCACCCGCACGGTGCCCATGCCCGACCTACAGAACATCACCCGCATCACGCGCTCGGCGGGTAGCCTGGACAAGTGGCGGCGCTTCCCACAGATGCTGATCAAGCGGGAGTTGTACGACCTGTTGGCGATCTCGTGCATCTCCTTCGGCGCCCCGCTCATGCGCTTCACCCAGATGCCCTGCCTGACGTTCCACGCAGGCTCAACCCAGTCGGGTACGGGTAAGTCCCTAGCACTGTCGCTGCTCAACTCGGTGTGGGGCCATCCGGTACGGTACCGCACAGGCAAGAGCACATCTCCTGTGACGATGCAGCAGCGCATCGGTAACCTCAACAGCCTACCCTTCACCTCCGACGAGATCACGCACAAGTCGCGCCACGATATGGAGTGGTTCCCTGGCATGGTGTTCGACTTGTCGGAAGGCCAGGGCAAGGAGAAGTCCGAGGTTCACCACAACCGCGAGCGCATCAACCTCGTGTCGTGGGCAACCCTGGCGCTCTTCACGTCTAACACCCACATGCAGGACTACATGGCAGGTGTGCGAGCGCACACTTCTCAAGGCGAGTTGCTGCGGATGTTGGAGTGGACGCCCGAGGAGAAGCTGAACTGGACGCCCGAGGAGGAGCAGGTCATCCGTGTCTTGCAGGAGAACTACGGTGTAGCGGGTGAAGCCTATGTCCGTTGGCTTGTGCAGAACCAAGAGACGGCTGAGCGCGTGACCCATGAAACCATCGCCATGATCAAGCGCGACTGGCAGATGACGGGTGATGAGCGCTTCTGGGCCGGTGGCTGCGGCGCGATGATCGCAAGCGCCATTCTCGTCTCGTCCAAGTACGCAGGCATCATCGACCTGCCGGTCGCGGAGATCATCAAGAGTCTCAAGCGCATGGTGGACAAGGCCCGCAAGGTGGTGCGCAACGGCGTGCGCACGGCAGAGGATGTGCTGAACACCTTCACCCGTGACAACTACGGCCAGTTCGTTGTGATCAAGAAGAGCGACGGCAAGCTGCTTGCAGCACTGGGCAGCGGGGAGATCATCGACCAGACGATCACGCGCAACAAGGTCATGGGGCGCGTGGAGCACGAGATCGAGGTAGCAGGCCACGTGGACTACTACATCGAGGAGCAGGTCATACGCTCACACTGTGTGGCGATGTCGTTCGGCTACGACGACTTCAAGAAGCAGCTAGAGCAGATCGAAGGCTACACCGTGTCGTACATGCGCAAGGACATGATGGCCCGCACCAGAGGGCCGCAGATGCGCATCCGAGCCATGTGTATCAGGCGCAGGGTTGAGCGTGAAGCTGCCGTGGACGACGCTTGAGAAAGGGCAGGGGTTCTTCATCCCTGCCCTAGACCTCGACGCCACGCGTGAGGCGGGGCTACTGGCTGCGGTCAAGGCCCGCGTGCTAGACGCTAAGGCCCTGCCATGCATCCACAACGGACTTATCGGGCTTCTATTCTTCCGAGCGCCTCCCGCGCCGAAGAGGCCACCAAAATCTTTGCCTGACGCAGATCATCGAGCAGCTTACGCTGATCCTGCGGAGACAGGTTACTACCGCGAACCTGACGCTCGGCCTGAGTGATCTTGCCGATCTGCTGCCGGTAGCTGTCTGCCACCGAGGCAAGCCCCATCTTGTCGATGTTGGTGCGCAGGTAGGCGTCGGCCTTGTTCAGTTCCCCACGCTCGACGAGCGCATCGTAGGTGTCCTTGACCTCGGAGTACTGGTTCATCCGGTCGAAGGTATCGTCGATGATGCCTGTCGCATCCTTGGCCTGGAACACGGTGCCCACCAGCGGGAGTTCGGACAGCTTGCGCTCGGCCTTCTGCGTCTCAGGCGTGGGCATCAGCACGTTGAGCGACTGCATGAGCGCCATGCCCAGACTGCCGGTGTAGCCGTTGACAAGCGCCTCGATCTTGATGGGCGACACGTTGAGCATCGAGCCGAGCAGCTTGGCCGTCTCGGTCGTGTTGTCCCGATACCGTGCCCACGGCTCTTGCTTCTGCTCAACGCCAGACTCAAGGTCGCGCCCCGTGAAGAAGGACTTGCCGAACCCGACCTCAAGCAGGGGCTTGATGGCCTGCGGCATGCCGAAGTTGCTGCCGCCAGGGACGAGGTTGCGCAAGATGGTCTTGGCTGCATCCACCGCCTCATCTGCCCCACGCTCAGCGTACAAGCCGTTGATGACCGCCTCGGGCAGCGCCTTGAAGATGTAGCCCAGTTCGAACGGGATGGGTACGCGCAGCTTCTCGTCCATGCCGGGGATCGGAACGAACCAGTTGTTGTACTTCTCATCAGGCCGAGCGTTCTTGTACGCCTCATCATCCTGCATCGCCAGGGCGTACATGATGGACATACCGGCGAGCATCATGCCCCGCGCAACCAGTTTCTCCCGAATCTGCAAGCGCTCGTTCATCGGCATCTGGCCGCGCAGCGAACGGTACAGCACATCAAGCGACTGAATCTGCGCGTTCATGAACGGGATCATGGACGTGAGCATCTGCACGCTAGGCAACAGTCCGCGACGGGTGAAGTTCATGGACTCCAACGTCATGAACGTGGCCTCCATCTCCGACATGCCCTGCTTGATGTAGCTCTCGTACTGAGCGCGGCGGGTAAGGGCGTCAGCCTCCATCGACAGCGCCTCCATTTTGGAGAACGCCTTGGCCCAACCCGAGCGTCCGGTCTGCATCTCTTGCAGCAGGCGGGCCACGTCCTCGGTGGTACCCGTGAACACCTGACCGCCCGTTACCCCGCGCCTGTTGACATCACTGGCCTTGCCAATCTGTTTGAGCGCACCCAAGACCGGAGGTGCGTCCGAGCCGCTTGCGATGTAGGACGACAGGGAGTCGCGGAACAACTGACGTGCCGCGTACACAGGGGTGGCAGTGACGGCGCGACGCAGGAAGCGGGCGGGTATGCCCATCATCTGAATCGCCTGGGGGAACATGGTCGGGATACCGGCCAGACCCTTGACCAGAAGCTCGGAGGGGATGCCGATGTGGTCGGTGTCCACCACCGCGTACCAGTCTTCGCCGTCCTGCTTGAACTCCACAGCGCCCTTGGGAGCGCCTGCCTTGCCTGCCTTCCTGAGCTTGGCGTAACCAAGCGTACCCATCTCCCACATCGCGTTCTTCACGGCGATGTTGCGCATGGCCATGTCGATCAGCATCGACGTGTTCTGCACGCTGCTGTCGAGGAAGTTGAAGATCGGCTCTTCGCCGCCCATCAGTTCTTGCAGGTGCGGGCTGTCCTTGAGGTTACCGATGCGCACAGGCGTCTCGCCGCCGATCATCAGTTGAGCGACGCCACCACGCACGCGGTAGTACGGGATGTAGTCCCGCTCCTTGAGCAGCCGATCAGCCTCCTGCTGACTCATGGCACCCGTCTGCACCATGAACTTCAGCAGGTTCTGGTTGTACTCGTTGTACATGCCACGCGCTTCAGCAAACGCCTGCTTGAGCGTCGGGTTGCTCTCAATCTCAGCGAACGCCTTCTTGATGTCGGCCTCGGTAGGGAGCGTGTCCTTGGTCTTCTCAAGGTGGGCCTGACGGCGCTTGACCCGAGCGGTATCGTCGGGAGACAGCCTACCACTGGCAAGCTCGCGCGCAAGATCCTTGAGTTCAGCCTCAGCCGCAGCACGCCCGAAGTTCAGTGCGTCGTAGCCCTTGTTGTCGGCACGCAGCTTGGCCATGTAGAGCGTGAACAGGCGGTTGGCAGCATCGGCGCTGCCTGCGGCCTTGACCACATCCTTGCCACCCAGAAGCTCAACGATCTGCTTGACGTTGACACCGGGCACCGACTCGATAACGCGCTCGGTGCCACCATCACGGCGCTTCTTCTCCACCAGTTGGGGCACGCCCTCGGACAGCGCCAGTGAGGTGAAGTTCATCCGCTGCCCGTACATGCGCAGGTAGTACATCATCTGCACTGCCTTAACGGCGTCGCCTACCTGACCGGCGATCTTCTCCATTGGCGCAAGCGCGTCGAGGAACTGCGTACGGAAGCCCAGGCCAAGGAGGTTCTCCTTGAGCTTGGCAAACACACCAACCTGCGGGGCGACCAGTTGGTCAGCCACCGATCCGGCAGTGGACATCTTGGCGTCGTACTTGGGCTGACGCGAGAACAAGATGCCTTCCGCAACACCTATGCGGTCAAGGTTGGCCGCAACAATAGCGGGGCCGTCTGCCTTGTTGCCAAAGTCCACGTAGTTGAACCGCGCATCGATGTCGGTGACCTTGCCGCTACGCGCCGCCCGATCAAGATACTTGTAGCCTGCGATGCCGTGCTCAAACAGCCACATCGATGTGTCTTTTGGAGTCAGCCCGTTATTTTCAAACGCGGTTTCAAGCGCCGAAATAAAGCCTTGCCCCGTCCTGTCGCTGTTAAATACGGCCTCTAGCGCACCGACACCCTTCGCACCTTTCGGTAACGGCGCGTCAGCAAGCGCGGCCTGAACGGCGTTTTGTACATACTCGTTCTGATCCTTCATCGGGAGGTCGAGCATGTAGTACTCGCTCTCAGGACGCACGCCCAGTACGCGCTTCATCACGCCCTTTGGCCGAGGAGACGGCGGCTCCTTTACGTTTGCTCCGCTGAGTTTACTGAGGTCAATTTGCTGAAGTGCTTCAAGCGCTGCGGTATTTTCTGCAAGGATTTCGTCCCAAAAGTCCCTGTTGCTTTTATTGCCGCCCATATTGCGGTACTTCTTAGCACTAGCAATCTCTTGCTTAACCTCTTCCTCTTTTAATTTAAGCTTTTCAACAAGACGTGCACGAAGGTCAATCCCAGAGTCAGCCCTATAGAAGTCAAGCATCAAAGAGCCAACGAGTTTTTGCGCAGGGTTGTTAGAGTAGTACGACTCACTTGCATCTTTGCCGTCGTACAAAAGCGTCGTTGTGACGCCCTCAATCCGTGCGTTTTTCAACTTGTCTTTGAGCGCCTTATTTTTGATGTAGTCGTATACGCGCTTTTCCGGGCCTTGGTATAGATACTCTCCGGCCAACACATTACTGTCCGCCGAGTCCATAGAAGCAGCAAGATCGCTTATTTCTTCCCCAGTGAGCTTGCTCAACCCCGCCTTGTCGATAGCATCCTTGGCCTTCTTGAAGCCCGCAGCGTCGTAGCCGTACTCAAAGAGAATCCCTGCCGCATCAAACGAGTCAAGTTCAGTAGCCCCATCATCGATGTAAGGCTTGTATTCCATGAGATGGAACAAGTCACTGGCCGTCAGCCCATTGACCTTGTGTCGCTGAGACTCCCACCACGCTTTTATTTTTGGGTCACGCTGCCAATCGTCAAGCTGCTTCTCAGCCTCCTGCTGTTGGTAATGCCGAGCAGTACCGAACCGCTGAGCGCGATATGTACCCCACCCGTATACCTGAGCGCCTTCACCCGTGCCCATGTAGGTGTGGTCGAACTCCTTGAACAACTTGCCGGTACCGTGCCACGTGCCGCGCAGTTCCAGATGCGCTGCGCCGTAGGCCATGTTGACCAGATCGCCAACCTTGAGCTTCTCAGGGTTCACGCCGAACACGCGCAGTGCTTGCATGAACTTGTCCACGATGACCTTCAGCCAAGCGCGAACAACACCGCCATCTTTGGTTACAGCGTCAGGACGGATGCCTGCCTTGACCGCTTCTTCGACAGCGTAGGCAATGATCTCATCGTCCATCTGCTCAGCGGTAGTCTTGGCGGCTTTAGCGCGGGCGAGCGCAGCGCGACCGATCTTGCCCTCGGTCGTAAACGGCATGCGCTTAGCCCATGACCGGACGGCGTTCGCCAGACCCCGATACTGGGACTCGCTGAAGAAGTTGCGGAAGCCAATATGCGCACCTACCTCGTGCAGCAGGATGGCCAGACCGTCGCCCTTACCGATGTTGCTTGCGATCAGGTAGGCCGTAGGCTCACCGCGCCTTGGCCCATACACAAAGCCAACCGCATCGTCGGGAATCTTGCCCTTGAACTCAGGGTTCGCAGCGATCAGATCGGCAAGGCTGTCGTAAATCTTTACCTTGTCGGCACGCAGCCCCTTGATACCGAGCGCCTTCTCCAATTCTTCAGTCAGCGTCGCAGCAGTCTGCGGGTTGTTGGGCGTGCCCTTGGCCTTAGAGAAGAAGATATCTTTACCGCCAATTTCTACAAACGGCAATGCGTCCGAGACATCGGTTGCGCCCAGTTCAAACTCTTCACCGGCCTTGGCCAAACGCTGTGCCTTGCCAACCTTCTTGCCTCCGGGGACAAACGCCTTGGCCTTCGTTGCCTTCTCTTTCTGAACCTCGCCAGACCCCGTGCGCAGCGCCTGTTGTTTAGACAATGCCGTGGATGATGCGGCGGTTGCCGGGGCTTGCGGCTTGGTAGGACGACCTTCTTTGAGGGCCTCAACTTGCGCTTGTGCAAGGCGCATCTGATCGTAGTAAGGCTTTGTTTGCCGAATCAGCTTGCCGCGCTCGCGCTGTGTGGTGGCTGCATCAAACGCAGCTTTCTTGTCGTCAATGACTTTCTGGATATCGGCAACAACAGCCTCTGCTTCGGCAATGCTCTTGCGCCGATCCGCCACACGCTTGCGCGTTGACGCAATCAGATCTTGCTCACGCTCTTCTGCTAGACGCGCCCTACGCGCATCTACTTCTTCACCGACAGGTTCGGGCCTGCCGCCAACCATGCGTACACCCGGCAAACCAAGACCAGACATGGCGCGGCCTACGCTGATGGTGGCTTCTTGTACCGACTTGCGTTGCGCAACAACTGCCCTGGCAGCGTCTTTCTTTTCAGGGCCTTGCAGACGCTTGAGCTTATCTTCAAGTTTGGTCAGCCGCCCGCGCTCAAACTCTACCCACTCATCAGCAGTGGCTTGAATCTCAGCAGGAAGCGTAAAAGCGCGCAGTCCCGTAGTGGCCGCAGGCTCCACATACTTACTAGGAGACTTGATGGCACCGGCCAAGTCCGACTGCAACTGCAACAAAGAAGCGCGCTCCGCATCGCGGATAGTGTCGATCATGCGCACAGCGTCCGTGTCGCCCGCTGCTTCGGCAGCAGCACGCTCCTTGCTAACAGCTTGCAGGCTTTGCAGTGCTTCGGTGATCTGCTTTTGAAAATTCTCAACAACCTCAGCAACCTGCGCTTTTTTCAGCGCAGCCTGGAATGTCTCGCGGTAAACCTCGCGCTGCTTTTCAATCGCTTCCTGAGTTTCACCAATCTTCTGGTCGCGCTTAGCCTTGTCCGCAGCATCTTTAGCGTCCCAGGCTTCTTTAATAGCCTGTGTCAACTTGTTGCCGCGCTCAACGGCAGCACGAGCGTTCTTTACCGGCGGTGAATTTTCAAAGTTGCGTGCGGTAGCACGGGTAAAAGCTGTTGCCGGAAGTTCTTTCTCCGTGAACAACTCACCTTGTTTAGGTGCAGGCTCTTCCGCCACAGTCGAGCGAAGCGCATCATCAATCTGCTGTAGCAGCTTGGCGTCTTCGCCTTGCGCTGCCCCCGTCTCTACACGCACCGGCTCCACAGTAGGACGCGGGGCCGAAAGCCGCTTGTTCAGGTTGGTTAGTTGCGTCTCAAGCGCAGCGAGTTTGGCTTCGGCCTTACGTTTTTGCGGAGCAGTAAAGGGTGTACCTTCTGGTGTCACACCTGCGGCAACAACCTGCTGCTGTTGTTGGAACTCGCGGTTGACCTCATCCCTACGGAAAGCAACAGCGTCGTAGCCCTTTTGCTCACGCGCACCCTGAACGCCGCCTGATACCGTCGAGAGCCGTCCCGACAACGCACGCTGTGCAAGCTGTTCAGCCGCGTCCAACAAACCTGCTGCAAACGGAGCAGCTTCCGCTTTACCTTCAGGGCTGACTTCCGTCAGCACATCGCGCCCACCACGGCCTGCCTGGATGGCATCTTGTGCACTTTGCAGTCTCTGCACTACTTCAGCAGGCAGGTCGGGTCGAGTCTGAATAGCGCGGTCAATCAGGTTGCCGACATACTCACGCCGCCGACGCAGTTCACCGCCCAAAGTGGTGGCCGTTTCGCCACGCTCTTCAGCCGTCTTCTGCGCTTCTGTTATCGCATACTGCGGACGCAGCAGCGACATTTGCCGTTGACCCTCGTCGGGCACGGCGCTCAAACGACTGGAAATCTGGCGAAGCTGCTCTTGCAACACGGCAGTAGCGGCTTTCTGGGCACCAAACCGACGCTCTTCAAGAGGACGTGGGTCATAGGTTTCCAGTTCTGCGCCCTTAACAACTTCCGTCCCCCGCATTTGCGCAGGAGATTTGACGCGAACCTCTTCTACATCTTGTCGAGGCTCAGCCGCAGTGCGGGTAACCCACTCATCAAAGACTTGCTGCATCTCCAATGCAGCCTTGAGCGCATCATCCTGCGTAAGCGCCTTGCCAAACATACGCTGAACAGTTGCGGCCTCTTTGACGGCAGCATCGATGTAGCGTGCGCGTGTTTTGTCGATCTGGATGCGCAGCGTTTCGGCAGTGGAAGAGGCGGCTCCTTGCTCTTCCTTATCTCCTAGCGTCACTCCTGCACGCAGGTCGTCCATCAACGCCGCAGCATCCATCAGGGCGCTGTCCTGCTCCTTGCGAAGTTGCATCACAAGGCCAGTATTTCCGCCCTGCTGCTCAAGCTCATTCAGTGTGCTCTGCGCAGCCTCACGCTCACGGCTTTTAACGGCACCAAGTTCTCGATTACCGATAGTGAATGCCTGCTCAGCCCCATTTGCTGCGGCATCACGCTTTGCCGTAAGGTCGTCAATACGCGCAAGCGTAGCCGCACCACGACGATCAACCGCCGCCCCTTCGGGAACCTCTATAGTAGGCGTGCCTTTTAGTGCGGTATTGACAAGCTCAGTCAGCTTGGTATCGAACGTGCTTTCTTTGCGCTCTGCATCAAGCGCCTCTTGATCCTGCTGCCACTGGCTGAGGAACTCTTGCTGAGGCGTAGTTGTCTGGGCCTTGAGCAGGTCTGTCGCACCTTCATAGGACTCTTTTGCTTCCTGCTGAAGTTGCAGCTTCAGTCCTCCAATAATGGCGTTGCTTTGCTGTTTGCTGAAGCCCGGAAGCTGCGTCTTTGCCGCCACCAATTGCTTGGCCATGTCACGGTCTTGCAAAAGGTACTGGGCGTAGTCCGCCTCGCTGAACGTGCCCATGTCTTGCTGCTGTGCAAGCGCAAGTTGTTGCTGCACGTAATTCGCAACAGGGTCAGGGCGAACACCGGGTTCAAAGCCTTCGCCGGTAAACACACGCGGCTGCTCAGGCTGCTGCTCGGGGAACTTAACCCCCAACTGCTCCATCTGGTATTCCAGAGGAGTCATGCCTGCGATGCGCTGCTGCTCCGCAAACTGGTCGAAGAACTTCTTGCCTCCGGCCTTGTTGTATTCCTTAACAACATCGGACAGGTCGTACCGTTGGAACTCCTTCAGTTCAGCGCGAAGCTCCTTGGCCCGAGCCAATGAGGCAGGGTCGTCCTTCTGCGCTTCAAGCGCCTTGATCTCATCCTTGCGGCGCTTGTCTTCGGTCTTGGCTGCTTCGTAGCGTGTCTGAAGGTCAAGAAGATACTCAGGCTGTTTGCGTTTCTCAGCCTCTTCAGCCTCGGCTTTGGCCTGCGCTTCGCGCTCAGCCTTGCGCTGCTCTTGCGCGACTTCTTCTAGTTTCCTCTGGGCACGAGCCTTCTCACTGCCGCGCTCAAAGAAGCGACCCGCAGGTGCCAGACCTGCACCAAGCACGGCACCGCCAATGAAGCTGTCGATGTACTCTTCCCGCGCCGCAGCATCGCTGATGTTCAGCCCTGCTTGCAAACGCTCAAAGTACTGTTGACCGGCTTCGGTCAAGCCTTCGATACCGGCAGTGCGCGCTCCAGTCTTAGCGTAGTCCGCCACCGTCTGACGAAACCCCTGCTCAGCGATCTGCTTGGCTTGCGCCTCGGTCAGGTCTTTGCCAACCGACTTGAACAGGTTGCGTATCAGAGGGAGCGCCCGCAAGCTGACGATATCAAGCGCAGCCTGGGGAACCGCAGCGGCGGCAGCAGCCGTGCCACTGGCGCGTTCAAGCGATGGGGCCTCGCCCTTTTCTTTCTGAGTCTCAAGCTGCCGTGCAAGGTTGGAGCCAGTGAACTGCCCCAGAGACGCCAGACCTGCTGCGCCACCACCGAGGACGGCTGCGGCGGTACCCGATACTGGAAGCGTTGCGGCTGCGCCTGCGGCGGCGATAGGCGCAAGCATGTAAGGGATGGAGCCGCCAAGAAGTTCACCAAACTTGGTACCAAACGCTTCCGTCCAACCCGCTTCAGTTGGCTTGAAGATGCGCTTGGCTCGGAGTTCTTGCTCTTCCTGATACCGCTGCGCGGCATCGGTATCCATCAGGCCCATCTTGCCTGCGGTCAGTGCCGCCTGACCTTTGAGCGACTCAAACCCTGCCCGTGCCGCTGCTGTAAACCCGCCTTCGGGCTTGGGGGCGATACCGGCACGGGGGTTCTTGGCAAGAACCGCCGCAGCTACCTGCTCTTTAGTCGCGCCTTCAGGGCCTTCGATCCGGTAGGTGTTGCCATCCGGCGCGGTAATCTCATAGAGCGGCATGCTTAGCGTCCTCCGACTTGTTGCGGCGAACCCCACTGGCTCAGGTCAATACCCGCGCCTGCCGCACCACCCCCTAGTTTATTGATTTCCGCCATAACTTGGGCGTAGAGTCCTGGGTTTTGTTTTTCTAGCACCGTCAAACTGGCAGGGTTCTTTACCGCCTCAAGAGCAAGCTGACGGATCAAACTCGGCTCGCCCTTCATATCCTGCATGGCTTTGTAGCCTGCAACAATTTCTGGGTCACCTCTGCCCAAGGCGCGGGCAAGTGCCAACGGGTCTTGCATCCGAGTGCGCGCCATCGCACCCTCTTGTTGCATCTTTTCAGTGTAGAGCTTGGTGGCGGCGTCGGCTCTGCTGAAGCCCAGTTTGGTACCTGCTTCAAGGTAGAACATATCGGCACGCTCTTCCCGCTCGTTACGACGGCGCAGATGTTCCATCGCGGTTTTGTGATCGTCACGAGCTTCAGCACGGCGCGCTTGCTCAATGTCAGCAAGCATCTTCTGGCGCTCTTTACCGGCTTTCTTGAGGTCTTTGATGGCGTCAGCGTACTGGGCGCTGCCCGCCATCGCACCCTTGGCGATGTTCTCCAATGCACGCGGAGAGGTGCCTGCCATCATGGCCAGACCGGCGTTGAAGATGGCCATGTTGAGCGCTTGCTTGCGCTCACCCCCCGCGCCTTCTTCCTCCTTGCGCAGCGTCTTCTCCAACTCCTCAGCAATCTTGCCCTTGGGCTTGCCTGCCTCGTACGCCATCTGCTCTTCGTCTGACCGGCGCTCAGCATCCATCAGCATGCGGCCACGCGCACCCTTTAGTTCCTGCGCCACGGGGTCAAACATCCGGCCTGTTAGTGCGTAGATACCACCTTCGGACGGGGCAGCGGGACGAGCGGGGGCAGCACCGGCACCAGGGGCGGCACCAGGGGCGGCAGCGGGGGGTTTAGCAGCAGCGCCAGGAGCGGCACCAACTTCTGGAATAGGCATCATCGGAGCCTTGGGCGGCTCCTTGGGGTACAGGTCTTTATAGAGCGCCAGTTCTTCGGCAGTTATGGCTTTCGGGTCTTTGAACCGACGTTCGCCTTCATTAACATCTGGAAGCCTGCGTGCGCCCGCAACCCTTCTAGCTGCCGCATCACGCGCTGCAACCGCCCGCTGAAAACCTTCTGGGTCTGCTGCGCGCTGCCTTTGCCCATAGCCTTGCAACACGCGTTCGGCCTCCTGCAAGGCCAGTTGATCTACATATTGCTGCCGACGCTCTTCTGCAAGCGGGTCGCTCGACGGCCCCATCTGAGACGAGTACATCGTCTCAGCGGCGTTGGGCAGTCTGACCAAGCTCTCTGTTGCTCCGGCATACCGCGCCACCCCGCCCTCGGCCATCTTCACTACCGGCTCGCTGCGCTGCGCAAAGTCCATATCGGCTTCGTCTGCATATCCTGCGATGCCGCCGTCAGCCATGTTCTGCATGTTGGGCGCAGGCAGGCCGGGAAGACCTGCGTTGGGAGGCGGCTCAGCCATCGACATGAGCGCCTGATCAACCACCTTTGGCTGAGGCCCTTGCGGCCCTTGTCCTTGAGCAGCCATGCGCATCTTCTTGCGCGCCATGCTCTCCGAGATCACCATCGGGAAGATGTACGGGTCTTGCTTGTACATCATGGCCACGCGCTGCAACGCCTGATCAGGCAGCATGCGCAGTTGCTCGGTGAGTTGATTGATATTCATCATGGTCAGGCACTCATGTTTGCAATGGCCAAATCAGCAAGCCCCGCAGGTTTGTCGCGGTACGGCACATCTTCAACCATACCGCCCTTAGCAAACCCACCGAACATCCTGCCCGCACCATACGCCGCCATACCCGCCCCCGCCACTTGAGACATCATAGAAGGCGGCTGTTGGAAGGTCGATTGCGAGTACTGGGACAGCGGCAGACCGCGCAGCATGTCGGACATGAAGCCCATCTGCTTGTACGGTTGGTTCTGGTTGTTGAGGAAGTCTTGGTACTGGGCGTTGTAAATGTTCTGTTGTTGCTGTTGCTGCATGCCACCATACTGGCCAAGCAGTTGGTTGATACCCATGTTCTGTGCGAACTGGTTCTGCCCCAACTGGCCCAACTGACCGGCACCCGTCATCGCCGTCTGCAACCCTTGCAGCCCCAGACCTGCGCCAAACTGAGCCGACTGCTCGTTAAGCTGCTGTGCGGCCTGACCATACTGAGCGCCCAGTCCTGCGGCCTGCATTTGCTGACCGTAGCCGAACTGACGTGACTGCTCAGCCATTTGCTGCGCTTGCAGCATGGCCTGTTGGTTGGCCAGTTGCGCTTGCAGGTTCTGTCCCGCACCGAACTGCTGCACCCCCAACATGGCGTTGAGGTTCTGCGTGCCGACGTTGAAGCCCATCTGCTGATTGGCCAGGGCTGCTTGCAGTGCTTGTTGCGAGGTCAGACCTTGCGCTTGCAAGTTGTTGGCTGCGTTTTGAATCGCTGCTTGCTGCGAAGCGTTGAGGTTGGCCAAGCCCGTTTGCAGACCCGTGTTAACGCCCAACTGCTGCACACCTAGCGCGGCGGCTTGGTTCTGTGCGCCTACCGTCAGACCGGCTTGCTGATTGGCCAGTGCAGCCTGCATGGCTTGCTGAGCGGTCATACCCAACGCTTGGAACTGCGTAGCCTGATTCTGAACAGCCGCCTGTTGTGCGTTGTTCATGTTGGCCAACGTCATCTGAAGGCCAGTCTGCGTTCCTAGTTGTTGTGCGCCAAGTGCCGCTGCTTGATTCTGTGCACCTACCGTAAGACCTGCTTGCTGATTAGCCAGTGCCGCCTGCATAGCCTGTTGAGCCGTCATGCCCAACGCTTGGAACTGCGTGGCTTGGTTGTTGACTGCGGCTTGTTGCGCCGCGTTCATATTGGCCAACGATGTCTGCAAGCCCGTCTGCACAGCCAACTGCTGTGCATTTTGAGCAGATGACAAATTTTGCTGACCGACGTTGAAGCCCATCTGCTGATTGGCAAGCGCAGCCTGCATCGCCTGCTGAGCGGTAAGCCCTTGGGCTTGCAGTTGTGCGGCTTGGTTCTGAACTGCCGTCTGTTGAGCGGCTGTCAGGTTGGCAAGCGTCGTCTGGAGTCCGGTCTGCGTACCCAGTTGCTGCACACCAAGCGCTGCCTGGAGGTTCTGGGTGCCTGCGGTAAGACCCGCCTGTTGATTGGCAAGCGCCGTCTGCATCGCCTGCTGCATGTTCATGCCTTGCGCCTGGAGGCGGTTGGCTTCGCTCTGAACCGCAGCCTGCTGCTGATTGTTCAGGTTGGCCAGGGCCATCTGCGCGCCAGTCTGAACACCAAGCTGCTGAGCCGCCTGTTGCGCGGCAAGATTTTGTCCACCAACGGTCAGCCCCGCTTGCTGATTGGCCTGCTGCGCAGCCAGACGAGCGTTCTGCTCGACGTTGAACTGCTGCTGAGCCTGCTGATACGCAGACTGCATACCCCTGCTTTGGATATCGCTCTTCTGCTGCGCCAGATTGCGTGCAGCCTCGGCGTTCTCGATGGCTTGACGAGCGCCACCAAACGCACCGGCACGGGCGTATCGCTGTCCGCGACCAGTAGCGGCGATGTCCGCTTGGCGTTGAGCTTCGCGCTTCTCGATGTCCACCACATTCTGCATGTAGGGGGACATGAACGACTCTGCCGAACCGGGCTGTGCAAACGAGGAGGTGGATACACGCTCCGCAGGCCCCATCTGGAAGGTCTGCACGTTCGGGCTGTAGCCCGTCTGGGCGGCTTGAATATCACGCGACGTAGCGGTGGGCAGGCCCGAGATGCGATCAGGCTCTGCCATCTGGAAGCGCTGCAACTCCGGGTTGAATGTTGCCTGCGCAGCCTGGATGGTGGGCGCGGTGACCTGACTGCCGTAGACCTGCTGTGCAGGCCCCATCTGGAACGCTTCTACCTTGGGCGCGTACTGCGTCTGTGCCGCCTGCATCGTGGGCGCAGTGATCTGACTACCCACAACCTGCTGTGCAGGGCCTTGCTGAAAGGTCTGCAATGTGGGGTCGTACCTGCCCTGTGCCGCCTGCATCGTCGGAGCAGTGATTTGACTGCCGCGAACTTCTTGTGCAGGCCCTTGTTGGTAGTTCTGCAAGGTGGGCGCGTACTGCATCTGCGCCGCATTGATCGTGGGCGACTGCACAGCCATCGAGCGCACCGTCTCGGGCGCACCCAACTGATACTGCTTCAGATCGCTCAGATTGATATCAGGCGTCCTGAACTGACCGGCCATGTACTCCTGCGGGCGCACAAACTGGTTGGTGGCCTGCCCAGGGGTGTAGCTATAACCGAGTGCTCGTTGTGCAGCTAGACCTGCAATGCCGGTCGCATCCTTCAACTGAGGCGCAGCCGCCATCGCTTGCGCCTGAGCAATCGCCTGCTGTTGCAGAGGGCTGAACTGAGCAAAGCGCTCGCCCTGATACTGCATGTAGGGCGCAAACCCCTGCGGTATCGGTATGCCGTCTTTATCGTACTGAACGGTGCCCTGAGCGTCTCGGTAGTTGTAGATCAACGACCCGGACATGCCGAGCATGTTCTCGACATACGTACGAGCGTAATCGGGGATCGTGGTCTGTGTCTGTTGAACGATTTGTGGATCAGCCATGATCAGTCCTTATGCGGGCAGGTACTTATCGGCGCGGGTGTCTCTGGCGACCTTACCCTTGCCCGTGGTCTTGGCGCGAGCGCGTTGCACCCGATCCATCATCGCGTAGAGCTTGCGTGCACCGGCTTCGGTTGAGCCGTTGCCAATCTCAGAGACGATGCGCGCAGGAATCACGAACTCACCATCGGCAAGGCGTGCGGGTTGACGATTACCGATGGTAGCCGGGATGCTGTCAGATACGCCATCACCGGGGCCGCGCAGCAAGCGTCCACCATCAGAGTAGCCGCCCAGGTTGTACTGACCCCCACCGGCCAAAGCCACGGCGCCACCAGAAGCAAACGGGTTGGTTTCTGGAAGCACACGCCACTTTCCGTCATTGTCATCAGGAATCGTTCCGCCTACAGGAACGATGCGGCGCTCACCCGTGTTGTCATTGACCCAGGTCTGCATGCCAGTGTTTACCCCTGCGCTTCCACCCGTCGTGGTGTTGTTATTGCCTCCTGTTGTGTTGAGCGCTTCTTGTCGTGTCGGCGTGCGCGGTAGCGTAATTTGCGGCCCACTCGGTCGTCCAGAAGAAGCCGCAAAGTCTGAATAGGGGCGCGCAACAGGGGTGTTGGGCGGCAGGTAGGGGTTGGTGGGGTACGGGCCTTGACCCATCAGGTAGTCATACGCAGACTTGCTGCCACCCGTGAGCTTAGCGCCCTCAAACTTGAAGTCGGGCATGCCCAGACTGCCGCCGCCCTTCGTGTACTCGTCACGAATCTGCTGCATGGTCTGCGTACCGATAGCGCCTTTTCCTGCGGTACCGAGTTCTGCATTCTGGTTGCGCTTCTTCCAGAAGTCAGGATCAAACCCGAAATCTTTCATCACGCGGGCGTAATCAGCCGTAGTGAACTTGGTACCGAGCGCGTTGTTCCAGTAGTTGGTGGCCGACTCAGGGTTGAAGCCTTGCTGCGACGTGATGTACTGCAAGCCGCGACGAGTTGCCTCAGCGTCGTTAGCTCCACCTTGGTAGATGTAGGCTCTAAACTGCTCGGGTGTCATCACGCCACCAAACGTGTTGCCTGCAATCTTGGTGCCGGTCAACGTGCCCGCGCTCGTGACATCAAGCGGTCTACCTGTGGGTGCCGTCTTGTTGTACTCGTCAAGCGCAGTTTTGGTATCAACCGTGCCGGTGACGTTACCGCCCGTGACGGTAGCGGTAGGAGTTTGGAAGGTATCCGGGCCAGTGAAGGTGGGCGTGGTGGTTGTGTTGAACGTATTAACGCCGCCACCCGTGACGGTACCGCCTGTCACAGAACCTGTAGGCGTCTGTACGGTGCTAGGCCCAGTAAAGGTGGGCGTGGTGGATGTAGTGGAAGTGTTGACGCCGCCACCAGTGACGTTACCGCCTGTGACATTGCCAGGAGTGGTATCGAAGGTGCGTTGGTCTGTTGGCAGCGTGAACGTGGACTGCGTGCTTGTGGGGGTTGTGACCACGTTACCGCCGGTAACCGTGCCGCCTGTGATCGTTCCCGTTCCAGTTCCTGTGCCCGCGCCGGGGAGCGTCGTGATACCGCCACCCGTGGCGGGGGGTGGAGCCTCACTGCGAAGACGGTTTCGGTGGTCTATTTCAAGTTGGCGAATCTGAGGACGCGCCTCTTGATAGGCTGCGTAATTTTGCTTGGCCTGATCCAGATATGCTTGCAAATCAGCATTTTTGCCGAACATAGACGCCCAAGGCGCGTCAACTTTGCGCAGTCCCGTGGCGTCATCAATATCGGTAGCGCCAAGTTGTTTGGCTTCCGCAGCACGGTTAAGCATTTCAGTGCGCTGAGATTCCAGTTGCTGAAGAATCTGCGAATCGTCCATGCCCTGCTTGACGAGCGTCTCATACTTTCGACCCAGCGCGTAGTCACGCAACGCCTTCAAGTAAGGATCGGCTTCTTGACGTTTGGCCATCTCTAACGCCCCGGCATAAGAAGGGTCGTTTTTAGCCATTTGCTGATATTGGGCCGCAGTAAATTCGGGGCTTAAAAGAAACCCGCCACCGGCCAACATGGCAATCCCACCACGGGCGTAGCCGCCACGGGCAAACGATGTGATACCCCCACTAGCGTAGCCGCCATCGGGCGGTGGGTAGGTAGGTGCAGGTGCGGGAGCCGGTGCGGGCGCAGGGAAGCGATACGCGTTAGCCGGTACTGCGGGCAGCGGTGTTACGCGGTGCGTAAGTGGGTTGTAGTCAATAAACGACCGAACGTAGCCAGTATCGCCGGGTTGCGACGTGGGCATCTTCGTAGTAGTGGGCACCATCGCGTCGGCCATGACGGGTGCTGCGGCGTACATAGCGGGGCGTGCCAAAGAAGACAACGCTCCTGCGTCCTTCAGTGCGCCAAAACTACCCGCAGCCTGCTCAAGCATGGGCTTGGCGGCAAAGCTAGAGTAAGCGTCAGCGGCGCGGCTTTGAATGAACTGGTTTGCTGCCTCACCTTCAAGCCCCAACCCTGCGGCTTCGCCTGCGGCGCGGGTAGCCATGTCTGCCGCCGCGCCGGTTGCGCCTGCACTGCTTGCGCCAACAAGTCCTTGTGCCAATGAGGCACCACCATACGCGCCCAGACCGGCCATGATGCCTTTCTGCAAGCTACCCGTGGCAAGGCCGGTAACACCGCCAACCAAAATACCCGTGCCAACCGCACCGCTGAGGCCACCAAGCGCAGTCCCAATCGCGGTACCAACACCCGGCAGGAACGCGTTGAGCGCCATACCGGCAATCATCGGCAGCAGACTTTTTAAGCGGGACGCTTCAAGCAGTCCCGTCTCGGGGTTGATGGTTAGTTTTTCGCCATGCATGACAGCGAGCGCATGCAGTCCTGCCACTTCCTGTGGGGACATATGCACCAACATCGAGTCGCCGTCGCGACCCTTGGATGCCATGTGATTGGCTAGTACGGCAAGGCTCATGTGCGCCCCTTGGAAATGATGCGACCCATTTTATTGAGTCAAGTCGTAAAACGAAAGCGATCCGACCGCGTCGCCCGTGGTCGCGCCTGATACTGTTCGAACCGCAACGGTGTAAATGTCACTGACCCCGGCGATGGTGGCGCCCAACTGCAAGTCCCAGTTGTACCCCGTAGCCGCACTAAGACCCTGCGTCCCGCCCGAACCCGAAGCCGTGACGTAATCCGTTTGGACTATGGTGCCGCCCGTGGTTGCCGTAGCAGACACGTCGTACTCCACGTTTGAGTCACTGGGAACTGCCGACCATGACGCGCCGGTTAGGGTTGGGTTCTTGATCAGCGCCACCTCATAGTTCTGACTGGTCGTGGGCAGAATTTGAACTCGGTTAGGCAGCACCACCGCACCCGTGCGTCCAGAGGCAAGCCGAATAGAAACAACGGGCAGGAAGGTCGAGCCAATGGTTCCCAAGATTGTGGTGCGCCGCGCCACATGATCGATGGAGGTCTGTTCAAACCCGCCCTCGGAGATTACCGAGCAGCAGATAGCCTTCATCGACGCCGCCACCGCAGAGGTCACCGTCTTGATCTCGTAACGCACCGGCAGGATGGCCGTGGTCATGTAGACGTTAGCAATTTCGTTAGCATTGTTAAACGTGTGGCAGACGATGTATTGGCCATTGATGATGAAGCCACACCGCACTGAGCCAACGCCCAACCACTCAAAGTCCATCCACAGAATCTGCGCCTTGGACGGGTCAAGCGTCAGGCCGGAGTCCCCGGTGCCGTCCAACTTGTCGCCGTTCCAATCATCTTGGTTCACCGTGCGGGTGTCAGACGGGGAGCCGGTCACCGAAGAGCGCAGCACAAATGAGTAGGTGCCATCGATGCGTTGGAAGAACACACCGTTGTTGTCGTTGTAGTACCCCACTCGCTGCGTGAGGTTCAGGCTCATGCTGCTGTCCATCACGAAGGTGGCGAGCACCAACAGGCCCTTACCCGGTTGATACGGAAAGGAGCGATAGGACTGCCGCAGGACGGAGCCAACGCCACCTGCGGTGACCTCCATCTTCACTGCCGCTTCGTTGGACAGGAAAGACGTTGTGCCCGTGCCGGTTGTAGAAACATCGAACTGGTTGTCGGCGGCGTAGCGGTTCTGGCTATCGAAGAGTGTGTAAGGTTGGCTCACCCGCAGCCGCCCAAAGGCGTCTGTGTTGGTGCCGCCGATGGAGATTGGGATGGGGGATTGGGTAGCCACGATGCGGTTCAGTAGTGCGTTGAGGCGGTTGAAGTACAGACGCAGGACGTTGTTGAACTGCTCGTGATACCGCGACTCGTAGTCCCGTGGGGCCAGAGGCAGGTTTGGCGGCGCAGGTACGGTTGCATCTTCGATCAGAAAAGCCATAGTCAGCGCCTGCCGTCAGGACGAATATCGATACGAGGGGCGCCCAACTGCCAAGCAGTATTCAGTTGGTTGGACGAAATTCCAAAGACCATCTGGCGTCCGCGAACGCGGGTGAATATCTGCCCCGTAAACTCCTCGGTCAGTAGATAGGTATTTGTCTTTGATACCAACCCGCTTGCCGTATCGATCCTGCCCGAACCTGAGTTGTACAAGCCTGCAAGGCTCATGGTCACCCGAGGTGTTGTTCCATCAGGCGCGCTTGTAGAGTTCTGGAAAGTCAAGTCAGGCAGCACCCGCCACACAAACCCGAAGTTGTGCCCGTCATCAATATCAAATTCAGACGAAGAGATGTAGGCGCTGATTGCCGAGGGGGTACCGGCGATATTGTCGTTCAAGCCCGCTTCGTGGTACACAAGCGTGTGGCTGTAGGTAGCAGCCATCGGGAAGTCCCGCAGACCGGAATCAAGCCACGCCGTGCGGTTCATCGTGCCGTAGTACCAAATCTTCTCTAGGTAGTTGAAGACAACGTATCTGTCGATGACGGTGGAGTTGGCTGAGCAGTAGAACCACCAGACTTCGTTGAAGCCTTCATTGGTGCCTGCAAAAACTTGCTGCGCTTGAGACTGGTTGAAGTCACTGAAAATGTAGCGCCGCAGATCGCAAGGCAGCGTCTGAACACGACCATCGTAGGCATAGAACTTATCTACGCCCATCCAGTAAACGATGCCAGATGCAATCGTTGCAGCGTTCTGACCCACAATTGAAATGTTGTCGCCAAGAAGCTGCGCACCCCAGAAGATCGGCGCATCAAGATACTGAAGGGAATAGAGCGCCGAGTCCGTGAACACCACGATTTCTTGCCGCGCCTGAACAGCCGTGACGATTTCTGAACCGTGAGACAGTCGCAGGCTACCGGCTTGGTTGGTGGCCGCAGGCGTCCAGTTGAATGCGTCTTCCTGATCAGACCACCGGATCAACATCGGGTCTTGTGTCGAACTGCCGTAGTCATTGCAGCCGAATGCAAACAGGAATCGGTTGATGTCCGAGATAAAGATGTAGTTCTGAACCGTGGGCACATCCGACGCACCAAGGGCGGAGGCCAGATTAAACCCGCGAACGGTCAGCCCCGTGGTAGCGTCCCAGTAATAGATACCGCCGTTGCGCGGGCCAAAGACCAAATCTTCACCCCAGTTACCCTGGCTCCAAACACGCAACGACGTGACGGTTGTGCCGCCCGCACCCCATACACCAGAACTCCACGTACCGGCACCCCAACCAGTAAACGGAATGGCAAATTCTGGGCCAGTGTTGAGTTGGTATGCAGCCGATACCGCCGCACCGCCCGTAGTGCCTGCCGGAATGGCCGACGCCACCGTGATGGTGTAGGAGTTTGTGGACGCACCAGAAATCTGGAACTCGCCATTGAGCAACGACGCGTAGGTACCTGTGACCCCGCTGAAAGTGACGAAATCCCCCGTTAGAGCACCGTTGGCAGGCGCGTTGACCGTTACTGTGGTGGTGCCGTTGCCGGTGAACGGATCAGCGGGGAGCGTCGTGGTGGTGCGCAGCGGCGTGATATCAAAATACACGCCCCCACGCTCAATGTAGAACTTGAGGTTGGTGCCGACACTGACAAGATTCAGATTGCTGAGCGTCACCCAGTTCCAGAGTGAGCGGCAGGTACCCAAAAATGTAGCCAGGGAGAGCGGTTCCCACCCACCGATAACTTCGGGGTTGCCCTGACGGAACCGAACTTTGTCGCACTCGTACCAACCCCCTTCGGTTGTGTACCGCGTGTTCTCTCGGTTTACTCCAGGCTTGAAAAGGATTTTTTTAAGCGGCATGGTTATCTCAGGAGTGCCGCTTCTGCTTCGCGCCTACGGGTTAACCCCCGCATCACACGGCCTGCGGCTTTGTTCCACTTGACAATTTCCTCGCACGCACCCGCCCAATCCTGGGCATCAACCCGTTTTTTCAACGTGGAGATGCGGTAGTTTCCTAACCCGCAGTTATACGCGAAAGAGGTTATTGCGGCAAGGCGTCGAGCGGGTTGTTTAAGCAGGATTGGGGATAGCCGCAGAACCCCCGCGCAGAAGTGCAGCAGGTGCTTATCCAAGGATTCTTGCGCCTGCGCCTCAGTCCACACCGTATCCGGCGTGACTTCCGGCCCAGTGCTTCCCCACCCAATTGTCCACGGATGACCGCCCGTACCCGGATCAGGATAGGCTTTGCAGTCGCCGTTTGGCAAACGCCGAGCGTACCCCTCAAAGGGCTTGCACAGAACATCCCGTGCAATACGGATGGCTTCCGTGGTCACTTCTGGTACTTCTCAATGCTTCTTCCAACGAACCAGAAGGTCAGGCACATGTTGAGCATGGCGAAGTCGTCAGCGTCCCAGACCCGAGTAATCACCTCAGTCCAGTGCCCGCCTGTCTGGAAGGCCATGACGATGGCCGCAGCCTTAACCGTGGCATACATGAAGAACAGCGCCCAGGTGATACCCGGACGGACAAGGGCAGAGATCGCCGCCACAAACCGCCCGGCTTCCTTGGCGGTGGTGGCTTGTTCCTTAAAGGCTTCTTTGATGGCGTCGAGTTGGTTGACGCTGTAGTCAACGTACTTCTCTTCCATCTTGAACTGACCACGCATCTTCTCCAGATCGGTCTGGAGCGTGAACATCGCCAGTTCATGCTTGCGCTCGTTGCCCTTGTCCATGAACTTCAGGACTTCAGGGGCAAGCCGGAACAGACCGCCAAAGATGCTGCCTAGCAGGCCCCCACCAAGAATCTCAAACATCTCAACCTCCCGTGGTCACCACGTCGTCACCCTTGCTGACCGTTACTTTGTCGCCCTGCACAGTCACCTTCATGGGCTGCTCGGGCTTGTCCAGGCGATCCAACTTGTCGATCAAGGTCTGGATAACCTTGAACTCAGGCTTCTCCTGCTTCTCAGCAGTACCGGCGATACCGTTCATCATGTTGATGAGGGCCACCAGAGCACCACCGATCATCGTCATCACGGCGGTGATGGCCGAGTCCGACAGGAAGTAAGAGGAGCCTACCCCGATCAGCACGATCAGGGTGATGTAGAAGAGGCCAAACCTGCCAATAGACTTACCGGCAACTTCCTTGGCTGTCTCGGCGGGCTTGGTTTCTTCCATGTTTACCCCTTCAGGCGTTGAATGAACCCCGCCATATCACCGTAAAACTTCTTGGTGCCAATGTGGGCACAGGTCATCTTGGGGTCAAGCCAACAGTCAAACCCAAGTTCGTTGAGTTTCTTGAAGAGCACGGTATCTTCTGAGTACAACTGGCCATCCACCACCTGCACATCGCAGATCATGCGGCGGGTCTTGCCCTCGTTGGTGTACTCTGGGCTGATCTCCCACAGCGCAGTAAATGCCGCACGGCTGAGTTTGACGAACCCCGTTCCAAGACCATCGCACTTGATCAGGCCGTTCTCATGCACCGTCAGGTCTTTAGTCTTTGCAACGTAGATTTCAGCCTCGTCGGTCTTCTTCCGGGCCGTGCCGCCCACGACATCTTCCTTGCGCTCAAGCAACTCCATGATCCACATGGGGTGCCACTCCATATCGGAGTCGATGAAGATCATGTCGTCGTACTCACCCTCAACTGCCAGGGCGAACAGGTCGTTCCGGGCGCGTTGAATCAGGGCGTCATAGGACATGAACACCGGATGCACATAGATGTTGTTGGCCTGCGCCACCCGGATGGTGTTCACCAAAGAATTGGTGTACCAGACATCCAACCGCCCATCATAGGCGGGGGTGGCGATCAGAACCTTGCGCGGCTGAACCTCTTCAGACATACGCCTTACCGGCAGCGATGGCTGCATCCACGGCGGTCATGTCCTCGGTTGTCCAGAAGTCCTTGGCCTTCATCAGTTCCAGATGGGCGACGTTGCGCCCCACCGTAGCCTTCTTGACGGTATCGGATTCCTCCGACATGGTTTCACCGGCAATGACGGCGTTGATGAGCCACACGCTGTCGCCCATAGCCTTGTAGTGTTGAGCGATCTGCTCGGGGGTTTGGTTTTCCATTACTGACCTTTCAGTTGAGATTTGAGGCTTTCGACCTCAGCGGAGAGTTCTTGGATCGCCTTGACTAAGACCGGAATCAACTTCCCATAACCTGCCTCAAGGCGGTCAGGATTGTTGGCGTACACCAAGCCGGGGATGTTGACCCCGGTGGATTCTTGCGCGGATTGCAGGTCTTGTGCAATGAAGCCGGTATCGGCCTCGCCAACCTTAGCGCCATCCCGCGTATTCCAGTCAAACGCCACCGGACGCAGCGCCTTGACGAAGGTCAGACCGACAGGCAGATCACTGATGTTGGTCTTGTCCCGCGCATCAGAAAGACTGGTGATGGTCGTAACTTGGCAGCGCAACGTGGCAATGCTGCTATTACCCAACGTGATCTCATTGGACACCGTGGCGCTAGACGCTGCGGCGTTGTAACCAATGATGATGTTGTTGGAGCCGGTGGTCAGGTTGTTGGTGCCGGAGTTGGCGGCACTTCTTCCCAGGATGGTGTTCTGGGTGCCTGTCGTAATCGCCGCGCCTGCATTGTTACCAACTGCGACGTTTTCGGCGCCGGTAGTATTAGCGTTCAGCGTTGCCACACCCACAGCGGTATTGTTTGCACCGGTGGTGTTGTTATACAAAGAGTTGTATCCAATAGATGTATTGGATGCGCCGGTGCTATTTGAGAACAGTGATGAAAAACCAACAGCCGTGTTATTTTCAGCAGTTGAGTTGGAGTAAAGTGCTTGTGATCCGACAGCGGTGTTATACCGCGAAGTCGTAGCAGTAAATAGCGCGTTATGCCCAACAGCAGTGTTGTCATTGGCAGTTGAGAGACGCAGAGCATCTCGCCCAACCGCTACGTTTTGATACCCAGTTACGCAGTCGCCAAGCGCGTTATATCCAACCGCTATGTTGTCGTAACCAGTAGTATTATCAATAAGTGCGTTAGTGCCAATTGCTATATTTTTTGCACCAACGGTGTTGGAATACAGCGCAGAGGCCCCAACGGCTACGTTGTCGCTGCCTGTGGTGTTACTATTGAGTGCGTTAGAACCAAATGCATTATTGCGCTGCCCAGTAGTATTTGTAAGCAGTGCGTTAACACCGAACGCATTATTTTGAAAACCGGTTGTGTTACCGCCAAGTGCGTTATTACCAACACCCACGTTTTGTTCGCCGGTGCTGTTTACATCAAGAACTTGATAACCGACCGCCGTGTTTTGGCTACCAGTAGTGTTATTTGCTAGGGCGAAGTATCCTACGGCAGTTATATTGCCAACAGATGTACTACGAGCCGCGTAGTATCCAACCGCAGTAACGCTGTCTACGTTGCCGGGGAAACCAAGAGCGTTATCGCCAACGGCGACGTTGTAACCGCCAGATGTAATATTCCGGCCCGACTGGAAGCCAATAAATGTGTTGCTAAGGCCGCTGGTTATTGATCCACCGGCATCGCCCCCCATCGCTACGTTATATGCGCCAGTAGTATTCGCATCAAGGGCTTGATAACCAACGGCGGTGTTGTGATCTCCTGATGTAACGGCAAGCGCCTCTTTGCCAATACCTGTATTAAATCTAGCCCCGGCAGAACTGTTTACCAAGGCTTTCCACCCAACCGCAGTATTGTTAGTACCCGTGGTGTTTGTATACAGTGCTTGGTAGCCAACAGCCGTATTTGAGTCTCCAGTTGTATTACTAAGACCCGCTTGATACCCGATAAAAACAGATCCGCTACCTGTAGTATTGGCGTTACCCGCTTGATAGCCAAGTGAGGTTTCAAAGGGCGAGGCGGATTCAGTAACACCTGACAGAGATGCCCCTGCCGCAGCAGAAGTCCAAGTCGTGCCGTTAGAGGTCAGCACGTTCCCCGCAGTGCCAGGAGCCACGAACTGAACCGCACTGGTGCCGTTGCCCAGGATGACGTTGTTGGCAGTGAGCGTGGTTGCTCCGGTGCCGCCGTTGCCGACAGGAAGAGTCCCGGTAACCTGAGTAGTCAGGTTTACTCCCGACAGCGTGCCGCCAAGCGTCAGGTTTCCAGAGGAGGTGACCGTACCAGTCAGCGTGATACCGTTGACCGTGCCCGTGCCGCCCACCGAAGTGACTGTGCCGCTGCCCGTGCCCGCACCAATGGCCGTGCGGAAAGTTGCCGCATCCAACGCACTGACCGTGTTGTCCGCGTTGAAGCGGGGGAACGTAATAGCGCTCGGGTTGGTCAGCGTGAAGAGGTTGGCACCGACCGTCGTCGCGCCCAAGTTGGTACGCGCACCAGAAGCGGTGGTCGATCCCGTACCGCCGTTGGCTACTGCCACGGTACCTGTGACGTTGGCCGCGTTACCGCTAATGTTCCCTGATACTTGAGAACCCGGCAGGCTCAGAGAACTAAGTGTGGTCAGCGTCGAGTTGCTGCTTGCGGTAATGTTGGCCGCAGTGCCCGTCGTGTTCTGGTTCAGTGTGGGGACATCCGCCGCCACGATAGCGCGGAAGGTTGGCGCTCCTGCGGAGCCGTTGGGCGCAGCCAGGAAGAAATTGGCCGTCTTGGAGCCGTAGGGGTTCAGCGTGTCGCCGTAGGCCGAGTTCAGGCTGATTGTGGGGGTGTTGCCGCCACTAGACGCCACAGGAGCCGTGGCGCCCACAGAGGTAACCGTACCGCCAGAACCCGTAGCAGCAATAGTGATGGTGCCGTTGCCGTTCGTAATGGTAACGCCCGAACCGGCAGTCAGGGTGGCTTTATTCAAGCCGGTGGTTGCGGTGTTACCGATCAGTAGTTGGCCATCCGTATAAGACGTTTGGCCCGTACCGCCGTTGGCTACGGGCAGCGTTCCCGTCACGCCCGTGGACAGGGGGAGTCCAGTCGCATTGGTCAGCGTACCGGAAGACGGGGTGCCAAGCGCGCCACCATTGACGACAACCGAACCCGCCGAGCCAACATTGGTGCCCAACGCAGTGGCCACGTTGGTGCCCAAGCCAGACACGCCCGTGGAGATAGGCAGGCCGGTGGCGTTGGTCAGTGTGCCGGAAGAGGGCGTACCAAGAGCGCCGCCGTTAACGACAAAGGCACCGGCAGAGCCAGTATTCACACCAAGCGCAGTCGTCACGCCGGTACCAGTCGTGATCGTAGAGGGCGCGGCACCCGCGCCACCACCGACAACCAGGGCGTTTGCTGCCAAGGCAGCAGACGAAGCCATCGTCGTGGAGCCAGAGAAGTAAGGTACACCGCCCGACGTACCAGAACTCAGGCCCGTGCCGCCGTTGGCCACAGCCAAGATACCGCTGATCTTGGAAGCATCATCCGTGGCAACCAACTCAAAGTCGGTGCCGTTCCAGGCAATCAGTGCGCTGCGACCTGCTGCAACCGTTACACCCGTGGTAGCCGCGCCCTTGACCGTCACCGTCTGACTGGTCGAGGTGTTGTTCAGCACCAGATACACCTTGCTTGTGCTCGGCACCGTCACCGTCAATGCACTTGCGGGGTTGCCCGTGCAGTTGATGATCTGGTATTGAGCAGAACCAGTAGCACCAGTCCCTGCCTGCGTCAATGCAGTGCCGTTAGTGGTGGACAGCGTAACCGCCGTCTGCGAGCCGCTGATGGTCTGTGCCCCGGCTACAGCCGCATCAACATACTGTGTGATGAAGCTGTTTACCGTGTCGCCCCAAGTACCTGACAGTTCGCCAGTAGCGGGGAGGGCAAGACCAAGAAGGGAGGTGTATGAGGTGGGCATCTAGTGCTCCTATTCCGTAGGAATCAAAGTCCATCCGTCAGTATCAGCGGTATCTACCAGTGACCATCCAGAAGACTGAGAGTTGTTGATATTCTGCCAGTTGGCGTTCTCTGCGTCATCAATCAACGACCAGTAGAAAACCCCCGGGCTTCCAACCTGCCCAAGAGCAGGACAGCCAGTAACGGCTACAAGTCGTTCGCCCACGCTGACATTACCTGTCGCGCCCGAAGCTGAAACTCCTGTTATGGCCTGCTCAATCAACCGAGTAACTGCCCCGACTTGTCCAGACGCAGAAACCCCGGTAAGGGCTACCGTGATATTGCTGCCTACAGACCCAACTTGACCAATGGCTACTACGCCGTCTTCGGTCGGGTTGTTGGTTTCTGTGACATCGCCAACTGCGCCTGCGGCGGATACCCCGGTAAGGGCTGCAATCCCGGTAAAACCTACAGCGCCAACAGCGCCGGAGGCTGCGACACCCGTGAGGGCAACTACCGGAGAAGGCGCTACAGAACCAGCCACACCCGAAGCGCCAACACCAGTCAGCGCAATCGTAACGCCACCAGTAACCGACCCGACAGCGCCTTGCGCCTCGTCGCCGGTAAGCGCAAACTCGTGGGGGCCGACACCCATCGTGCCCACAGAACCAAAGGCAACAACGCCGTCTTCCGTGGGAGTATTGGTTTCAGTTACATCCCCAACCTGACCCGAAGCACTGACGCCCGTGAGCGCAACCGTGCGCTCTCCCATCGAGATGGTGCCAACTGCGCCGTCTGCCTGAACACCTGTCAGGTCGGCAGACTGAACAATATCCGCAGTCATGGTGCCTACAGCACCAGACGCAACAACCCCACTGAGGGCTACGGTGCGGGAGTTCCCAACCGTACCCGCATACCCATCCGCATGGTTCTCAAGCAGTTGCGGGGTGGGGAACGGATCAGGCGCCTCAACATCGCCGTAGGCGATTACGGAAGTAAGCGCGACAGACGTGGTTTCTGCAACGCTGCCAACCGCCCCAGACGCAGAAACTCCCGTGAGCGCGACCGTACGTGCACCGACTGTTACAGAGCCAACTGCGCCTGTGGCGTCATCGCCGGTCAGGGCGACCGTGCGGGAGGATGCTACTGAGCCAACAAAACCGTTGGCGAGAACGCTGTCTTCAGTGGGGCTGTTGGTTTCAGTTACGCTACCAACATTTCCAGACGCAGCAACACCCGTGAGCGCAATGCTACGAGCGCCAACGGCAACCGTCCCCACTGCTCCCGCAGCAGAGACTCCCGTCAACGCACGGGTAGTGGAAGGTGTCTCGTTGCCGGTTGTGCCAGAGGCAGCAACGCCCGATAGGGCGACGGTGACCGAACGCCCTACAGAACCAACGGCACCGGAGGCAGCAACACCCGATAGGGTTTCCCCAAGGCCACCCCAAGTGCCGCTGCTCCAGGCGCCACTACCCCATCCGGTAGGCACCTTCCGACTCCTTTACTAGAGTCGGATTAAGTCGTTGCCAGACGCAGCAGAGCAGTCGAGGTGGTGTTGGAAGGCATCGTCAGGGTGAACGTACCTGCGGTCACGGTCTGTGAACCAAAGGTGTGCACGCTGACAGCCTTGTTGCTCTGGGTAGAGTTGTAGATCAACACCGCGTCAAAAGCCGTGGACAGCGTGACGTTAGTAAACGTGATGCTTGCCGAAGGAGTCCAGTAAGCAGTACCTGCCGTGGCTGAGGTATTGCTCGACAACGGAGCGGTGGCATTGGTCACCGTCACACCGCCTGCGGCGTAGTTAGTACCAGTCACTTCGCCCGTGGTGCTATACACCGTAGTGCTCGCGTTCACCGTGGCCGAGGCCAGATACAGCGCAGCCTTGAACGTATCAGCCGTAGAGGCCGCACGGATAGGGGCAGTACCGAAGTTGTGGGTAGCGGTCAGCACTTCGCCAAGAAACGAGGTGCACATCGACTGGGTATTGGGCATTTCATGCTCCTTTCGTTAACCAAATGACGCGGCTTCCGCGCCTGCAAAAGTGGGCATCTTCTTCAGCGTGACATGGACAGAACGATGCACAAGTTCACCCTCATGCCAATACTCGACCCAAGTCGTGTACTCGTTCTCATTGTCAACGAACCCTTCTTTTTTCTCAAGAAGGGATTCTTCCATGTCACCCTTGGTTGTGAAAATGGTGCCCATTAAGCAATCCTTATGATGGCGTTGGTGCTGTCCGCTGTGGGGAACTGCACTTGAAAAGAAGTAGTGCAGGTTTTGTCTGCACCGAAGTCCAAGATGCAGACGGTCGGATTGCCGCCACCCACCTTGTAAATGATGGCCCCACGACAGGTAAACGCCGCAGGGTTCCACGTCACGTTGCTGAATGACAGGTACGCAACTGTGTTGCTTGGGTTGCTGCCCGTGGTGGGCTGCACCGATACCGTCAACGTGTTGCCACCTGCCGTGTAGCCTGTGCCCGTGATCTCGTTAAGCGTGGTGTACGCCGAAGTAGTAGGGCCGATATTCGCCGCGCCCGTGTACAACGCCATCTTGAACGTATCCGTGGCGAAGTTGAACGTGCCAGACGGCAGGCCCGTCTTGAACGTGTTGGTGGCTCCCTGCTCGATAGGCATCAGGCCACCCCACTATTCTGCGGCAGGGGCGGCAAGCGCGACTGCCCGCTGCGGTACGCATCGCTGCGCTCCAGGCCGTCACCCAGGCGCTTGGCAAGCTGCAAGGCTTCGCCGTACTTCTGGTTGTACAGCGCCACAAGGTCGGCTTCCTGCTTCATGTAGGTGGCGGACTCCACCAACGCGCCGTAGAACAGCACTGAGTCAAAGTTGTCGCCTAGCCATGTCGTACCGGCAGTGACGATTGACTCTGGGTAATAGAAGTAGTGCAACTCGATGTTGTAAACGGCATCGGGCGTGGGGCCAAGGAGAAACGAAAGCTCGTTGGTAATGGTGCTGCCGCTCACCGTAGGGCCGAACAGCGCGTAGTACCGTGGGATGCCTTTATCCTCAGCGGGGTTGGGATACGACTGGCGGATGAAGTTCACGTCCTTGTTCAGCAGATACTCGTAAGACCCACCCGCATCGATTGCGGCCATCGAATACACCGACAGAAAATCTGTCGGGCACGACAAGTATTTGTTGTTGGCCTGGGTTACGCCCGTGACATTTTTGCGCAGCGACGGAAACTGGATGGAGTTATAGATGCGCTGCTCTGCCTGCTTAACAAAGACAGGAATCTGAGCAGCAAACTCAGTACTCGTATTTTCCGTGTACGCGACAAGCGCGTCCGTCAACTGCGCGTAGTTCACGCCATCGGCCCCCGAGCCGTAACACCCTTGATTGCGCAACCATTGCCGCGAGTCTTGATACCGTCAGTCTTGGTACCCTTGTACTCGTTGGCGTGCATGTTGGCCACAGACACGTCCATGCGCAGCGCCTTCTTGATGTCGTCGGCGCCAACGACAGGCGTAGCGACGGTCTTGGGAGTCTTGTAGGTAGCCATGTCAGACCCCTTTTTGTTTGCGACCGGGAGACTTCTGGTTGGCAACCTTGGCAAGGTTACGCCCCATCTTCAGCATATCGCTGTTGGTCTTGCCACCCGCACGCATGCCTTTTGCAGCGGGATCGGGATGTGCACCGGCGCCCTTGGCCATGTGCTTTTTCAGCATTTCTTTAACGCCTGCCATTTTCTGCTCCTATGTTGCCACGATTGTGACAGTACCGATCTGGATGTTCAATACGAGATAGTTGGGCGTTAGCCCATCATCCACCCCACGGGAACCCCCAACAGGGTTCCACCCCCACTGGAAATCCCGACTTCCTTCACTTGGGAAACCCACCCCGTCCTGCGTCGTTGCTGTGGTATCAATTATTTGAAGTCCGGTGTTACCCGACTGCGTGTAACTTCGATCAGGCCGGGGGTTGCGCAGACCCTGCGGATCGTCCACCGGATACATGCCCAACTGGAGTTGAGGATGGTCGGGATCCCAACAGGTGCGGCACACAAGGAGTTCATAGTTTTTGGTCTTGATAACCTCGCGGCGAAGCTGAGTCAGCTTGAAGCGAAAGTCGCAGCGATCACACTGCGCAATCGCATTCTTGCCTGACGCAAACCTGTTGCCCATTTACGTACCGCCTCCAATGAACATCTGGCGCGGCACAAACCGCACAGCGGCGCGTTCACGATCCTCTTCCGAAGCAAGCTGCCAAGCCTCGTCGTACTGCTGCTTGAGCAGCGGCAGGCGGGCATCCGCGCCGGGTATCTTCAGTGCGATGTAGTAGGCCAGACCTGCGGCCAAGCAGGGCAGGAAGCGGAACGGCACATCAAAGTTCTTGACGCCCGAGTTGGTCGAGTCCTGCATACGACGCATGCGCCAGTACACGAACTGGTAAGTGGTGCCGGGATTGGGCGTTGGCCAGACCGTGATCGACTGCTTCTGCGACAGGTAAATGGGGTCACCCGACGAGTGGCCCGCCGCCGTCGTCCCGTCTTGGCCCCGGCAGCAGTTCAGCAGGTAGGCAGGGTTGCCGTTCTCTGCGGCCTGATACTCGTTGTAGAAGATCAGTTCGGTGCCGATCTTGATGAACCCCGCGTTGGGGATGTTGTTGACCGACGATACCGGGATAGACGTGGCGGCGCTGTCAAAGTTTGCCGCCACCGTGATACCCATCAGGTTCTCTTGCGCCGTCAGGCGCTGCACGTACACCTGAATCGGACGGCCCTGGATGAGCTTGTTCGGGATGGTGGCGTAGGTGCTGACGCTGATCCGGGTGATGGTCAGGTCGGCTTGGTTGTTGGGGATGTTCGGAGCCGTGCGGATGACGTGCTCCAGAATGTCCACCGTATCGTCAGGAAGCGCATAGGTGGGCTGTCCAGTAGCGAGCGTGATTACGCGCTGCTCAAACGTCCACATGTTCACGCCACGGTTGGCCCAGTCCGCAAACAGCAGATTGAGAGAACGACGGGCCGTGCGCAAGTCGTATCCCGTGCGGAGTTCAGAACCCGCACGTTCGAATGCCTCCTCAACGATCTCGTTGAGGTCAAGGTTGAAGTTGGATACGCCTGATGTAGTCATACTCAACCGCCAAAGGCCGCGTTAAATCCGCGACTGCCAAAGCCGCCGCCGAAGCCACCACCGAAGGGGCTTGCCTGTTGACCGCCGCCGAAGCCTTGCTGCATGCCGCCGAAGCTGCCCTGCTGCATACCGCCGAAGCCGCCTTGTTGGCCGAAACCAAAGCCGCCGTAACCTTGCGGCATACCACCACCAACGCCGCCACCAAAGCCACCGCCGAAGGGGTTACCTTGCGGCATGCCGCCACCATAACCGAAGCCGCCCATGAAGCCGCCCGACATCGGGTTGTAGCCGTAAGCAGACTGGCCCATACCGCCGAGCAGACCCATCAGCCCGCCCTGTTGCATGTAGGGGTTGAACTGGGGCTGTTGGAACTGCTGATACGGGTTGAACTGTTGATACGGGTTGAACTGGGGCTGTTGGAACTGTTGGTATGGGTTGAACCGCGCTTGCTGCTGTTGTTGGAACTGCTGATACGGGTTGAACTGCTGTTGTTGTTGGAACTGTTGCTCTTGCTGCCTACGCGTATCTTGCATCGAGTTTTGCAGTCTCTGATACTCGGGGCTGCTGTTAAGCGCGGCTGACAACTGTTGCTGCTTTTGCAAATCTTCCGCAGTTGGTTGCTGCCCGGTACGAAAACTATTTGAGAAGTCCTCAACTGCTTTGTACTCAGGAAGCGCCCGCATCTGCTGCTGAAACATCTCGTCCTGCGCACGCTGTTGCTGTCGGAACTGCTGATATGGGTTGAACTGCTGCAACGGCTGCTGTTCCAGTTGTTGCACCATTGCCTGCCGTTGCGGTGCCAGCGCAGCCTGTGATTGCGAAAGCTGCGCTCTGAGTTGATCCAACGTCATACCCCGCATCTGCTGACCCGGCATTGCGTAGTTGGTCATCTGCTGCGTCTTTTGTAGTGCAGCTTCAAAAGGGTCGATAAAAGACCCGCGCATTCCATAAGCGGGAGAAGTCATCTGAACCTCGCGGTTTTCTTGGCTATGGCCTTGGGTTGCGCTACGAACTGCTTGCCTGACGCCTTGCCTGCTCGCTTGGCTCTGGTCGTGGCGGCGTACTCTTGCGGGGAAAGACTCTTGATCGCAGCCTCCGGCAGATACCGTTCGCCAGTCTTACTGGACGGTTTGCCCGACTTGGTACGCCACTTCTGTGCCGTCCAGTCTTTGAGAGACTGCTGCGGGTTTTTCACACCATTCTTCCGCGAGTTTTACCGCGCTTGGCGATACCGTCTGCGCGAGAGGAAGCGGTAGCTTTGCCACCCTTCTTCAGCTTGTGCGCCTTAGTATCGCCGTAAAGCCGGGGTTGCTTATCCATGTCTTCGTCAGACATACCTGCGGCGCGTTGCGCTTCTTGAAACCGGCGCTCTCGCCGTGCGGTATCTTCATCAGCACGCCGTCGGGCAGCTTCAGCGCCCTTTGCGCTACCTAACGACTGCGACAGTGCGTCGAGCAGCCGTGAACTGGTCGGACGCTTGCGTTCTTTTGTAGCAGTGTCCAACTCTTCCTGTTGTGCAGCACGAATAGCGGCCTTGCGCTCGGAAGACAACGCGCCAAACTTTGCCAACCGGGTTTCGTCGTCTTTCAACTCAGCCACGATAGCCCCCACCTTTTGCCTTGTACTGCTTAGCCAGAAGCTGCGCCTTGCGGGCGCTCCACTGACCTGCCGCTGTGCCCTGCACTGCTTGGCCCTTGATCTTTTCGAACAAAGACTTGCGCATGCCGGGTTTGGTGTAGTTGCCCGCTTCATTGACCTTAGACTTGGTAGTCCCGCCTTCGGCGTACATGTCAACGTCGTTCGGGTCATCCTTGCGGCGGATGACCTTCTTCTTAGGCATCTTGGAAGGGGCGATAGCCCCCATCCCCCGGCTCGGCATCATGGTTACACCATCTTTCCTCGGGTCTTGCCGCGCATAGCGCAGCCATCTGCACGGGACGAAGCTGTACCGCCCTTGGCCTTGGGTATCGGGTCTGACGCCATCTTCATATCGCGCTCAAGTTTCCGACGCTCTGCCGGAGTCAACTTGCCCGTCTTGTCGATGTTCAGCTTACCCATGCGCTGCTTTTCAGGCATGGGGCCAGGGGCGGACTTCATGTCCTCCACGTTGGCAGGAACCTCCATACCTTCGCGGAAGATGCCACCGCCAGTGTTGTAGCGGTGCTTCATCTCAGCACTTGCCGCCGTACTTCATGCCCAGGGGCTTCGATCCGGCCATCTTGACCATCGTGCCCTTGGTCTTACCCTTGGAGGCCACGCCATCGCGGCTCGGGGCAGCGGTCTTGACGGTACCCATCTTGGCCTTGGTGATACCGTTACCGGCAGAACCGCCCATAGCCATCTTCTTCATGCCCTTCATTTCGGACTCCTTGTTAGGAAATTTGCGGCCCTTGTCGGCCTTGATGAACTCTTCTCCCACGGACTGAGAGACGCCTGCCTTCTTGGCGAACTTGGGGTTTGAGGCCACCGCCGCCATGAACCTGTGCTGCTTACCGCTAACTGATGGCACTTCTCTGCTCCTTCATGTAAGCGTCGAGCTTGCCCTCAAGACGATCCAACCGAGCAATCACCCGGTTCATATCGTCGTGCACGTCCGACTTCGTGACGTACTCCTTGGCAATCTCCTCCCGCGTACGGTTGAGGAGAATCTGAATGCGCTGCACCTCTTCCGCGTGCGACTTGATCACCCAGAGGATGATCGCCGACAGGAAGGAGAGGATGACGTTCCATATCAGCAGTTCCATGCCCGCAAACTCTTGTTAATCCTCGAATTCGGATCTTTTGCGGTTTTTTCGCTCGTCAACTTCTTTTTCATCCCTTTCATACGGGCGCAAAAAGAGTCGCGGCGTGGCCCGCCCTCCGGTTGAGGTGGTTTCAACCCTGGCTTCCCTGGATTCGCGGCGTTGTAGGAGGCTCGCCCCTTGGCGTTCAAGCCGC
>JACCDW010613691.1_pt1 | contig 42716 bp, 25 predicted proteins | sample 7449781 | NCBI WGS metagenome assembly JACCDW01 (sample SAMN15323449, study PRJNA562643) | freshwater metagenome | isolation source: river surface water | place: USA:Blue River Watershed | collected 2017-08-18 | reverse complement strand
GTCCGTGGCACCGCCGGGTAGCTAAGCATGGAACGGATAAGCGCTGAAAGCATCTAAGCGCCAAGCCTTTCCCAAGATAAGATCTCCCTATAGAACCCAGGTAGACCACCTGGTTGATAGGTCGCAGGTGTAAGCGTAGCGATACGTTGAGCTTAGCGATACTAATGTTCGATTGATCTGCAATTGGCTTCTTAGCCGTCTCGAAGGACGTCTAGGCCAATGGAATTAGAACGGTAATTTTACTATGCGTAAATTGTGCAACTTTCCCTATGACAGTCGCTCAAACCTGGCAAAACCATCTCATGATCACCCTTCACTGAGAGCGACTCGAGGATTCCTTCTGGTGATCATGGGCACATGGAAACACTCGTTCCCATCCCGAACACGAAAGTTAAGAATGTAGCCGCCGATGGTAGTGCAGCCACGCTGCTGTGCGAGAGTAGGTCGTCGCCAGGTTTACGGACCCCGGTCACCGCAAGGTGGCCGGGGTCCTCTCATTTCCGGGGGTCCACGGTGACCCTGCCCACCGAGGTTCATGCCCCGCTTGTTGCGAGCGAGGCATGGGCCTCGCGCCGGCGTAGGCAGTCCGTTGGCGGCTGGGCTCTTGCTTCGCGGGGCTGGCGCACCGGACTCAGGTTGGCTCTGGCCCATAGGGTTGCCGCGACCCCGCCGACCTCGGGCCGGCTTCGTTGCCGTTGATTGGGCGGTCCTCCCCCCAGCTCCAGGGCTGGGCGACGCCCGTCTAAGCCGCCTCCGGCGTCCGTCCACCGCGGTGGGTCATCGGTACGCCGCCGCGGAGCGTAGCCGATGGCTAGGCGGTGCGCAGCTGGTCGCCGCGTACCCGTGAACGCTGGCCCAATCGGTTTAGGATCGGGCCGCCAGTTCGCCGAGCGTGACTTGCGATTCGGTCGTTTGCATCAGGCGTTGCTCGATGAGGGAGATTTCTCGGGCCGCTGGATCGCTCCGCAGGTCGGGTTCGCCCGCATTGTCGTCCGTGTGTAGGTCAACCAGGCCCCAGAGCTGCCCCACGGTCATGGACTCCAACGGGCGGGCTGGGCGATGACCCTCGGTGCGGCTTTCCATGGCGAGGAGGCCGGCCTCACGCAGCATTTGGAGGCACCCATCGGCGACCGTCGCCGGAATGCGGGCGATTTCAGCGATATCTTCGGCTCTGGGACCGGCTTGGCCCCCGCGATATCGGCGGAGCGTCTCCGCGGCGCATACGAAGGCGAGGGTGCGGCGAGCCCGATGGCTGAGGCTTTCCCAGGCCTTGTGCCGGGCCAGCGCCCGGCGGTGCTGATAGGCGTAGGCGACTTGCCCGCCGATCAAGACGAAGAGCCAGGAGAGGTAGGTGCCGAACATGAGCACCAGGATGATGCTGAGTTCCCCGTAGAGGTCCTGGAACTGGGCGACCTTGCCGACGTAGACGGCGGCGAGATGATGGTTGGTGGTGATGAGGAGCGCGACGGTCGCTCCGCCGAGGAGCGCGGCGCTCCAGCGCACCCGTACGTTCGGCATCATCCGGTTGAAGATGGCGAACGCCAAGGCCAGCAAGCCGAGCGAGACGAAGAAGGGGCCATTGCCGGCGATGAAGCCGATGATTTCCTCGCCCCACGGCAGGCGGATGAGCCAGTCTCCGAGCCAGTTGGTGCTGTCGCCGAACATCTTGGCGATCGCCGCGATCGAGAGCATCGTGACCGTCGTCGCGCCAATCAGGAAGAACAGGACGAGGAAGAGCAGGTAGTTCGCGAAGCGATCGCGCCAGCTGCGGCCGTGCCGCACGCCCCAGATGCCGTTGAGCGCGTCTTCCACGCGGCTCAGCATGAGGACCGCGAGCACGAGGATGAGGGCCAATCCGACCACGCCTGCTTGGCCGTTCGCGGCATTCGCGAGGAGGCGGTCGACGAACGCGTCGAGCTCGACGTTGATGTCGCGGAGCTGCTTGGGGCTGCTCGTCCCCGCGGGCGCGTTGGCGCCGCCGCCGTTCGGCGGCGTCTTCGCGGCCACTTGCGGCACCACGTATTCGATGCCGGCGACGATGGCTTGCTTCGCGGGGTTGTCTCCTTGGTTCCCCGAACGCGTGAGGATGTATCCAGAAACCGTGAGCGCGAGCGCGAGGATCGGACCGACCGACATCAACGTGTAGTAAGTCAGCGCCGCCGATTGCTGCGGCAGACGATTGTTGAGCGTGCCATGCCAGCAGGTGACCAAGACGCGCCACCAAGTCTTCAGGGCGCCGCGGACACCACGTTCGGCGAGCGCTTCCGGCGTCCAGCAAGCGGCAAGGAGGGCGGGGCGGGGGGGCTTTGCGGGGTTTTTATCCGGCTGGCCAGGTTGCATGCGGGCAGGCTGGAGGAGCGTCCGTCCCGGGGCAACCCCGCGGGTGGGGTGAACAGCGTGAGCAACACGAACAACTGGCGTTTGCGCCCCGGCTGAGGGCGGTTTTTCTCCCTTAGGTGTTTCCGAGGCCTTTCTTCATCAAAATTTCGTCAAAATCGACGATTGTGAATAAAGTTACTTCCCCAAGTTGCGAAACCACAGGGAGTTGCGAACGAACACTACATTTAGTGTCGGTTTTCATTTGCACCCCCTACATCTAGTATTATTTCCCTTCTATACCGATTTTCTAGCGGCCATGCTTGGCCTCTAAATAAGCCCTTTCGCTCCCCCCTCTCCTCCATGGAAACCATCACCATTACCGTAGGCAAAAAAACCTTCATCCTCGATAAAACGAAGGCCGAAGAGGCCTTCAACAGCAAGAAGGTCATCAACGGTCGCCAGACCATGTTCTTCAACATCCTCCCGTTGAAGTACCAGTGGGCCTACGACCTCTACAAGACGATGAAGGCCAACCATTGGGAGCCGGAAGAGATCCCGATGCAGGAAGACTGCCAGCAATGGCGCGACACCAATGGCAACATCACCGAGATCGATCGCTGGATCATCAAGATGGCCATCGGTTATTTCTCCGCCGCCGAAGGCATCGTGGGCGACAACATCATCCACGTCGTGCGCGAGGTCGTGACCGCTCCCGAGCTCAAGCTCGTGCTCGGCCGCCATGCGCATGAAGAGAACATCCACGCCGACTCCCTGGTGTACATGATCTCCTCGTTGGGCATTAACCCGCACGAGTGCGAGGCGATGTTCGAAGACATCCCGACGATCGCCAAGAAGGCCGCCTTCGTCGTCAACAATTCCCGCGCCCTGCGCCGCAAGCTCGACCTCACGAAGCTCGAGGACAAGCAGGCCCTGGCCCACAACATGTTCCTCTTCGGGCAGTGCATGGAAGGCACGCAGTTCTACGGCCTCTTCGGCATGGTGCTTTCGCTGGCCCGCCAGAACAAGTTCCCCGGCATCGGCAACATGTTCAAGTACACGCTGCGCGACGAGTCCAACCACATCGACCTCTTCTGCCGCCTGTTGCTCGAACTGGTGAAGGAGAACCCCGACATCTGGACGCCCGCCTTCCGCGAGGAACTCCGCCAGCTCATGGCCACCGCCGTGGCCCTGGAGAAGGACTTCATCCGCGATTGCCTCCCGATCAACGGGCTCGGCCTCTCCTCCAAGGAATTCGAGCAGTACATCGACTACATCGCCGACCGCCGGTTGCGCAATTGCGGCCTCGAGCCGCTCACGGTCGACCCCGTCAATCCTTTCCCTTGGTTATCCGAGATGATGGACCTGAAGAAGGAGCAGAACTTCTTCGAAGGTCGCGTCACCGAATACCAGAAGTCGGCCAACCTGGAAACCGTCAGCGACGACGAGCTCTAAGCCGATTTCTCGCCAAACGCGGACGTCACCCCCTTGCGCGTCCGTCTTGGCATGCTTCCTGTTCTCACCACCCCATCCCACTCCATTTTGATTTAACCCGCCGTCGGCCCACGCCCGCGGCGACCTCCCGCCTCTTTTCTCCACGCCTCCGCTCCTCCTTTTCGTCCCATGAACCCAGAACTCCCTTTCTTCCGCGAAGATATCGCCCTCAAAAACGCCGTCCGCACCCCGGCCAACGCCAAGCCTCGCTTTAACTGGCGGGAGTCTCTCCCGGCGGCCGCCGCCGGTTCCGCCGCCCCCGGTATCGACGCCGCCCGCTTCGCCGACATCATCGGTAACGCCCTGACCGACCTGCTCCTTTCCCGCCAAGTCACGGAAATCTTCACCGAGCAGAACCGCACCTTCGTCGCCGCCGTCGCCGGCGAAGTGACCCAGCTCGTCGCCCAGCTCGCCAGCCAGAACGGCGGCCAGATCAGCGAAGCCCAGCTCATCCCCATCATCGAGCGCGCGCTCATCCGCAACAACCGCCACGACGTGGCCAAGAGCCTCGTCTTCTCCTCCGACGCCGCGCGCGGCGCGGACGTTCCGGTCGTCACGACCCGCTTGATGCGTCGCAACCATCAGGTCGTGCCCTGGAACCAGGACAAGATCGACATCGCGGTCCGCAAATCCTTCCTCTCGCTCGGCCTTGATTCCGCCCCGGCTGAGCGCGTCGCCGCCGCCGTGACCCGCGCCGTCGCCCAAGGGGGGCAGAACATCATCGGCATCGAGGAGGTCCAGGACCTCGTCCAGACCGAGTTGATGCGCCAAGGCCACTACAAGGTCGCCGAAGCCTACATCCTCTACCGCGCGATGCGCACCAAGCAGCGCGAGCAGGAAGCCGCCACTGCGGTGCCCGTCGATGACCACCAGGACTCCCTCCTGCTCGTCAAGAACCCCGATGGCTCCACGTTCCTCTGGAACGGCGAAGACCTGCGCAAGCGCATCTCCTACGCCCTGACCGGCCTGGACATCGACATGCCCGTCGAGGCCATCGAAGCCGAGCTGCGCCGCGGCCTCTTCAACGAAGTCAGCGAGGCGGACCTGCGCAAGACCGTCGAGCTCAACGCCAAGACGCTCATCGAACGCGACGCCGACTTCAGCCTCTTCGCGGCCCGCATCGCCTTGTCCTACATCTACGAGGAAGTGCTCGGCTGGAGCATCATGCGCGACGGCGTTGCCAAGCTCCGCGAGTTCCACCGCGCCAAGTTCTCCGCGTACATCGAGCGCGGGATCGAGATCGGCCGCCTTTCCGCCGACCTGCGCCGCTACGACCTCGCCAAACTCGCCGACGCCCTCGACCCGATGGCCGACATGGATTTCGAGTTCCTCGGCGTGCAGACGATGTACGACCGCTACCTCATCATCGACAAGACCGCGCGCCCGCACCGCCGCCTGGAGACCCCGCAGTTCTTCTGGATGCGCGTCGCCATGGGCCTCTTCCTCCGCGAGGAGAAGAACCGGGAGGACTGGGCCATCCGCCTGCACGCGCTCTACAAGTCGCGCCGTTTCTGCAGCTCGACGCCGACGCTCTTCAATTCGGGCACGCTGCATAGCCAGCTGTCCTCCTGCTACCTCTACAAGGTCGACGACACCATCGAGTCGATCATGATCCGCGGCATCGCGGAGAACGCCTTCCTCTCCAAGTGGGCCGGCGGTCTCGGCGGTTCCTGGACGGCCGTCCGCGGCACGGGTTCGCACATCAAGGGCACCAACGGCGAATCGCAGGGGGTCATGCCGTTCCTGAAGCTGCACAACGACCAACTCGTGGCCGTCAACCAAGGCGGCAAGCGCCGCGGCTCCGGCTGCGCCTACCTCGAGACCTGGCATAACGACGTCGAAGACTTCCTCGAGCTCCGCCGCAACACCGGCGACGACCGCCGTCGTACCCACGACATGAACACGGCCAACTGGATTCCCGACCTGTTCATGAAGCGCCTCCGCGACCGCCAGAATTGGACGCTCTTCATGTCCAACGAGGTGCCCGACCTCCATGATTCCTTTGGCGCCGACTTCGAGCGCCGTTACGTCGCCTACGAACAGAAGGCGAAGGAAGGGAAGATTTTCGGCAAGGCCATCCCCGCCGTCGAGCTTTGGAAGAAGATGCTGAACATGATCTTCGAGACCGGCCACCCGTGGATGACCTTCAAGGATCCGTGCAACGTCCGTTCGCCGCAGGACCACGTGGGCGTCATCCACTCGTCCAACCTCTGCACCGAGATCACGCTCAACACGAGCGCCGACGAGACGGCCGTCTGCAACCTCGGCTCGGTGGTGCTCGATGCGCACCTCGACGCCGCGGGCAACATCGACCACGCCAAGCTCGCCGAGACGGTCCACGTGGCCGTCCGCGCCCTCGACAACGTCATCGACATCAACTTCTACCCGACCAAGGCCGCGGAAGTCTCCAACCTTCGCCACCGCCCGGTCGGCCTCGGCGTCATGGGGCTCCAGGATTGCCTCTATCGCCGCAACGTGTCCTTCGCGTCCGACGCGGCCGTCGAGTTCAACGACGAGATCATGGAAGCCGTGGCCTTCTACGCCTACGGCGCCTCCTCCGACCTCGCCGCCGAACGCGGTGCATACAGCACCTACAAGGGCTCGAAGTGGGATCGCGGCCTGCTCCCGCAGGACACCGTCGACCTGCTCGAGGCCGAGCGCGGCGAGAAGATCGAAGTCAAGCGCGGTGGCCTGCTCGATTGGGCGCCGATCCGCGCCAAGATCGCCAAGCAGGGCATGCGCAACTCCAACGTCCTGGCCATCGCGCCGACGGCCACGATTTCCAACATCGTGGGCAGTTCGCCTTGCATCAAGCCAACCTACAAGCACCTATTCGCCAAGAGCAACCTGTCGGGCGACTTCATCGAGCTCAACAGCAGCTTGGTCCGCGACCTGAAGAAGTTGGGCCTCTGGAACCAGAAGATGGTCGAACAGCTCAAGTACTTCGACGGCGAGCTCAAGGAGATCCCGGAGATCCCGCAGGTCCTCAAGGACAAGTACATGACGGCCTTCGTCATCGACTACAAGTGGCTCATCGATGCCGCCGCCCGCCGCCAGAAGTGGATCGACCAAGCCCAGTCGCTCAACCTCTTCCTCCCGCGCGCCGAGCTCAAGGCGCTCTCCCACATGTATCAGTACGCTTGGCGCACCGGTCTCAAGACGACCTACTACCTCCGCACGCTCGGCGCCTCGAACATCGAGAAGGCCACCGTCGAAGTGAAGGCCAAGGCCGAACCCGCCCCGGAGAAGAAGGTCTTCACCGAAGCCGAGAAGAACGCCTGCTCCATCGAAGCGATGATGAACGGCGGCACCTGCGAGGCCTGCCAGTAAAGCCGGCGAACGGCGTGGGTCCCTCGCGGGGGCGGCCAGGCGGCCGCCCCCTTTGTTTGGCGTGGTCGCCAAGGTTGCCTTTTTCGGGTAGCCGGCTTCGCTCGTCGCATGTCTTCCTCCCTGCTGACTTCCGCCGGTGAAGTCCTCGTGCGCACGCGTGACGAGTGCTTCGTCGAGCTCGCCCGCCGCATCAACGCCTTGGCCGCCCGCGGTCCGGCGACCGTGGCCCTCAGCGGTGGGTCGACCCCCAAGGCTTTCTATGCTTGGGCGGCCGCCTCCGGCGCGTTGACGCCCCAGGCCTTGGAGCGGGTGACTTGGCATGTCAGCGATGAACGCTGCGTCCCCCTCGGTTCCGACGACTCCAATTTTGGCCATGCCGCTCGCGGCCTCCTTGATCCGCTCGGCGTGCCCGCCACGCGTCGCCAGCCTTGGCCGGTGGATTTGGTTCCCGCCGCGGCCGCGGCCACCTATGAGCAGACCTGGCAGGCCCAGCCTGGCCGCGCCTACGACCTCTGCGTGCTCGGGTTAGGGGATGACAGCCACATCGCTTCGCTCTGGCCCCAGTGCCCCCTCATCGGAGCCCCGGGACTCCCGCGCTTCGTCGCGACCGAGTGGCCGGGCCGTGGTTGGCGCCTGACGATCACCGAAGCCGGCTTGGCCCAATGCGGTTCGGTGGTCGTACTCGTCCACGGCCCGTCCAAAGCGTCGGCCTTGCTCAGCGTGTGCGCGGGTGAGTTCGAGCCCGCTCGTTACCCTGGCCAAGTCTTGCGCGCCCTCGCGCACAAGGTCACTTGGCTGGCGGATTCGGCGGCGGCGGCGGCCCTGTAAGCGGGGCCGGGTTCGTTTCCACGACCGTTTCCTTGGGCAGGGGGCCTTGGGCCGCCAGTCCTGGGCCGACCACCATGATGAAGCGCCGGGCGGGCGTCAGGATGGTCTTGGTCGAGCAATCCGGCAGCCACTTCTGTCCCTCGAGGTAATCCAGCGCAAGGTGCGCACTGGTGCGTTCCGTCGCGATGAAAGGCAGCACGACTGACTTCCCCGGGTCGACCTCCCCGCCTTGGTCGTTCAGCCGGCAACGCAGGCGCTTATCCGACAGGTTCAACAGGCAGGCGGAGCCCCAAGGGAAGACCTCGAGGTCGGCGGGGACGAGCCAAGCACGCATGGCGGCCGGGTGTTCGCCTTGCATGACAAGGATGAAGCGGCGGCCCGACTGCGGTGCTGGGAAGGTCGCCACCCGTTTCGCCTGGGGGACATTCGCCACCCAAAGTTCCACCGACTCGCACGGCGGGACGATGGCGTTGGCGATGATGGCACCGGACTGAGCCTGCAGGGGAATCGCTTGCTGGGTCGGCTGCGTGACGAGATGGACTTTCCCGCCCGGGGTACCCGCCCAGCAGGCCTGGAGGACCCAGGAACCTTGGCCCTCGAGGGCCGGCGTCGGCGGGGCGGCTTCCTCCGCCCCAAGCTGCGGAAGCACCCAGAGGCTAAGCCAAAGCCACCTCATTTGACGACGGGCTTGCCCGCGGGCGAAGCCGGAACCGCGGGCGCCACGGGCTCCACGCTTTCGATGCTGCGACTCTCGAAGAGCGGACGCCCATCCGCCGAGACGCCGGTTTGCAGCACGAAGACCAACGAGCGACGGTTGGGGCGCCCGGCGATCTTGGTGCCCAGGATGGGCTCGAAGCCATCGTTGGGGAGCAGGGCCGCGAGCTTGATGTGGCTCGTCTGGCGTTCGCGGAAAATGACGGGGAGCAAGTCGGAGCTGCCTGGGGCCAACCGGAAGCCCTTGGCGTCGATTTCGCCCGCCAACGTCATGGCCGAAAGGTTCACGACGCGGATGGAGCCGTAAGGGAAGCGCCCCGCTTCGTAATCGAAGGCTCGGCCAGCGCACGAACCATCCGGGGCCATCAGCAACAGAACGCCGACGTCGGCCGAGTCGGGCAAAGCCACGGTCGTAAAGGCCGCCCACTCATCGGCCTTTTCTTTCTTGGCGGGTTCCGGCTTGGCCTTGGCGTCGGGCTTGGGGGCGGTCGGTTGCGCGTAAAGTTTGTCCGGATCGAAGGCCTCGATTTGTTGGTTCGCGCCTTTCTTGCGCACAATCGTCAGTTGGGCGGCGCCGCGGTAGTCCTTGGCGAGATCGAGGTTCATTTCCAGCGCGACGATGGGGACGATCTCCTTGCCTTGGACGATGCCCAGTTCGACGCGCTCCGCCGGGTTGGCCCACCAAGCGAGCCGCAACGTGCATCTCCGCTCGGGCGGGGGCTCCGGCGCGGCGCTCAGGGCAAGGGTGGTGACGAAGAAAAGAAAAAGACGCATGAGGTCAGATGTCGGAGTCGCGGAGCCAGCGGACGGAGGTGATCTTGAAGCGTCGGCCGAGCAGATTGTTCACGCGGCTGGCGTCCTTGTTGCGTGCCCAGCGCTCCATGATCGGCGAAGTCGCGTAGTTGGTGAACGTCGGGCTGCGATAGCCGCCGAACCCACCACCTCCGCCGGTGTTGTCGCCCGCGGAGCTGCCTCCAGTGGGCACGGAGATGCTGCTTCCCGCCGGGAGCGCGCCGATGGCCACGGTCGGTTCCTTGTCGTCCGGAATCAAGAGTTCGGGCATGCGCTGCACCGTCAATTCGACCCACGCCTTGCCGGCGACTTCGCCGTTGGCGTTCAGGCTTTCCCCGTAGGCCCGGACCACGAAGGTGTCGCCTCGGACGGTCAAAGACGGGCCGATCGCGTTCAGCACCTGCATCTGCAGGAGGTGCGAATGCGACCCGGCTTGCGCGGGGAAGCTGCCGGCGCCCTGGGCGTTGGAGGACTTGGAGTAGGCCGCGGGATCGAACGCCTTCGCCTGCGGAAAACGCCCGCCGGGAACGTTGGATTTCGTGTTGAAGCCTTCCTTCATCTTGCCCGAGGCCACCGCGTAATCATTCAGCCCCGAAGCGTCGATGGCGGCCTGCAGCGGCCCCTTGAGGCCGGTGGCCTGGTTGGTGAGGCGTCGGTTGACAAAGTCCGCGATGCTCATGAACGGACCGCGGCGGCGCACTTCGGTGACGATGTTGTCGGCCAGCTTGTCGATCTCGGCGTCGGTCAGGCTATGGAACTTCAAGCCCCAATAGGAGCCCGCGCCTTGCGTATCGGTGGTGTTGGGCGGGATGCCGAAGCGGCTGAAGACCGAGGTGCCCGACGCATCGACCCCGCGGAGCGAAGACAGCATCAGGCGCCAGGCTTCCTTGGACGTGGAGTTCACGTTGAAAGCCCCTTCGTAGAGGAACTGCTTGGCGACGCGCTCGGGCCGGGCGGGGAGTTCGCCCGCGGGGCGCGGGGTCGAGCTGGGTTTGCGGTAAAAGTCGTTCTTCAGCTCGGTGTCGCTGCGGCTGTCGCTGAAGCGGCCCCAGACGAGGCGTTTGTTGGCGAGCGGCTTGTTGCCGATGGCCAGTTCGTCCCAGACGTCGGCGAGGCTCGGCTTTTGGTTGGCCGCGGTGACGACGGCGGGGTCGGGGTTGCGCGTGGAGACGCCGCCGGAATAAGTGTTGCGGGCGACGTTCGGCATGGCGGCGTTGGCGCCGGAGAAGAAGTAGCGGTCCCACAGGGCGAGGTTGGCCAGGAAGGCGCTGTCCGTCCGGATGGTCGAGGTGTTGCCGTTGTCGGTGCCGAAGTCGGCCGTGCCGTTGTCGACGCGGGAAATCGGGCTGACGCACGAGTTCGGCCAATAGAGCGTCATCGTCGTGCTCGGCAGGCCGATGTGGGGGAAGCTATTGCCGACGGTGTACGCCGGTTGGGTCGCGTAAGTGCCGAACTGCACGTGGCCCAGGCCGGTCAGCGAGAGCATGGGACGCTGCGGCACCTCGAACAGGACGGTTTCCGTGCGGCCTTCGTTGAGCTTGTAGCTGTTGCCGAAGTAGCCCTTGTTGTCGGACGTCATGTCGACCGGGGTGAAGGAACCGGGATCCGGGTAGAAGCTCAGGATCATCGGGGGCGTCTGCAGGGAGTCGGCATCCCAGTCGCGCGGGTCGGTGGCGTCGTAGCGCATGTCCGCGACGAGCGGCGAGCTGGTGCCGGCCCCGACGCCGCGGCCATCGCCGGTCGATAGGTTGTCGACCGTCCGAGAGTCGACGGGCGAGCGCCAGCGTAGGTCCATCACCCCGACGAACGTGCGTTCGATGTAGGGGGCGTTGGAGGCTTCGCCGGTGCGCGTGATCGTTTTTTGCGCCAGGACCTTGCGGGCCGTGAGGGCATCGGGGTAGAAACAAGTGAAGAAGCCCGTGCGGTTGATGAGGCCTTCGTCGGAGCCATCGCATTCGGCGTAGTTTTCGCCCCCCCAGATTTTCGCGAGCGGGTAGGTCGCGGAGCCATTGTCCCGCTTGTAGTGCATCAGGTTGTAGTTGATGAAGAGGCCATCCCAGTAGCCACCGGATGCATTGTTGCCGTCGGCGTTGGAGCCCGAGGTCGGCACCCACGCCGCGTACATGCGGCTCACGATCGGGTAACCGTTGGTGGCGGTCGCGACGCTGCCGCCGTCGCCGAGGATGCGATAGTAGTGTCGGGCTTTGTCGGGGTCGTAGCTGCGGCCGGAACGGATGATGGAGGCGCCGTTGTTCGAGAGGCCCGTATTCGTCGACCCTTCGCAACCGATGACGACCACCTCCCCTGGTTTCATGCGCAGGGTGGCCCCTTCATTGGCGACCCAGCGGATGGCGAAGGAGCGGTTGAAGCCGTTCGTCTGCGGGTAGAAGACGCCATTGGTGAAGGATAGCCCGTTGGTGTTCACGCCGGTGAGGTTGAGGGGCTCTTCGCCGCCGGTGGTGGGGTTGATGCGCGAGAAGCTGAGCGCCAGCGGGTAGTATTTGTTGAAGTAGGCGCCGAACCCGGTGAACTCGAGCGCCACGTTGTAGGGGTTGTGCAACGTGATGATCGGGTCAAAGGTCACGCCCAGGGTGTCTTGGTTGTAGATCACGCCCCACCGTTGGGTGTGCCGCAGGACGGTGGGCGCGAGCTTCATCGCCGTCGGCTGCGGGTACTGCCCGCCCGCGGTTGACCACCAGACCTTCGAGAATTGATGGGGCTGGTAGGTGGTACGGACCCAGTTGCCGCCGCCATAGTTGAGCATGCGGGCCTTGCGGTGCAGGATGCCGGCATTGTATTTCTCGCCGAGGTAGGCCGGGCCCGAGGGGTCGCCGACGCAGCTCCAACCGGTGACGCCCGAGCTGTAGGTGAACGGTTCGGCGGTGCGGGCGAACCAGGCGTCGGCGGCGCTGGCCGGCTGGCCGCGGGCCCCGGTGGTTTCGAGCTCCCGCTTGTAGAGTCGGTAGAAGTTGCGCATCAGCAGCCAGGTCGGGCCACGGACCGTCCAGTCATCGCCCGCATAGTCTTTGGCGCCATTGGCGAAGGTGCCGGTGGCCGGGACCGAACGGGGACCTTGGTCGATGAGGGCTTGGTTGGTGCCCGAGGCCGGTGGCACGGCGGAGGGGCCGCTGGTGCTGTTCGGGATGGGGGCCTCGAAGACGAAGCCCAGTTTGTTGCTCGAATCGCCCCACTCGGCGAACGACGGCGTATTCGCCGCCGAGAAACCAAAGGCGCTCGCGAGGTTGATGATGTTGCGGTCGCCCGGGGCGCCCGGGCTGTCATGGAACTCCCGGAGGAGTTTGAAGTCCTCATGCGGCAGTTCGAATGCGATGGAAAGGTCGGTCCGTAGGCCGCCGTTATAGGTATCCGAGAGCACCCCATAGGAGCGCAGGGTGATGTCCCCGTAGTACTTGGCGACCGTATCGGCCGCGAGGGCGCCGTTGGCGGCATTGGCCGTGACGCCGGCCGCCCAAGCGCCCAGGTCGTTGCCCGAACTCGCATAAGAAAGTTTGGAGCCACCGACGGAGGCGCCGTCGGTGTCGGACCAGAGCTTGAAGTTGGGCCAAGCGAGGGCCGTGCTGCCGCCGAGCGTTTCCTGCCCCGTGCGCCGGGCCGCGCTGAACAGGTAGCCCTTATCCCACGGGCTCGGCGCGGCGGGGTAGGTTTCCGTCAGGTTGACCTTGGCCTTGATGCTTTCGTCGCCGGTCCACCAAGCGTAGTTGCCGAGGGGGACGTCGTTCGCGCCGACTCCGGGTAGAGGGAGCGGCGGGATTTTCACGCGGTTGTCGACTTTGGCGTCGCGGGCGATCGTGCCGTAAGCGAGCAGGGGGACGGTGCGCACCGTGGCGCTGCTCGCCGTCGCCGCGCTGCGGAGCAACTGGTCCATCGGCGCGGCTTCGCTGGTCTTGAGCAGGCGGTTCGGGGACATGTTCGCCACGGCTGACCCCGTGCTGGGATCGGCCGAGACGAGGTAACCGAGGAACAAGCGCTTGTCGGGATCGCTGACGAGCCAGTCGCGCACTTTCGATTGATCGGCGCCGCCCGTGGCCCAGACGCCGGTCCACGACCGCTTATCCTCGGTGACGGACAGCGCGGACTTGCTCTGCAGGTAGGTGTTCAGGGCGGTGCCCGGCTTGGTGCCGTCGAGGAGGTCGAGGCGCGCGGTCACGCGCTGGTCATGGCCGACGAGCGTCTGCAGCTGCGCGACGGCGAGCCGGCCCGCGACGGTGGCGTTCATGCGTGCGCGAAGGTAGGCCGAATGCGTGCTGGCGAGGCGACTCTCCACTTGGAGGAACGCGGCGAGCACGATGACCAGCATCACCATCGCCGCCATGATGGTGAGCGAAAGGACGAGCGAAAAACCTCGCTTGTGGGTGGGGGGCATGGGGTGGAAATTAGACGGTCACCCCCATGACACAATCGGTAATAAAAAACGGCCTCCACTCTATTGCGTGAAGGCCGTCATATAGGGCTATTTTTGTACTATTTCGCCGCTTTAGCTTCGGCCCTGGCTGGGCTCTTGCCGCTATTCGCCGGCGGCATCGCCGGCGGCACGCCATTGGGGTAGGGGTTCACGTCGAGAATGCACTGGCTCTGATAGCGTTCGTCTTCCGCGCCGTTCTTTTCGACGATGAAGAAGAGGGTCCGGAACGTTTTGTTGAGGATGACCTTGGTCGAGTAGAGGACGCGCTGCTGGCCATCCGCTTCGAGCGCCGCCACGGCGATCGAAGCCGTCGTGCGTTCCTCGAATTTCTTGGGGCATTGGCCCGTTTGGCCGGGCTCCGTCATGAAGACAGCCCCGTCCAGCGAGCACGCGATCCGCGCACGGGAGAAGTTCACGAGTTTGAGCGTCCCGTAGGGAAAGGCTTCCAGCCCAAAGTCGAACGTCCGCGTGATGCAGGAATCGTCGACCTCGTTCGGAATCAGCAGCACGCCCAAGTCCTTGTCGGTGGGGCTGAGCGCGATGGTGGCATAAGGGACCCAGGCGAACTTGGGTTTGCCGTCCTTCTCGGTCTCGCCGGTGGTCACCTTCTTCAGCAGGACGGCGTTCACGTCGCCCTTGTAGTCGATCGGGTTGCTGAGCGACATGGGGTTGGGCGAGACGGGGATGCGGTCGCGGCCCATCTGGAGGGCGAGCTCGGGTACCTTGCGCGGGAAGTTCCACCATGCGAAGCGGAGCGCGCAGTGGCGGGACTCCACCTTGGCCGTGTCGGCCGCAGGTGCGGGGAGGGCGCCGAGGCAGAGCAGGGCGAAACAAAGGCGAAGCCAGGACATGGGATTAGATTTCGTTCGCGTTCAGCCAGCGCGTGGACGTCGCCTTGAAGCGTCGGCCGAAGAGGCGGTTGATGTTGCCGGTCTGCGTCGCGCCCGTGGCGAGCGGGTTGCGCTCGAACTGGTCGACGATCGGCTTGGTGTCGTATTCGGACGTCGTCGTACCGCTGTTGTTGCGGTAGTTCTGCTTGCGGCGGTTCGGTTCGACCCAAGCCGGGCCGACGAATTCCGTGGAACGCTGGACGACGACTTCGATCCACGCCTTGCCGATCGGATTGCCGGCGTTGTCGAGGGCTTCGCCGTAGGCGCGCACCACGAAGGTGTCGGAGCGGGCCGTCAGGTTGGGGCCGATGGAGTTGAGGACGTCTTTTTGCGTGACGATGCCCGGCGCGCCCAAGCCGGCCGTGGCGTTGGCGTTGCTGCCGATCTTGCTCAGGGAGCGGAGCGTCGGGAAGCGGTCCTGCGCGGGCAGCGGCAGGTAGGGCGCCGAGAGCGCTTGGCCGGGTACGGCCGCGAAGGTGCCGCCGGCGTTGCTGATCGCTTGGTCGTTGATGTTCGTCGAGTCGATCGCCGCCTGCAGCGCGCCCTTCAGGCCGAAGTTGTCCGAGGCGATGAGGCGACGGTTGATGAAGTCGGACAGCGACATGAACGGGCCGCGCTTGCGGACTTCCTTGACCACGGCGGCGGCGAGCGCGTCCACTTCGGCATCGGTCAGTTCGCGGTAGGCCGTCCAGGGCGAATTCGCCCCGTCGTTGTTGCCGAAGGCCCGGGCGAAGCGGGTGAGCGCGGTGCCCGTGGAGACGCCCGCAGCGTCCGGCAGCTTCTGGCCACGCAGCGAGCCGAGGATGGCTTTCCAGGCGGCTTTGGAGGTCGAGTTGACGTTGAACCCGCCGTCGTAGAGGGCGTTCGTCGGGATGAAGCCCGGGTGCGGGAAGGCGAACGGTTGGCCTCCCGTCGCCGGCGTGTAGGCCACGCGCTTGTTGGCGAGCGGGTTGCTGCCCTTGTCGAGGGCGTCCTTGATGCCGGCGATCTTCGTGAGGTCGGTCACGCCGTTGGCGTTCAGGGCGAGGGCTTGGTCGGCTTTCACCTTGGGGTCGATGGGCAGGTTGGGGCCGCTCGGCCAATTCGAGGCGGTTTCGCTGTAGGAAGCCACCTGGGCATTCAGGCCGCTGAAGAAATAACTGTCCCAGAGCGCGAGGTTGGCGGCAAAGGCGTCATCCGTCCGGACGTTCGCGTTATGGCGAACGATGGCTGAGCCCATGGCTTTGGCGACGTAGCCATGCTCGATGACCGCTTCTTCCCCGCCGCCCTTGGTGCCGGGCCAGTCGCAGACCTTGGTGAGGTTCTTGATGCCGGGGTGCGCGAACGAGGCGCCCACGGTGAGGTCCGCTTCGGTGCTGGTCTGGGCCGTGGCGGCATCGCCCAGCTGGGAAAGCGAGAGGAGGGGACGGCGTGGAATCGGGAACAGCACGACGTTGGTGTTGCCACCTTGGCCGACGAGCACGCTCTTGCCCCAGTAGCCGCGGTTGCGGCCCGAGTTGTCGAGGTCGTACAGTTTGTTGACGCCGAGCTGGTCGACGGCGCGTTGGCTCATGATCCAATTCGCGGGGGCGTGCGTCTTGCCGTCATACGCGAACATGAAGGCCTGCGAGGCGCGCGTGCTGAAGACGTACGGCGACATCGGCGCGGAGCGCATTTCTTCGGGGGTCTTCATGCGGTCGAAGTCGCCGCTCGGGACGTAGGCGCTGCTCTGCGGGTACCAACTGTTGCCCGCGTAGCTCTCTTTGGCCCCGCGCACCAACATGTCCAAGATGAAGAACTTCTGCTTGTCGACGGCGGTGCCTTGGTTCGCCCAGGCGGCTTGGTTCTGGCCGGCGAAACGCAGGATGGTGACCGGGGCGAGCTGGAGCGAGCGCGACCACTGGCTGCCGAAGCCTTGCTGAGCGCCGAATTCGGGGTCGCTCCCGACCGTGTAACCGTTGTTGGCGTTGCCGTACATCGGCCAGCCCGTCGTCATGCAGCGCAGGTTGAGCAAGAGTGGTTCGTTGACGAGTTCGACGCCTCGGACCGCGCCTTGCCCGCCGGCTTGCCGGGTGTCGTCGGTGGTGCCGAACCAGCGTCGGCCCCAGCTCAACTGCTGGTTCCGGTGGCTGAATTCGTTGAGCAGGTAGAAATTCCAGTTTTGGTAGCCGCCATCGACGACGTGACCGCCGCCGCGGATGCTGTTGTTGAGGAACATGTTTCCGCCCAAGGCCACGCCGCCCTCGTTGCGCACGCGCACGTTGAGCGAGAGACCGCGTTGCGCGGCGATCGTGTTGAGCGAGGGGATGGTGCCATCCCAGCCCGGCAGGGCCGTCTGGACGGCTTGCAGGGTGGCGTTGCTCGTCGCCGCCACGGCGCTGCCATCCGCCCGGCGCAGACCCGCATAGGCGTCGATCGGGAAGAACATGCGGCTTTGCTCCTCGTAGACGAAGTCGCCGGGGACCTGGTTGTTGCCGTTGGTATCGAACTTGCGCAGCGGTCCCTTCGTCGAGCTGAGGACGCGGACTTCGCCGGGTTCCAGGCGGAAGATGTTGCTGGGCGAGGTGCCGTTGCTGGAGCCGGTGACGGCGCGGAACGAGAATTCGCGGCCTTCTTCGAAACTCGTGCCCGGGAAGACGTCGCCGATGATCTGGTTGCCCGCGTAGAACTCGAAGAGGTGGGAAAGCGAGTAGGCGTTCATCAGCATCGCGATGCCTTCGAACTCGATCGCGCTGTCGTAGGGATTGTGGACGGTGATGAGCGGGTCGACGGCGATGCCGAGCATGTCGTCGTTCCAGACCACCGAGTACATCAAGGAGAAGCGGATGATGCTCGGGGCGACCTTCATCGACGTCGGCCAGAGGCGGGTCGTGGCGAGGCGGGGCGAGTCATACGAGGAATCGCTGGGCTCCGAACCGGTGCGTCCCGTCGGTGTGCCGATGCCGGCCGTCGATTGCGTCGTGGGATTCATCGAGCCGCCTTCGGCGCGATAAGGCGGACCGACTTCCGAACTGTAGTTGTTGCGGTAGTGGTAGTCGTCGGTCGAGCCGTTGCCGGGATAAGCGCCAAAGAAGCCGGAGGGACTGACGGGGAAGGTCGCCGTGCCTTGCTTGGCGACGGGCGTGCCGCGGTCGCCGGCGGCGTAGGAGAGCGGTTCGACGCCGCGGGCCATCACCGTCGTGCCGTCGGCCACGGCGTCCTGCCCGCGGATCTTGTTCAGCGCGCCGGCGGCCTCGAGCTCACGCTTGTACATGCGGTAATAGTTCCGGTACAGGTCCCAGGTCGGACCGCGGATGATGCGGTTGTTGAGGTTGTCGACGTCCGTGGCGCCGAGGCTGGAGAACGCGGAGGGACGCTGCACGGCGCCGCCGAAGAAGTTGCTGCGGAGCGGGATCTCGTAGACGAAGCCCATCCGTTCGGGCGTCTCCCCGCCGTTGAGGTTCTTCAGCGTCGAGTAACTGGCCCCCAGGGTGCCCTGCATGAAACGCGGAGCCCACTCCGGCGAGCGCGGGGCCGACTTCAGGAGGTCGCTCGGGGAGCCCATGAAGTCGAGCATGTTGGGGCGATTGAAGTCGAGGTCGGTCGGGCCGGCGGCACCGTGGAAGAGCGAGTGCCGCCGGAGCTTCGGGTCCGTCGTGATGGTCGCGTTCTTTTGGCCGGCGTAGGTCTCGAGGGCGCGGTAGTCGGCGTAGGGGATCTCGAAGGCCGTCGAGAGGTCCATCTTGATGCCGCCGTTGTAGGTGTCGGTCAGGGTCGAGAAGGACCACGGCGTCACGTCGTGCCACAGCGTCTTGCTGGCGGCGATCATCGCATCGCCCGCGGCGGTGTTGCCGACCTTGTTGGCCCAGAGCGTGAGCGCGTTGCGGTCATTGACGGAGCGCATCAGCAGGGTGTCCCACTTGCTCGCTCCGGAGATGTCCGCATTGCGCCACAGGTCGAAGGTGAACGTCGTCGGCAGGAGGGTGGCGCCCGTGAGGTCGGTCTTGTCGGCGGGCTTGATGGCTTCGATGGCGCTGCGCTGGGCGGCGGAGCCGCGGAAGCCGGCATCCCAATCGGTGACGGTGGTGAAACTCGCTCCGGTCGTGGTCACGGCATAGGCATCCGGCAGGTTCGCCTTCGCCTTGAGGCCTTCGTCGCCGACCCAGAAAGCGTAGCGGCCGTTGATGCCGGTCGAAATGCCGCTGGTGGTGGTCGCACCCGGGAGCGGGACGGGGAGGGCGTCGATCTGGCCGGAATACTCGAGGCCGAAGCGGTTGACGTTGGCGGGCAACTGCACGGAACCGCGGCCGACCAGCGGGACCAGGATGCCGTCCGGCGTGCCGGCAATCGGGTTCGCGAGGTCATCGATCAACCGCTGCCCCTCGTAGGTCGCGGGATTGAGGACTTTACCCGTGGCGTCGAAGAAATTCCGGTTGGCCAAGTAGTTGGGCAGTTTGGCGGCGTCGGCGACTTCCGGGTCCGTGGCGCTGATCACGCCCGGGGAGGTCAGCCAGCCCAAGAACAGACGCGAGCTGTGCGGGTCCATGACGTTCCAGTCGCGGACCTTGGCGCTGTTGACGCCACCGGTGGCCCAGACGCCGGTCCAGTAGCGCTTTTGGTGCGAGAGTTTGCGTCCGACTGGCGCGGAGGGGTTGAGCGTATTCGCGATGGTCGGAGCATCGACCGGACCCGGGGTGGCGGAGTCGTCCGCATAGAGGTCGGCGCGCATGGTCACGCGCTGATCGGGGCCCGCGAGTTGTTGAAGTTGGCCGATGGCAATTTTCGCGGCGACCAAGGCGTTAAACCGTGCCCGCATGTAGCCGTTGTGGGCGAGGGCGAGCTTGCTTTCGACCTGGAGGAAGGCGGCCAGCACGATGACGAGCATGACCATGCCGGCCATGATGGTGAGGGATAAGACCAAGGAGAAACCTTTGCGGGGGTTGCGCATCGAAATGGGGTATTGATTAAAAATGACGACGGGTTGGTGGTTGTCAAAAAATAGGGGGGTCTCCCATAGGGTATTTTTTGACCCCTGGGTAGGGTTTAAATGATTGATATAGGGCTTATTATGATTGATTTCAGCCATAAACTGCGACCTTAGCCAGAGTGGGCTTGCCGATTGGAGGGCAGGGTTCAGCCTATCGCCGTGAACACCCTTTTGGAAGGAGCCGGCATCTTCATCTGGCCACTTGGAGTCTGCTCCATTTTGGCGGTTTTCCTCGTCCTTGAGCGTGCCTTGGCCCTGATGCCAAGCAAAGTCGCCCCCGAAGCCGTGCTGAAGCTCGTCCGCGAGGGCCGAGCGAGGGAACTGGATTCGGCGGCCGCCGAATCGGCCGCCGGCCGCTTGGTGTTGCGCTGGAAAGAGGGGGCTTCCGGGGAAGTGCTCAAGGCCTATGCCCGGGCCGAACTGGTGCGGCTGCAGCGCGGGTTCTTCCTGCTGGATAGCGTCGTCGCGGCGGCGCCTTTGCTCGGTCTGCTCGGTACGGTCACCGGCTTGGCGACGTTGTTTCCGGAGCAAGGCTTGCCGGATTCCCAGACCCTCACCCGCGGGGTCGGTCTGGCGCTGAGCACCACGATGATCGGCTTGTGCATCGCCATCCCGGCTCTCATCGGCGCGAACTGGCTGGGCCGACGGGTGGAAGTGTTGTCCTCGCGGCTCGATGTCCTCGTCGAGGGCTTGGAAAAGAATCCGCGATGAGCTTGGTCGTTCCCCGTCGTCGGCTCGCCGAAATCAACGTGATACCGTTGATCGATGTGATGGTCGTGTTGGTGTTCTTCCTCTTGTTGGCGGGGCGCTTCGAGGAAACCCGGACGTTGGCCATCGTGCCGCCGGCGGCGGATGCGGGCGGCGTGAGCACGGCGTCCGCCGGCTTGGTCGTCGCCGTGGATCGGGACGGAAAACTTTTCCTCGAAGGCCAGCCCATCACCCGCGCCGCCCTCGAACAGGCCCTGGTCGCGAAGGCGCTGCAGTCGCCCGGCACGGAAGTGCTGATCGTCGCCGACGAGCGTTCCCTGACGGGCGCCGCCATCGCCGCCCTCGACGCCGTCGCGAAGTCCGGCTTGCGTCCGCGCCTCTTGACCCGCCCCAATCGCTAACCCCCCCTTTTTCTCCGCCATGCCCGCCGACAAGTCGCTTTCGCTCCTCGAGGAGTACACCCAAGCCCACGGCATCTCCGGCCATGAAGACGCCGTGCGTGCCATCTTCGTCCGCGAGATGCGCGGCCGCACCCTGAGCGCGGATGGGCTCGGGGGCGTCCTCGCCGCGCCCGCCAAGCCCGCGAAGGGACCGCGCGTCGTGCTGACGGCCCACATGGATGAGATCGGTTTCCTCGTGCAGGAAATCACCCCAAGCGGTTTCCTGCGCCTGGTGCCCATCGGCGGTTGGCCGGATGGGGTGATTTCCGCGCAGCGTCTCCGCGTGTGGGCCCGCGCCACGCAGCGCGAATTCATCGGCATCGTGGTCGCGTTGCCGCCCCACCAAGGGGGCGCCCAAGCGGCGACCGTGGACAAGGCTTACGTGGATATCGGCGCGCGCTCCCGCGAAGCCGTCCTGCGGTTGGGGATTCGTCCGGGTGATCCGGTCGCTCCGGATGGCCCGTTCACGCCGTTGGCCGAACCCGGGCTGTACGCCGCCAAGGCCTTTGATAACCGCGTCGGCATGACGGCCCTGACGTTGGCCATGCATCAGCTGCAGGCGAAGCCCGCGCCGAACCAGACCCTCGCCCTCGCCACCGTCCAGGAGGAAGTGGGTTGCCGTGGCGCGACGGTCGCCGCGCGTTTGGCCAAGCCGGACGTCGTCATCGTGCTCGAAGGCCCACCGGCCGACGATGTGCCGGGCATGAATCCCACGGAATCGCAAGGCTCGCTTGGTGCGGGCGTCCAGGTGCGGGCGTTCGACCCTACGGCGATCATGAATCCCCGCTTGGTGGATCTGACGCTCCAGGTCGCCGCCGAAGGCGGGATTCCCTGCCAGCTCGCGGTGCGCCGCACGGGGGGGACGGACGCACGTTCTTTCCAGGCGAACGAGTTCGGGGTTCCCGTCATCGTGTTGGGCGTCCCGGCGCGTTATATCCATACGCACAACGCGGTCATCGACGTGGCCGACCTCAAGGCCTGCGTGGATCTCGCGGTCGCCTTGGTGCGTAGGCTCGACGCCCCAACGGTGGCTGGCTTGACGGAAGTGCTGTGAGCGCCAGCGCGGCCCGGCTTCAGGTGAAGGTCGTTCCCGGGGCGTCCCGCACCGAGGTCGTCGGCCGACTGGGTGCGGCCTTGAAGGTCCGCGTCGCGGCACCCCCCGAGGGCGGTAAGGCCAACCGTGAGGTCGTGGCGTTGTTGGCTGCGAAGGTCGGTCTCCCGGTGGCGGCCGTCTCGGTCGTGTCCGGGCAGAGTTCGCCTTCGAAGGTGGTGGCTTTCCAAGGGCTGGATGAGGCCACCCTGCGCGCCCGTCTGCCGTTTTGATTCCTGCACAATCCGCTTGAGGGATGCGGTATCTCGGCCGACAGTCGTCGGTCATGAGCGCGGACCAGAAAACCAGCCCTGCCTCCGGCAAGGAATCCTTTGAAGCCGAGATGGCGAAGCTCGAGAAGCTCGTCGACTCGCTGGAGTCCGGCACGGTCTCGCTCGATGAATTGGTCGCCAAGTACGAGGAAGGCATGCGGCTCCTGAAGTCCTGTCAGTCCAGTTTGCAGGCCGCCGAACTGCGCATCGAGCAGTTGGGCAAGAAGTCGGCGGACTCCGAGCAGGGCTAAGCGATGGCGTTACTTGCTCACATCCGCGGACCGCAGGACGTGCAGGCCTTGGCGCCGGCCCAGCTGCCGCTGCTTGCGCAGGAGATCCGCGAGCGCCTCATCGCCGTCACGGCCAAGAACGGCGGCCACGTCGGCCCCAACCTCGGCGTCGTCGAGCTATCCATCGCGCTCCACCGCGTCTTCAACACCCCTCAGGACAAGTTCGTCTTCGACGTCGCGCACCAGGGCTACGTCCATAAGTTGCTGACCGGCCGCAATGGCGCGGACTTCGACGGCATCCGCACCACGGGTGGCCTGTCGGGCTTCCTGAATCGGGAAGAGAGCCTGCACGACGTCTTCGGTGCCGGCCACGCGGGCACGGCGCTCTCCGCCGCGGTGGGCCTCGCCAATGCCCGGGATCGGCTCGGCGAAGACGCGCACGTGGTCGCGCTCATCGGCGACGCGGCGCTCACCTGCGGCGTCACGATGGAGGCGCTCAACAACGCCGCGAACTCGACCAAGCGCCTGGTCATCATCCTGAACGACAACGAGTGGTCGATCGACCGCAACGTCGGGGCGATCGCCGAGATCCTCAACAAGCTGATCGTCACCCGTTCCTACAACCAATCCCAGCAAGGGTTGAAGCGCCTGTTGGGGCGGACTCGCGTCGGCACCAAGCTCCTGGATTTCGGACGGAGCTTCAAGCGCCACGTCAAGAACTGGTACACGCGCAATTCCTCGCTCTTCGAGCAGTACGGCATCCGCTACATCGGCCCCATCGATGGCCACGACCTGCCGACGCTCGAGAAGTACCTCCGCTTCTGCAAGGATGCCAAGGGTCCCGTGCTGCTGCACGTGCGCACCGAGAAGGGCCGGGGTCTGGGCGCGGCGCTCCAGAATCCGGAGAAATTCCACGGCACCGGCGCCTTCGACCCGGAGACCGGCGACAGCCTCGCCACGGGCAAGCCGGGTGCGCCCAAGGCTTGGCAGGATGTCTTCGGCGCCTTGTTGGTCCGCGAAGCCCAGGCCGACGCGAAGGTCGTCGGCATCACCGCCGCGATGCCTTCCGGCACGGGGCTCAACCAGCTCAAGCAGGCGTTGCCGGGTCAGTATCACGACGTCGGCATCGCCGAGGAACATGCGGCCCTGTTCGCCGCGGGTCTGGCCGCGCGCGACCTCCGCCCCGTCTGCGCCATCTACTCCACGTTCCTGCAACGTGCCTACGACATGGTCATCCATGACGTCTGCCTGCAGCGCTTGCCGGTGACGTTCTGCATGGACCGCGCCGGCGTCTCGCCGAGCGATGGTCCGACCCACCACGGTCTCTTCGACATCGCCTACTTGCGCTGCGTGCCGAACGTCACGCTGATGCAGCCGAAGGATGAGGATGAACTCTCCGACATGCTGCACACGGCGCTCCGGTCCGGCGCGCCGATGTTCATCCGTTATCCGCGCGGTTCGGCCGCGGGCAAGGCCATCAAGGCCCAGCCTGCCGTGCTTCCGCTGGGCAAGGCGGAGGTGCTTCGGCCCGGGGTCGACATCCAACTTTGGGCGCTCGGGGCGATGGTGTCCGAAGCCCAGGTCCTGGCCGAGCAGTTGGCCCGTGACACCGGCTTGGCCGTCGGCGTGGTCAACGCCCGTTTCGCCAAGCCGATCGATGCGACGTTGCTCGTCGAGCAGGCCAAGGCCGCCCGACTCATCGTCACCCTCGAGGATGGCGCCGTCACGGGTGGCTTCGGCACGGGCGTCCTCGAAGTCTTGGCTGAACATGCCGTGCGTACCCCGGTCGTCCGCCTCGGTTGGCCCGACCGCTTCGCCGGCCACGCCACCGACGTGAAGACCTTGCGTGCCGCGAATGGCCTCGCGCCGGAACAGATGCTCGCGGCGGTCAAAGCCGCGCTGAAGTAGGCGTTGATCGGTGGTGGCGGTTAGCGGTTGGTTTCAAACAAAGGTAAGCCGCAGATCGCAGGATTGATGGAGGGGCTCAAGCATCTCCTCATCAATTCTGGTTTGCAGTTTCTCTTGGCGCACCCCCACTTGCGACCGCTGTGACCTGTCATGAGGAAGGATGGCCCCCCTCAGAATTCGTAACCGACGAGCAGGCGGGTTTCGTAGGGCGACTTCTTGGTCACATTGAGGTCGCCCTTGGTGGCGGGGGTCGCCGTCACCTGGGCCAGGGCGGTGAAGGTGACGAAGAAACCATCGCGCTGGTAGCGGACGCACGGGCCGGCGAGGAGGGCGGTGTATTGGTGATTGTTCAGTTCGCTCCACTCGGCCTCGAGAATCGCTTCGCCGCCCACGTACCACCGGCCATTGACGGCACAGGCCAACCCTTGGGTGAGCTTGAACTTGACGGTGTCGGCGTGCGTGGCGGTCTCGTGCTCGAGTTCCCCGATGATGTTCGCGGCGTAGACCCAGGCATCGTCAGGCCCGAAGTTGTGTTGGAGCAGCAGCTTGGTCTCGAGCTTCAGTTGGTCGCGGTGCGCGCCGTTCTTGGAGCTTACCTGCGAGTAGCCTGGTTCGATGTAGAGCGCGACGCCCCAATCCTGCGTGTCGGGGTTGGAGAGCATCCGTTTGTAGGCGATTTGGAAGCCGTCGAAGAGGAGGCCGTCGCGGGAGGTGCGCTCGAGGTAGCGCGAGTTCACGTACACGGCGAGCTGCTCGTTGGGCGAGACGCCCCATTCGATCTCGGTCTTCAGGTCGAAGCCGCGGTAACGGGCATCGTAGCCGGCGCCGAGGTCGCGGCCCATCCGACCGGTGACCCACTGGACGATCTCGACTTGACCGGGCTTGATGGTTTCGGAGAGGTACGAGTAACCGAACGGGTTATCGCAGCCCCAGGCTGGGCTGGCGGCGAGGGTGAGGAGGGCGAGGAGCTTTGCTTGGTTCATAGGAGAAGAAATGCATGAAATGAGAATCAATCTCATTTGTCAAAGATGAAATTGAGTCTCATTCTCATCTCAATCGCATCTTGGCATGAAAGGTTGAATAGTCGTCGCTTTTGCAGGAGTTTCTTGGTCGCTCCATGTCACTTTGTGTCGTCATCCCCGCCCGCAATGAAGCGGCCCGTCTCGGGGCTGGGTTGGAGCTTTTGGCCCAAAGCCTGAAGGCGCAGGGGCTGACGGATGCGCAGGTCGTCGTGGCCGATAATGGATCCACCGATGCCACGCGAGCGGTCGCCGAGGCCCACGCCGGCCAGTTTGCTCGGCCGCTGCGGTATCTGCGTGTGTCTGAGACCGGCGACAAGGGGCTGGCGATCCGCCGAGGGTGGGCGAGCGCTCCGGCGGACTGCGACGTGCTCGCTTATTGCGATGCCGACATGGCCACCGACCCGCGCGCGCTCGGCACGGGGTATGCTTTGATTCGCGCCGGGACCTGTGACGCCGTCGCCGGTTCCCGCTGGCACGACGACTCCGAGGTGCGCGGACGTTCCTTGGCCCGTTCGTTTGTTTCCAGCCTGCTCTCCTTTTTCTGGCGTTGCTTGCCGTGGGCTACGGTCACCGATCCCGGGTGCGGCCTGAAACTCGTGCGTCGGGCCAGTTATGATGCGCTGATCTTGCCGGAAGAAGCCCGGGGATTTTCGTTCGGCGCCGAGGTTTTGGTCCGGTTGACCCGGGCGGGCGGACGCCTCCGGGAGATTCCCGTGGTGTGGACGGATGATGACGCCGGCCGGATCCGCCTCGGGAAGACCGGCCGTGAATACGCCGCCACCTGGTGGCGTTTGCTCCGCCAGCGTTGATTTTTCATCCACCAAATACCATGTCCGAGGCTACCTCCAACTACACCTCTCGCCGCCTCTTCCTCGGACGCGCCGCTGCTTGGGCCCTCGCTTGTGCCTTGCCTGGCTGTCAGCGAGCCGACGCGGGAGCCAAGGTTCGCTTCGGCGTGATCTCGGACGTGCACCAAGACCTGATGCATGACGCCTCAGCGCGCTTGGCTGCGTTCGTTGAGGCTATGCGTGGCGCCGAGGTGGACTTCATCGTCCAGCTGGGTGATTTCTGTATTCCGCATCCCCGCAACCAGCCCTTCATGGACGTGTGGCGTTCCTGGCGCAGGCCCGCTTACCACGTGCACGGCAACCATGATTTCGATGGAGGGTATCGGCCCGAGCAGGTAAGGGCTTTCTATGGTATGGCCGCCTCTTACTACCAGTTCAATGCGGGCGGCGTTGCCTTCTTCGTGTTGGATGGCAACGAACCCGGCGGGATGGCCAAGGGCTATAAACGTTTCATCGGTTCGACCCAGTTGGCTTGGCTCGAAGCCAGCCTGCGCGCAGAAACGCGACCCAAGGTCGTGCTCATCCACCAGCCACTCGACGACACGCAGGAGGGGGTCGAGAACGGCGACGAGGTCCGGATGGTCCTCGAACGCCATGGAGTGCTGGCCTGCCTCAGCGGACATAACCACCAGGATTATCTCCGCCTGCTGGGTGGCGTGGCTCATCTGCAGGTGAATAGCGCCTCGTATTATTGGATCGGCGATCGTGTCGCGGCCCGCGATACGCTGCCCCCGGAGATTCACCGGGCCTTTCCAGCTTTACGGAGCACCGCCGTTTACCGAGACCCCCTCTGGGCCGTCGTGACCATCGATTTGGCCCGCGGCGAACTGTCGGTGGAAGGACGTAGCAGCGAATGGGTCGGGCCAGATCCATGGACGCGTGGGGCGCCCGAGGCACGGCATCCGCGGACCGTGGTCAGACCCGCCGTCAGCGCCCGTCGTCAGCGACTCGGCTGATCTTCGGACGAACTCAGCCGCGTCGCCGGTCGGGCGGACGTACCTTCGGCTGGCGCTCGTCGTAGAGGCGGAAGTCCACCTGGCGCTTGAAGCGGTCGACGCGGTCGACGGTGACCTGGATGGTGCCTCCGGCCATGAAGACGCGCCCAGTCCGGCTCCCGCGCAGGGCGGTGCCGGCGTCGTTCATGCGGTAGTAGTCGTCGGTCAAGGTCGACATGTGCACGAGGCCATAGGCCTGCGACGCGGTCAGTTCGACCATCAGGCCGTGGGGCTTGACCTCGGTGATCATGGCCTCGAAGGGACGCTTGTCCTTCCGCTCGACCTCGCGCTCGAAGAGTTCGAGGAGCTTGATCTTCACGGAATCGCGTTCGGCTTCCGAGCTATTGCGCTCGGTGATGGAGATGTGCTCGCAGGCCCGGGCGAGTTCGCCGATGCCCGGGGAACGGATCGGGTCCTTGGGCGCCGAGGGCACGCCGTGCTTGGCGATGTAGGCGTCGAAGATGCGGTGCTCGAGGAGATCGGCGTAGCGGCGGATCGGCGACGTGAAGTGGGAGTAGTGGCGCTTGGCGAGGCCGAAGTGGCCATCGGGCGAAGCGCGGTAGCAGGCTTGTTTGAGCGAGCGGAGCAGCTGGATGCGGATGGTGTAGCCGTCTTCGCGCGTCTTGAGCAGGGCGAGCAGCTTGACCATCTCCTTGCGCTCGGTGAGGTCGCCGACCTTGAGGCCGTCGACCGCGAGCTGGTCGCGCAAGGCCTGCAGCTTTTCGGGGTCGGGCTCGTCGTGGACGCGGCAGACGTGCGGGATCTTCGCCTGGTCGAGGGCCTTGGCGACCGTCTCGTTGGCGAGGAGCATGAACTCTTCGACGAGCTGGTGGGACTCGTCGTGTTCGACCACCACGGTGCGGTCGGCCCAGCCGTCCTTGTCGCAGTAGATCTTGATCTCCTTCATGTCGAGGTCGAGGGCCCCGATGCGGAAGCGTTCGGCGCGCAGGACCTTGCCGACGGACCAGAGGTCGGCGATCATCGAGCGGATGAGGTCGAGCTCGGCGTCGGTGAGTTCCGCCAGCGGGCGGCCGGGCGAACCGGTCTGGTGCGGCGGCGGGGCGGGCAGGGCGCGGATGGCCTCGTTGGTGTCGCCGCGGAGGAACGCGTAGGCCTGCTTGTAGGTCAGGCGCTTGCGGCTGGAGATGACCGAGTTCGCGAACTCCGTCTTCACCAGTTTGGCGTCGGGCGAGAACTCGCAGATGACCGTCTTGACCAAGCGGTTTTCGGCTTCGACGAGCGAGCACAGGCCGCTGGAGAGCGCGTGCGGCAGCATCGGGATGACCGTGCCGACGAGGTAGGTCGAGTTGCCGCGTTCCTTCGCTTCGGTGTCGAGGGGCGAGCCTGGCTTCACGTAGTGCGACACGTCGGCGATATGGATGCCGAAGCGCAGGTGGCCGTTCGGCAGCCGCTGCACCGACAGGGCGTCGTCGAAGTCCTTCGCGTCATCCGGGTCGATGGTGATCGTCGGGATGGCGCGGAAGTCTTCGCGGCCGGAGAGGTCGTCGGCCCGCACTTTCGAGCCGAAGGAGTTCGCCTCGGATGACACCCCCTGGGGGAACTCGGGATTCAGGTTGTAGCGACGCAGGATGGCGAGGTACTCGGCCATCGGCGTGTGGGTGACGCCCAGCACCTCGGTCACCGTGCCGGTGGGGCTCATGTTGCGGCGCTCCCAGGCGTCGAGGCGGACGACGACCTTGTCCTCCTCCTTGGGGACGGGCTTGAGGCCGGCGCGGATGGGGTCGCGGACGACGATGTCGCGCGAGATGCGGGGATCGTCGGGGACGACGAACCAAACCAGGCGCGTGCGGCGCAAGGTGCCGGTCAGCGACGTGAGCGCGCGCTTGGTGACGCGGACGACCGTGCCGGTCCCCCAGTCCTCATGGTCGCGGTCGCGACGGGTTGGGTTGAGTTTGATGACGACCTTGTCCCCGTGCAGGGCGACGCCGGTGTCCTTGGCTTCGATGTGGACCGGGTCGCGGGCCTTCTGGCCGGGCTCGGGCGTGAAGACCACGCGCGCCGAGCCGCTCTGGCGGAAAAGGATGGTGCCCTCGGGGAGCAGCTTGCCGGCGGGCAACATGAGCAGGTCGCGGCCCTTCACGGCGATGGCGCCCGAACGGATGAGGCCCGGGATGACCTTCCGCATTTGGCGGAGGTCGGACTTATCCCCGCCGATGGCCAGCATGATCGCTTCGAGCTTCATGGGGACGTACGCGGGACGTCCCATGAACTCCAGCATCGCTTCTTCGGCGTTCATGATTGGTTCGCCGATTGGTTCAGCAGGCCGGCCAAGAAGGGCATGAGCTGCTTCTTGCGGCTGACGATACCAGGCAGGTCAAAGATGAACGGCGGGGTCTTGGGGGAATACGTGATCCCTTGGAGGATGTCGGGGTCGCCGCGGACCAGCAGGAGCGACCCCTGCGTGTCGATGTCGGTGACGAGCAGGCACGCGAAGTGCAGGCCGTTTTCGCGGCGATACTTCTCCAAGGCCTCGAGCAGGCTATCGTTGCACTTCCAGAAGTTGTTGAAGCCGAGCTCCTCGACCTGGGCCACCGAGAAGCGCTTGTCGCCCTCGTTGTAGAGTTTGCAGTCGGCGCGGACGGCGGCGTCGGGCGAGAGCGTCGACAGCACCGAGCCGGCGTTGAAGATCATGTCGGCGAGCGCGCGCGGGTCGGCGTCGGCGATGCGCGTTAACCAAGCCAGCAGCGAGACGTCCAGCGGGGTGGTCGTCGGGCTTTGCAGGAGCAGGGTGTCCGAGATGATCCCGCACATCATGAGGCCGGCGATCTGCGGGCTCGGCGTCAGTCCGGCGGTGCGGAACATGTCGGCCACGATGGAGCAGGTCGAACCCAGGGGGCGGTTCAGGAAGAGGATGGGCTGCGCCGTGTGCGGATTGCCGAGGCGGTGGTGGTCCACGACTTCGGCGATTTCGACCTCGTTGGCGCCATCGACGGCCTGCGAGAGTTCGTTGTGGTCGACGAGCACCAGGCGGGTGCGCACGGGCTTGAGGATGTCGGACTTCGAGAACACGCCGACGAGGCGGGCTTCCTCGTCGACGACATGGTAGATCAGCGCGTTGGACTGGATGATGCGGCGGCGGATGACGCCGAGTTTTTCCTGCGGGCTGAAGCGTGGGGCGTCGCGTTGCACGAGCCCGCCGATGAGCGTGGCGGCGCGCACGGCCCAGGCGGTGGTGGCGCTGTCGGTGTCGGCGTAGGCGACGGAGACCTGGGCGTCCTTGGCGAAGGCGAGGGTTTCCGCCTTCATGCGGTGGCCGCCCGTGACGATGATGAGGCGCACGCCCATGCTGATGGCGCGGCGATGCACGTCGTCGCGGTCGCCCACGACGATGATGCTCCTGTTGTTCGGGATGCCTTCCGCGGTCGCGGACTTGCCGAAGGACTCGAGTTCCATGGCGGCGACGCGCACGTAGAATTCGTCGACGGCGGACTGGGCGAAGGCGATGACCTCGGTGCCGCCGATGGAGCGGATGATGGCGTCGATCGAACTGTGCACCTTGCGCATCGACGTCGCGCGCTTGGGCTTGGGGATGAAGTAGTCGCCGAGTCCGAAGATGGAGACGTAGCCGTCGAGGCGACCTTCGCGGTCGAGGACGGGCAAGGCGCGCACGTCGTGCAGGTCGAGGAGCTCGAGCGCGCGCGCGCAGGTGTCGTCGACGGACACCACGTACGGGTTGCGCTGCATGATGTCTTCGACGCGCGGGGTGACGTCGCCGACGAATTCGGGCAGCGTGGCGCCGAAACGGTTCAGGATGGCGTCGATGCGCGCGTTGGAATTGCCGCAACGCGCCGCGACGTAACCCGGCTGTCCCGAGGCTTCCTTGAAGGCCGCATACGCCATCGCCGAGCAAATCGCATCCGCGTCAGGGTTCTTGTGTCCGATGATGTAGGTCGGCGCGGACGGGCGGTCGGTCGGGGACGGAATGGGGGGAGGAACGGACATGTGGACTCGGAAGGCACCCGAAGGTGCTGAAGCACTTCTAGCCCCGACCTTGCGGGGAGGGAAGAGGGAAGTAGCCGGAGGCAACGCCGCCCGCCGGAGCGGTGGCCTCAAATCCGTTCATGAAAGCCCCCCAGCTTAGCGCCCTTACCGGGCGAACGGGTAGTCGCTGTAACCCTTGGCGCCCGAGGCGTAGAAGGTGCTCTCGTCTGGGGTATTCAAGGCGAGTCCCTGTTCGAGGCGGCGCGGGAGGTCGGGGTTCGCCAGGAAGGGGACGCCGAAGGCGATCGCATCGGCCCAGCCCGCTTGGATGGCCGCGTCGCCCTGCGGGCGGTCGAAGCCGCCGGCGGTGATGAGCACGCCCTTGAAGCAGTGGCGCAGCTGTTGGGGACCGACGCCGTCCTTGGCGCCGTGGGCGATGTCCTGGGCGGTCACGCGGGTGACGTGCGCGTAGGCCAGCTCGAGCTTGGAGAGTTCGCCGAGGACGTAGCTGAAGGTGCGTTGCGGGTCGGAGTCATGCATGTCGTTGAACACGCCCCCGGGCGAGAGGCGGATCCCGACGCGGTCGGCGCCCCAGATCGAGACGACGGCGGAGGTGACTTCCAGGGTCAGGCGGGCGCGGTTCTCGACCGAGCCGCCGTAGCCGTCTTCACGCTTGTTCGTGCCATCGCGCAGGAACTGGTCGAGGAGGTAGCCGTTGGCGTTGTGGATTTCGACGCCGTCAAACCCGGCCTGCTTGGCCAGGCGGGCGCCGCGGACGTATTCGGCGACGATGCCGGGCATTTCATCGGTGCGGAGGGCGCGCGGCACGACGTAGTCGGCCATGGCCTTGCCGGTCCAGACCTGGCCCTTCGGGGCGATGGCCGAAGGGGCCACCGGGAGTTCGCCGTTCGGCTGGTAGTCGGGGTGCGAGATGCGGCCGACGTGCCAGAGCTGGAGGAAGATGCGGCCGCCCTTGGCGTGCACGGCGTCGGTGACCAGTTTCCAGCCTGCGACTTGTTCGTCGGTGTAGATGCCCGGGGTGTTCGGGTAGCCGTGGCCGCGCGGGCTGACGGTGGTGGCTTCGGCGATGATCAATCCGGCCGAAGCGCGCTGGGCGTAGTATTCGGCCATCAAGGCGGTGGGCACATTGGCGCCTTCGGCGCGGCATCGCGTGAGCGGGGCCATGAGCACCCGGTTCGGCAGCGTGAGGGCACCGACCTTGAGGGGGGAGAAGAGGGAGGACATGCGGGAGATGAAAGGGGGATGGGATGCAAAAGCAAACCACGCCTTGTCCGCCATGGGTGCAACAGGTGACAGCTGGGCAACGAATCCGTCGCCCCGCTTACGCGTCTGTCCGCCTGACCCCGTCCGGTCCGCGGCGAGGCCTCAGTGGCCCGAATGGGCCTGGCGCTCGGCTTCGGCCTTCTTGCGGTCCCACTTGTAGTGGCTGTCCGGCAACGTGCCGCCGAGTTCGTAGAGCTTGGCCTTGTTGTTGACCATCATCTCGCGATTCGTGCCGGTCATCGAATACTGGCTCTGGAGCCAGATGGCTTCTTCCGGGCAAACCTCTTGGCAGAGGCCGCAGTAGATGCAGCGCAGCATGTTGATCTCGAATTCCTGCGGGGCCTTCTCGACGTGCGCGTTGCTGGCCGTCGGGGCGATCTCACCGGGGGTGATGCGGATGGCCTTCGGCGGGCAGACGAATTCGCACAGCTGGCAGGAGACGCACTTTTCGCGGCCGTTCGGGTCGCGCACGAGCGTCGGGACGCCGCGGTAACCGTTGGGGATGGTGGGACGTTCCTCCGGGTATTGGAGCGTGACCGGCGGGCGCAGCATGTTGTCCCAGGTGACCTTGAGGCCAGCGAGGATCTGCGGGAGGTAGGTGCGTTCCGCGAGGGAAAGAGGACGGCGTTCGACGACTTTGATGGCCATGGGTGTGTTTAGCCTTTGACGGCGTACCAGAGGAAGTAGGCGAGGAGGTTGAGGACGGCGACGGGCAGGAGCACGCGCCAACCGATCCGCATGACTTGGTCATAGCGGAAGCGGGGAATCGTCCAGCGGACCCAGACGAAGAAGAAGAGGAAGGCGCAGAGCTTGAAGAAGAACCACGCCACGCCGAAGAGGGCGGCGAAGAGGCCGGAGCCCAGGTCCGGCATGCCCGGCAAGAAGTGCCAGCCGCCCAGGAACATCACGATGAACAGCGAGGAGCCGATGATCATGTGACTGTACTCGGCGACGAAGAAGAGGCCGAACTTGAACGAGCCGTATTCGGTGTGGAAGCCGCCGACGAGGTCGGTCTCGGATTCCGGCATGTCGAACGGGTGGCGATTGGCTTCCGCGAAGATGCAGATCAGGAAGACCAGCGCGGCGATCGGGTGGTAGAAGAGGTTCCAGACGCCCTTCTGGGCATCCACCATCGAGACGAGGCTGAGCGCGTTGTCCTGATCGGCCGTGGCCGTCGCCAGGAAGACGGTAAGGACCGACAGGCCCATCGCGAGTTCGTAGGAGATGAGCTGCGCCGAGCCGCGGACGGCGCCGAGGAACGGGTACTTCGAGTTGGCGGACCAACCGGCGAGGGCGATGCCGTAGACGCCGAGCGAGCTGATCGCGAACATGAAGAGGACGCCGATGTCGGCGCCGGGACAGAGCGTGATCACTTCGCCGGTCGGCAGGCGGCCGAAGGGCAACATGACCAGCGCCAAGAGCGCCGGCGCGAGGGCCACGATCGGGGCGAGGATGTAGGTCGTCTTGCGGACGTGGCCCGGGAGCGGGTCTTCCTTGAAGAGGAACTTGAGGCCGTCCGCGGCCGGCTGGATGAAGCCGCCCTTCTGGAGGAAGGTACCGACGAACGGGATCCACGCGATGAGCGGGTGGTTCGTGCGGTTGGGGCCGACGCGGCCTTGGATCCAGGCCGAAGCCTTGCGTTCAAGGAGCACCGCGTAGGCGGCGATCGACATCAGGATGACGATCGCGGTGAGCCCGCGGGCGGCGATGAAGTACCAAGCCTTCGAGAGCAGGAAATCGTTGAGCAGCTGTTCCATGGTCGGCTTAGGCTTGGGCGACAGGGGCGAACTTCAGGAGTTTGCCTTCGGGGAAGGGCAGGGCGGACCAAGCGGACCCGTCGAGCTGCACGCCGCCGGCAGGGAGGAGCGCGCCGTTCAGGCCCGCGAGCGCGGGGACGTTGGCGGCAAGGTCGGACCAGATGCTGGTCGCGTCGGCGCCCGCGAGCTTCGCGAGGACGAGGAGGTCGGGCAGCACGCCGGCCGGGCCGGGGACGGCTTGGGCGAAGGCCTGCAGGCGGAACTGGCAGTTCACGAAAGTGCCGCTGCGTTCGAAGACGGACAACGCCGGCAGCACGATCTCGGCGGCGGCGGTGGTGACGTCGTGGTGCGTGGCGAGGACCACGCTGCGGACCTTCGCCAGCGTCGAAGCGGGCAGGCCGAAGGCGGTGACGTCTTCGCGGACGATGAGGACGGACTTGACCTTGCCGGCGTCGATGTCGGCGGCGAGTTCCTTGAGGTCGGCGTCGGCCGCGCGGGCGGTGAGGCCGGTGACGAGGGCGCCACGGAAATTCGGTGAGCGGTCGGCGGACACCAGCAAGCCGTCGCCGGCGCCGCGGTGGGCCGGGATGTAGACCTTGGCGCCCTTCTGCTTGGCCAGGTGCGCGAGCGCGCGTTGTTCCTCGACGGAAGCGTGGGCGGAACCGACGATGGCGAGCGGGCCGGCGGCGAGGGCTTCGGCGGCCGCGGCGAGGGCGGCTTCGAGCGTCGCGGCGGACGTCTTGACCGTCGCGCGCACGATGCGGTTCGGGGCTTCGACGGCCTTGTAGAGTTCGCGGCCGGAGTCGGCCATCCACGTGTCGTTCACGGCGTCGTTCTGGCGCGGCGTGATGCGGTAGATCTTGCCCTCGCGCGACCACACGGTCGTGTTGGCCCCCGCGGAGGACTCGGTGTCGATGCTGGCCGTCTGCTTGAGGAACCAGACGCGCATCTTGAAGCGGAAGTCGGTGCTCGTGAGCGCGCCGACGGGGCAGATGTCGACGGTGTTGAGCGAGTAGTTGTTCGCGAGTTCCCGGCCCGGGAAGCAGGTCAGCGTGTTGTAGGAACCGCGGTTGACGAAACCCAGGACGGGGTCCTTGGCGATCTCGGCGGTGAAGCGCACGCAGCGCGAGCAGAGGATGCAGCGTTCGTCGTCGAGCGTGACGCGCGGCCCGAGGCGGGTGTGCTTCGGCTTGGCGTTCTTCTCGTCCACGTAGCGGGAGGCGCCGCGGCCGTACTCCGCGGAATATTCCTGGAGCTTGCACTCGCCGGCCTGATCGCAGATCGGGCAATCCAGCGGGTGGTTGAGCAGGAGCATCTCGGTCACGCCTTCGCGGCAGGCCTTGACGCCGGGCGATTCGAGGCGGACGTGCAGGCCCGGGGAAACCGTGGTGGCGCAGGCGATGGCCGGCTTGGGCTGCCAGCCGATCTTCGGCTTGCCGTTCTCCATCACCAACTCGTTGGTCGCGCGGTCGCGGAGGGGGGAGCCCAGCTCGACGAGGCACATGCGGCAGTTACCCGCCACGGGCAGCTTCGGATGGTAGCAATAGTGGGGGACTTCCTTGCCGATTTTGGCGAGCGCATCGACCAGGTTGGCCCCCGCGGGGACCTGGTGTTCGACGCCATCGACGTTGAGGGTGACCAAAGAAGGTTTGTTGTCCGTGACCATGCGTCTGGAAAGTTAACCGCAAGTTAGGACACCCCCCACCTGCCGCAAGGGGAAAGGGGGAAAAGGGGGCAGATTAGCAGGTGAGAAGGGGTTTGGTGGGGTTGGCCAGGGGTTGTGTGGCGGGCTTCACCCCCTGCCTCGGGGTGGGACGGTAGCACCGTGTGCTGTCCTTCTGTCTCTGGTAGGGTTGGTACACCGTGCCAACCCTACCCAATTCATAGAGAAGACCGGTAAATCCACGCCCCTACCTGTAAACTTAGCTCTGCTCCCAGGTTTCCCTTTGCCTTGCCCTCATTTTGCCTAACATTCAATAATCTGACCAATAGTTAAAACCAGAATGGCTATGGCTATTTATCAGTTAAAATGCGCATAATAGTGCCAATAATCCGCATGGCACCCGGTAATTTCAAGAAAAAGTCGGTTTTTGAGCATCTGGCGGATGCGATTGAAAGCCAAATACGTGTGGAAGGCTGGAAGGGGTTGCTTCCGTCGGGTAGAGACTTGGCTGGTCAGCACAAAGTCAGCCTCCCCACGGTCCAGAAGGCCATAACCTTGCTCCTCCAGCGCAAGGTCTTGGTTAGTCGGGGCAGCAAGCGACGGATGGAGGTGGCGGCTGGGGTGTCTGGGTCCCAGCGGGCTGTAGGCCGAAATGAGGTGCTGGTGCTTTCGGGTCTGCCGCTCCTGGCCTACGACGCTTCCATTGCCATGGGCATACAGCAACTCGGGGAGAAGCTCAAAGCCGAAGGCGATGGTTTTCGGTTCGTTGATTTGAGTCATGTGGACGGCGAGGCGCGTCGGAAGGCGGCGCATGCCGAGATGATGAAGTCCCGGCCAACGCATTGTATCCTGATGACTCCGGATGCCTCGGTCTTCGCGGGCGTCTCCCGTCATCAGGCGAAGATCGCCTCGCTGTTCGGTTCCCTGCGCTCGAAGCGGATCACCAGCCTAGGCGTCCGTTACGGCTATCTGGTCGAGATCGCGCTGAAACGCCTGATTCCATTGGGCCATCGCCACTTCTTGATGCCTTTCCTCAATCGGAAGAACAAGATGCAGTCTTCGATGGAGGCCATCGCAAGGGCGGAGAAGGAGCTGGGCGTGCGCATCGATGTGCTGCGTTCACCGCAGGCGCTGACGACCGAGAACCTCGGGCGATTCCTCCGGCGCGGCTTGGGGCGTGGTGCGACCGCCGTGCTTTTCCCGCAGTGGACGGATTTCTTGCCGGCCATTGCTTTCTTCGCCAAGGAAAACCTCGATTTTCCCCGCGATGTCTCGATTGCCGCCCTCGTCGGCGTAAGCCACGCCCGTCAGTATTCGCCTGCCATTGCTTGTTGTTTGAGTTCGCCCGCTAGCATCGCCCAGCAAGCCGAAATCTGGATTCGTTCCGATAAGGTCGAGGATGAAGCCTACCGGACGGTCTACGAGAAGACGTGGCAGCAGGGCGCCTCAACCGGCCCGGCGCCGAAGAGATAGGGGACAAGCACCAAGTGCCGGCCTTTTACGTCTGGCTGGCCGAGGGTAGGCGCGTGGATTCGCCGCGCCCTCCGTCAGAGGAGTGCAGGATGAACCGTGCCCCTGGCTGGGTTCGCCTTGTGGCGAACACAGCAAAGCTGCCCCGCCCAACCTCGCGGCCCAAGACCCTTATTTCTGACCAAGATTGCAGGCCACAAGCAAACTTTTGTTTTGTTGATATATAAAGGAGCATTCCGTCGATATGTTACGCTTGGAAATCTCCGCGGTCCGTCGTCCTTTCTTGGTAGCGGCCTCCACCCTGTTTGCCCTCTCAGGTCTGCCGCTTTTCGCTCAGGTTGCACCAACGCTCGATCCCGCGCGCATCGACCAGAACTTAAAGCCCGCCCCGCAGCCGAAGTCGGTGCCGCGCAAGGAGGTCTCCCTCAATAATCGGCAGCTAGCTCCGAAGGAGGCTGCGACGCTCGCGTTTAAATTCAAGCAGCTCGAGTTTGCCGGGAATAAAGCGCTCCCCTCCGAGCAGCTCAGCGCGCTCTGGCCACATCAAGCCGGCGATACGGTCACGATCGAGGCGGTCTTCACTTTGGCGAATACGATCACCAAGGCTTATGCCGATGCCGGTTATGCGCTCTGCTTCGGTGTCGTCCCCGAACAGGACATCAAGGATGGCGTGGTCAAGATCATCGTGGTCGAGGGCTTTGTGAGTGGCGTGCAGGTCAGCCAACTGGCACCACGCCTGCGGGCACGCGCCGCCGTGGACGCGCAGTTCCGCCGGCTGCAGGCTTCGCAGCCGCTTCGCGCTGACGTGCTCGAGCGAAACCTCCTGCTCATGGACGACCTCCCTGGTTGGTCCGCGGGCTCTGTGTTGTTGGCCTCGACCACCGTCGTCGGTGGCTCCGACCTGCAGGTGGATTTCACGCGCGAGCCCGACGCGTTCGACCTCAGTTGGAATAACTTCTTGCCGAAGGCCCTGGGTCGCCAAGTCATCGGGGCTTCGTATGCGACCTATGGCCGCCTGAACGGTTCCGACGAGCTCACGCTGGGCTACTACCACAGCCCCAGCGGCAACGCTTACCAGAGCCTCTCCGCCGGTCTGTCTTCGTTGGTCGGAGACGACGGCGAACGTCTCGGCCTCACGTTCTCGCAGTCCAATAGCCGACCGACCGACCCACTGCTCGTGCCGCTCGAATACCAAGGCGTCTCGCGCAACGCGCGCCTCACGCTTTCCAAGCCGCTCATCCGTTCGCGCGCATCGACGTTGCTCGCGGAGGCCACGCTGGGTGCACAGGATTCGGATAGCTCGATGCTTGCGGGCACGCCCACGCGTGACCGTATCCGCACCTTCGGCCTAGCCTTGACCTATGACTTTGCGCGGCCGGATCAGTCCTCCAACCTCGTACGCTTCGGCGTCGAGCAAGGCCTCGCTTGGATGGGTGCCGAGGGTAACTCACGTGCTAATGGCTCGCCGACTTTCACGGTGGCCTCGCTCGACTTCACGCGCACGGCGCCGCTGGCCAATCTCGGCTCGGGTGCCTTCTCGTATTCCTTCGCGGCGCAGGGACAGTATTCCTTAGGCCGCCCGCTGCTCAGTCCCTCCGAGGTTTCTTTCGGTGGTCGGCAGTTTGGTCGATTCTTTGACTCGGGCTCGATGAGCGGTGAGCAGGCCGTCTTTGGTTCCCTCGAACTCCGTTACACGTTGCCGGTCTCGTTCGGTTTTGTCGATCCCATGCGCGCGCAGTTCTACGTCTTCACCGACGCGGGCCTGACCCGACAGCAGGGCGACCTGCAGCCGCAAGAAGCCCGTGAACGTCACGCCGCTTCGGCGGGACTCGGCGTCCGCTTGGCCATGCCCTACGGCATGAACGCCCTCGTGGAGGTCGCTCGCCCAGTCTCCCTGCCCGCCGGCTATACCGGCGATACTTCCAACCGACTCAACGCCTCCTTCGGCGTCCGCTTCTAAACTTTAAAAACAAAACGACATGGCCTCTGCCTCTCCCTTTAAACGCCGACTGATTCCGTTGGCCACGCTGCTGGTCGCGGCCGCCCTCGATCCACTGGCCTCGCAAGCCAGCCCCACCGGCGCCAACGTCACGGGCGGCGCCGCCACGGTGTCCGGCCAAGGCACCGCGCGCGTCACGGTCAACCAAACGTCGGACCGTGCTTTTATCCAGTGGGACAGCTTTTCCGTCGGTAAGGGCGAGAGCGTCCGCTTCAACCAGCCGTCCGCGTCGTCCATCGCCGCCAACAAGGTCATCGGCGTTGCGCCGTCGGAGATTCTCGGGGCGGTCTCGGCTAATGGCCGCATCATCCTGATCAACCCGAACGGCGTCTTCTTCGGCAAGGGCTCGACCGTTGATGCCGCCGGCCTGATCGCCACCACGCTCGACCTCGACCAGAATGCTTTCCTGTCGGGTGGTCAGCTGAAGTTCTCCGCGGCCACGGACACACCGGGCTCCGTCGTCAATCAGGGTACGCTCACGATTTCCGACGCTGGTCTGGGTGCCCTCGTGGCCCCGTATGTCCGTAACTCCGGCGCCATCTTCGCGAACCTCGGCACCGTGGCTTTGGCTTCGGGCAAGGCCTTGACCGTCGACTTCGCTGGCGATGGCCTGATCGCGTTCGCGCTTGGCGAAGGCCTGTCTGCTTCGCTCGTCGGTGCGGATGGGCAGACCCTCTCAGCCCAGGTCGAGCATGCGGGTGAGATTACGGCCGGCCGTGTGGTGCTTTCTGCCGCCGCCGCCCGCGAAGTCGTCAATCAGTCCGTCAACGTCACTGGCCTCATCCGTGCCGCTTCGGGTGCGCGTAATGCCGATGGCTCGATTTCGCTGCGTGGTCCGAAGTCCGTGAGCGTCGCTGCGGGTGCTGAAGTCTCCGGCGCTAAGGTTTCGGTCGATGCCGACAATGTCGCCGTCGCCGGCAAGGTGACTTCCAGTTCGATTCAACTCACGGGCGATCACGTGTCCGTTCTTTCGGGTGCATCCCTTTCCTCGGACGGCGGTTCCATCCTCGTCGGCGGCGATTGGCAGGGCTCCAATGGCGTCCGTCAGGCGTTGACCACCACGCTCGAAGCCGGTGCGACGATCGACGCAGGGCAGGGCGGCACGACCGTCCTCTGGTCCGACATCACGAAGGCGGATAGCGTCACCACCGTGGCCGGTACCGTGCGCGCCCTCGGCGGCCGCATCGAGACCTCCGGAAATCTCCTGGAACTCCCCGGCGTCGTCCAAGCCGGCATCGGCGGCACGTGGCTGATCGACCCCACGAACGTCACCATCACCACGTCGAGTACGACCGGGACGCTCGCGGGCGACCTCGCGAGTCTCGCTGTCACCAACATCAAGGCGACCGATATCCAGGCGGCGCTCAATGCCGGCACGAGCGTCACCGTCTACGCCAGCGGCACCATCACCGTCAGCACCGCGCTGACTATTGCCAATAACACCAGTACCGCCGCAATCCTGACGCTCGACAGCACCGCTTCGGCGCCGACCGGCGGCACCGCCGGTACCAACACGTCGGCCGTCTCCGTCAACGCGGCGATCACCGCGACCGGCACCGGCCTGACCGGCTTGCGCATCCGCACCAAAGGCGCGCCTATCAAGACCACTGCGGGCATCACGCTCACGGGCCTGATCGATTTCGATAACACCGTCGGACTCGGCGTGGGCACGGCGAACGCCGCGGATGGCATCTCGCTCGCCGGCGTGCTGACCAGCACCTCGGGCGACATTACCCTCGTCGGCCGGTCTTCCGGCGCGCAAGGCATCTTGACCACGGGCGCCAGCCTCATCACCGCGACGACGGGTAACATCTCGCTCACCGGCAGCGGCACGACCGGTGGCGTCAATCTCCTGGCGGCTTTGTCGGCCGGTTCCGGCACGAAGCTGCGAGCCATCACCCTGGCGGGTAATGGCACGTCGGGTATCGGTGTCACGGCCTCCGCGGCGGCCAGCCTCACCGCGACGGGTCCGCTTACCGTCACTGGTTTTTCCACCGGCTCCCGCGGTATCGACCTTTCCGGCGGAGTGAGGTCGACCGTGACCGGTGACGTCGTGCTTTCCGGCCAAGGTGGTGCGGGGCTGGCTGGCGTTTATCTGCGTTCTAATCCTCTCACGGTAAGCGGCGGCAACTTCACCGTCCAAGGCGCCTCCTTGGTCGGTGGCATCGCGACCGGCATGCCGGGCACGGCGGCGACCGGCGGCAGTTATGGTTTTCAGGTGAACACCGCGCCGATCAGCGTTTCCGGTGAAATCGACATCCGCGGCCAAGGCACCTCAGCCACCTATTACGGTATCCTCTCTGACAGCACCATCACGTCCACCGCGGGTAATATCAGCCTGATCGGCAAGGGTGACGGCGGCGTCTCATTGACGGCTGCGGTCACGGCCGGCAGCGGCGTGCTGGTGCGCAACCTCAGCATCGTCGGCACCGGCACGGCGGGCAATGGTATCGATGCTTCTGCGGCCGCCCCCTTGGGCGCGACCGGCGGCGTCTCGCTCACGGGCTATGGCATGACCGTTGGCTCCGGCCTCAATCTGTATGGAACGGTCTCTTCGACCGTCGCCGGCGACATCGTCCTCTCTGGCCGTACGACCGCCACCACGGCGATTGGCTTGAGTAAGCCCGTGACCGCTACGTCCGGCGGCATCGTCGTGCAGGGTGCAACTTTGGTGGGCGGCGTCGCCACGGCCGCGCCGGGCACCGCGGCTTTCAGTTCCGGGGGAGGCCATGGCCTCAACCTCGCCTCGACCGGTTCGTTCAACGCTTCCGGCGATATCACACTGTCGGGTGAATCCACTTCCTACAAGGGCCTCCTTCTCTACGGCACGACCACCTCCACCGCCGGCAACGTCGTCCTGCTCGGCAAGGGTGTCGATGGCCTCCTAGTTGCTGGCGCGATCACCGTCGGCAGCGTCGGCAAGGTGCGTTCATTGACGATCACCGGCACGGCGACTTCCGGCGACGGCATCACGACCACCGGCGCCCTGCGGGCGACGGGTGCGTTGACCCTCACAGGTTATACCGCCACGGGTACGAACGGAATCGATGTCGGCTCGACGTTGGCCTCCACCGTGGCGGGTGATGTCATCCTGTCCGGTAAGTCGGGCGGCATCAATGCCGCCGTCTACACCACCGGCGTGACTCTCGCCAATGCACTCACCGTCGCCTCAGGCAACCTGACCATCCAGGGCTCCTCCTTGGTCGGCGGTATCGCCACGCCCCTCCCTGGCAGCTCTGCGACCGGATCCCGCTATGGATTTTCCAGCGCCGCCGCCGGCGACATCACCGTCTCGGGTAATATCTCCCTCGCCGGCACCAGCGTCACCTACATGGGGGCTTATCTCCTCGGTGACG
>JACCDW011272731.1_pt1 | contig 42726 bp, 39 predicted proteins | sample 7449781 | NCBI WGS metagenome assembly JACCDW01 (sample SAMN15323449, study PRJNA562643) | freshwater metagenome | isolation source: river surface water | place: USA:Blue River Watershed | collected 2017-08-18 | reverse complement strand
GACCTTATGGAGGAGGAGTGGAAAGAACTGCGAGTAGCACTGGATAGCGGCGATCGTGTAGAGCAGTTAGACGCTCTACTTGACTTTATCGTTGTAACTACAGGTGCTATTCACTCAGCAGGGTTTGATGGAGAAGGCGGTTGGAAGGAAGTTATGCGTACCAACTTTGCTAAAATTGACAAAGAAACGGGTAAAGTTCGTAAACGTGAAGATGGTAAGGTATTAAAGCCCATCGGTTGGACTCCTCCCAATCTTAAATCGTTTACGGAAAAATGTTCATAAGATGTATTGTTATTTGGTTCCTGTTGATATCAACTGCTCATGCAACAGGAACATCATACTATGTTTTTAATAAAACTAAAAACGAAGTAGTAACAGCCGAATCGGAACAGATCAAACGTCCAATAGCCTCGTTGACTAAACTAATGACGGCTCTTGTTATTATTGAATCCAACATTGATCTAGATAAAAAAGTTCAGTATAAAGGTGGGATCTTTTTTAAAAGAGAAGTTTCCATAAAACAATTACTAGAATCGTTACTGATAAAAAGTGATAATGCGGCCAGCGAATCACTAGCCAAGGCTTGGCCAGGCGGGCGTATTGAGTTTATAAATTCTATGAACCAACGTGCGGCTTCACTTGATATGAAGGATACTACCTTTGCTGATCCGTCGGGTCTTGACAAGGGCAATATCAGTACAGCAGTTGATCTAGCAAAACTAATCAAAGAATCAGCCAAACACGAATTAATTGCCAAAACAAGTTCGTCAAAATTTTTTAAAATAGAACAACAAACTAAGAAAAAAATTAACTATGTTTCCATTGGCAACACTAATAAAAATTTACTTTTTGAATTTGAAAATATTGTTTTAAGTAAGACCGGCTTTACCAATCCAGCCGGTAGATGTCTTGCACTAGTTGTTGAAAAAAATGGAAATCACTATACCATAGTTATTCTTGGAGAAAAAACTGTAGTAGATAGAGAAAACAGAGCTAGACATCTTATCAACAATTATGTTAAAATATATGAAAACTTTTGATATATACTGATATGAACAACTATTGGACTTGTAGCAAATTTGCAGATTGGATTCGCGGCACAACAAAAGGCGGCGCCAAAACTAGTGAAGGCTGGGACGAGTGGGAAGCTCGTGCCAAAGCTGCCTATCCTATTCGTTGGTGGCTAGCCGAAGAAGGGCTAGACATACTTCAAAAGATTGTTTATTTTATTCCAGATCAAATCCATGCTTGCAAGTATTATATTAATAATCGCTACATTACTAGGACTCATTGTCTTACTGCCCACCCATCCGACATTAAACGGGGTGAGTGGCGTGATGTGGGTAATCGTTTTTTGCCTTGTCTTTTTAATGAGCTCGTTGATTTTGTTGAAGTAGAACTAGCATGGTGGCATCTTGCTTGGAGTCCAGAAGAAAGACCTAAGTACAACATGCCGTGGTGGGCAGTGGGCTGGTGGCGTATTCGTACATGGCGTTGTCCGCAAGCAGGTCTCGATAATCTCAAGTGGCAAAGCGAACTAGTATGGAAAGAAGATGAATGCGAGCCAGGTAGCCCAAATATTGGTAAACCTACTTATCAAGCAGAGAAGGCACTAGAAATTCTAGCACTCTACAAGTGGTGGACTGAAGTTTATCGCAATCGTCCCGATCCCCACGATGCATCAGGTTGGTCAGCTTACTGCGAAGCAAGCCGTTTAGCCAACGGTGGCCGACTAAGTTTCAGTGGTGACAAGAGTCCTGATCTTAAAAAACAAGGTGATAAGGCTCTTAAGTTACTTCGTAAAATTGAAGAAACTTACGAAAAAGAAGACGAACAAATGATGATTCGTCTAATCAAAATTAGACAAAGTCTTTGGACATAAAGAGTCCGCCTAGTGCGGACTTTTTTTTGACTGTAGTCTAGACAGGATAATTATGTTAATGCAGTTATCCTGTCGCTTTGAGTCGAGTACAATATCAATAGATCTCTTAGATACTCCAGTAGTAAAACACTGGGTTGACAATCTCTCCTTTAAAGATCGGTGGACTAGCAACAATAATTGGTTGTCAAATGCTAATCTAGATATCTTTTCACGCAATGCCAAAAGAATAGCATTAATTAAAGTTATCCAACAGTACAACAAACTGTTTTTAGAAATGCCGTTTCCTTTTGTAGTAAATGATCAAACTCAATTTTCAAATGAAGATTTAAATTCTATACATAGGTTTTTTACATCTGCCACATGTTACAGATCTTGGTACCCGCATGAACAGCCGTTTAAACCAAAAAATATCAACGAGTGGTATGTAGAATTAAACAATATAAACTTGGCAGTACACGAATTACAGTTACACTATCCTAATCAAAGAAAAAATTTTACCAAAGATATTTGTTTACTTGAAATTAAAAACACAGACGAAAAAGAATACATGCATGATGCAGGAGATTGGAAGTACTTAGATTATAATTTAGAATGTAATGTTTTCTTACAGCATTGCATCTGTGGAAAGGATAGTTTCCAAGCGTACATTGACGATGACGATTGTAGACATTTTGATGTAATGTCTCAATGGAATAGCCTTTACAATAATTTTTACATTGATATAAACAACAATAGAAATAAATTTATGAACAGTAATGTTTATAAAGAATGGCTAATCGCTGGACGAAAATATAATACTGCTTGGCAATATATGCCTTTAGGGAAAATTAAAGAAACAATTGATGCTAATAATTTAGGTCAGTTACAGGAAATAACACTATTATGACAGTTGACAAAAGACAGATTATAAAAATAAAAGATATAACAGATCGTGTTAGTCCTACTTTTTGTTTAGCTAAGTGGCATCATACTACTATCTATCTACAAACAGGAGAAACACACAGTTGTTATCATCCTGCTCCACATAAGATTCCACTTGACGAAATTAAAGAAAGCCCTAGCGCACTACACAATACCAACGAAAAAAAGAACCAACGAATTGCCATGCTTAACGGAGAACAACCTAGTGGCTGTCAGTACTGTTGGAACATTGAAGCTTTAGGTAGTGACTATATCAGTGATAGACACGAAAGAAATGCCAGCATATATACTGAAGACCGATTTAATGAGATTGTCACCAGTGATATAGATTTTAATATAAATCCAGAATACATTGAAATATCATTTGGTAACGAGTGTAATTTTAAATGCGGTTATTGTCACCCTAAAGCTAGTAGTGCCTATTATAAAGAAATTGAAAAATTTGGACCATACGATATGGTCAAAAATCACAGAAACGATATTGACTGGTTAACTATCTATCCTAGAGAAGAAGACAATCCATATGTCGATGCATGGTGGCGTTGGTGGCCACAGGTTAAGAAAACACTAAACATCTTAAGAATCACAGGCGGAGAACCACTACTACATCAAAGTACTTGGAGACTGTTAGAAGATTTAGATAAAAATCCTTTACCCAATTTAGAATTAAACATAAACAGTAATCTTGGTGTAAAGACAGTATTAGTTGATAGACTTGCTGAAAAAGTTAAAGACCTAATGGCTAATAATAAAATTAGAAGATTTAAACTGTTTACCAGCTTAGATACATGGGGACCTCAGGCAGAATATATAAGAACTGGTTTAGATTTAGAAGTATGGGAGAAAAATTTTCATACATATCTAACTACTACAGTTACTCCTATAACTTTTATGGTAACCTTTAATATTCTTACAGTTACTAATTTTAAAAGTCTACTTGAGAAATTTTTAGAATGGCGTAAGCAATATGGCTGGTATGATCACTTAAAAGAGCATAGGATTAGATTTGATACTCCGTATCTAAAAGAACCATTACAATATGATATGAACATTTTACCAAAAGAAGAATTCATGCCGTATATGAGAGATGCATTAGCATTTATGAAAGAAAATGTTAGTAACAATGATTCTTCTAAATTTACTGAGCTTGAGTATGAAAAGTTTCGTAGGGTAGTTGACTATATGGAAACAACTGTATACAGCGACAAACAATTAAAAGAAGGTAGAACAGACTTTCATCGATGGTTTACTGAGTTTGATAGAAGAAGAGGAACAGACTTTTTACAAGTGTTTCCAGAATATAAACAATTTTTTTTAGACAGTAAGAGATTATGAAAATTTTTATTACAGGAATAGCTGGCTTCTTAGGTAGCCACCTAGCAGATAGAATGCTAGCTCTAGGGCATGAAGTTGCAGGAAACGATAACTTCCTAGGCGGGTATAAGAGTAATGTACCAGAGGCTGCAGAATTTTATGAAGTAGACTGTTGCGATCAACAGCGCATGGCCGAAATAATGAAAGGGTCTGATGTTGTTATACATTGTGCTGCCACTGCTCACGAAGGATTAAGTATCTTTAGTCCAGCATTTATTACTAAAAATATTTTTCAGGCCAGTGTATCAACTATCAGTGCGGCAGTATCTACAGGTGTTAAAAGATTTGTATTTTGTTCTAGTATGGCTAGATATGGACACGGTGTGCCTCCCTTTAAAGAAAGTGATCCGCCTGTGCCAGCAGACCCGTATGCTATAGCTAAAGTAGCCAGCGAAGATATTTTAAAAACTATGAGCTTTGTTCATGGACTAGAATGGAATATTGCTATTCCACACAATATTGTAGGTCCAAGACAACGGTACGATGATCCTTTTAGAAATGTTATGAGTATCATGATTAATAGGTGTCTTCAAGGAAAACCTCCTATAATCTATGGCGACGGCAGTCAACAGAGATGTTTTAGTTATGTAGATGACTGTGTCTACTGTATTGAACAGTTAGCACTAGGGCCACATACCTATCAAATAGTAAACATTGGTCCTGACGAGGGAACTATTACTATTAAAGAGTTAGCTGAAATAGTTGCAGAAGAATGTGGATATACTCGAGGATTCATGTATATGCCAGATAGGCCTAGTGAAGTAAAATTAGCAGTCTGTAGTTCAGATCGAGCTAGAGAACTATTAGGTTTTATGCCTACAGTAGATGTAAGAGAAGCAGTTAAAAGAACTGCTAACTGGATTTGCGAACAAGGACCTAAACCTTTTGACTATAGTTTCCCTATTGAGATCATAAATGATCTTACGCCGTTAACTTGGAAGGATCGGTTAATGTGATAAATTTTGTATTTGAAGATTTAGAAAACCGTAGAAACTTTACCAGTTATCAAGACGACATTGGGCCTAAAAGATTTGGCCCAAGTGCAATTATGGGATCTATAAAAAACTATAGAATCTATAGTTCGTTAGAAAATTATTTTGATATAAAAGAAAAACTGGATCACTGTATAATTGCATCAGGATTAGGTGAATCGCCCGATCATTGGGCCGGTGCTGATTACTATAAAAACAACATAAGAAACAGTCTGTTTGATTATTTGTCTGAAGTTCAGTTAGATAAACTTAGAAATAAGAAAGCACTTCTGTTATTAGATCAATGTCTTGAAGGTTATCAGGCTCCCTGGTTGTGGCAGTTCTTTCATGAAGAATGCAAAAAGTATAACTTAGATCCTGCTTGTTTAGTCTATGTTACTGGTAATATGATGGCTGCTGATCAGTATGCAATGTGGGCTAAAAATAAATCTGTAGAAAATCAAATTAAAGTATTGTCATATCCACATTTTGAAAGAGACATACAATTAATTGCAAAAAATAATAATATTTCGCCCAGCGTTAAAACCAACTTAGAATATAAAAAATATAATATTACACGAGTAAAAAGTTTTAACTGTTTGAATAAAAGAACTAGAGCACACAGAAGTTGGTTTTATCTCATGCTGTATAAAGAAGGATTAATTAACAAAGGACTAGTTAGTGCCAATGACTACGGCGGGCACATACCTAGAATAGAAAATAAATGGCCAGATCAAAGATTAATGGAGGAGGCTAGGCGTTTACTACCTTTATTAGTTTATGAAACACCAAACAATGAAAAAGATGATCTATATTATATCAATCGTATAATGGATCAAATTTATCTAGATACATGGGTCACTGTTGTTTCAGAAGCTAGTTTTTCTGATCAAGACGAAACTATCTTTATTAGTGAAAAGACTTTTAAGCCAATAGCCTGTATGCATCCTTTTATTATATTAGGCAATCGAGGTAGTCTTAAAAAACTTAAAGAAATGGGATATAAAACATTTCACCCCTACATTAATGAAGAGTATGACGAGCTATCAACGTTTGACAGATTTGATGCTATAATTAAAGAAATTAAAAGAATTGAGGCTATACCTGATAAATTCAAATGGTATGAATCAATGAAAGAAATATTAGAGCACAACTATCAAGTTCTAAACAAACGAGATACAGAAGTTCCTATAGCCCATACAGAACTGTTTGATTATTATAATAAGTACTTCAATTTATGTACAACAGAATGATTCCAGATATACCACCTGGTGCTAAAATAATAATAGGCCTAGGTGATAGTTTTACACAGGGTGTAGGTAGCTGGCCTAAAGAGGTATGGGATCGTTACGACGGAAATATCAATACTCTTAAAATTCCTTTAGAAATTTTTGATCAAATGTATGATTATAGTTGGGTAAAACAACTATGCGACAATCATATGCCTGATTGGACGCCAATAAATTTAGGGTGTCTGGGCACTGGAAACAGAAGTGCTGTAAAAAATTTACACCTGCATCCAAAAATAAAATTTGAAAATGCTTCTAAAGGCATAGTTATTTTAATGTTAAGCGGCATGGAAAGATTTGATTTTGTCAACAAAGACTTTCCAGAGCACAATCATTTTTATACTATGTGGCCAAATCCGTGGGATAAAAATACAACCAACAAAAAACTTTGGGAAGCCTATGCAGAAAGTATTTGGAGTGAAAAATTTATCTGCGTTGAGACTCTTCTAAATATTAAAGAAGCTGAAACTTACTGTAAAGCACATGGATTCCATTTGATTATAGGCAGTGCATTTGATATTAGAATAACTAAAGATTATTTTATGAAACACCTGGGAGAATCACATCCAGAATTAGTCAATTCAATTCCCTGGGGATCTTTCTGTCAACCAGGTGGTGTTAGAAGTTTTATGGAAATGTTGCTAATAATGGAGGGACGGGGTGACCTAGTTGCAGGCGGGTTCTACGATTATTGCCAAAAGCTCAAAGGACCAACTGACTTTGTTACCCCTTGCGCCCACCCTAGCCAAAATGGCTATGCTATAATGGCTAGCCAATTATACGAATATATCGTATCCAAAAAAATGTTATGATGTTGACAGTACCAAAAAACGGTGCTATAATACACTTATTGTTAATTAACTAGGAGCCCTAAATGGCAAAAACTGGAACCAAAACTCGTGTAACTAAACAGCAGGTTATTGCACATCGCAGTAAAGCTAATCGTGATATGAGCCCAAGTTGGGATGGTGCCAGCGATTGGACCGGTGAAAAATTTACAGCTCATTTTCGTTCTGCAATGGAATACTACAGAATGGAATCATCTGTTAAGGATTTGAAGGTCAAAGTTGTAGAATGGATGCACAGTCAAGGCTACGACAAGGTAGACATCCGTGCAATCCGTAAAACCAAAGACCGTTATTTTAACGGTACTATGGTCGGTGTTGCGGCATGTTTGGTTAAAGGCATGCCCGAAATCCACGAAGGATTTAACGACGGTAGAGATACCAGCGTTTGGCTCCGCGCTGAAATTGAAAAGGTTATGTCTGCTGGTGCAGGCGACAGAGAAGAAGATGAAGACACACCTAAGGTTGAGGCTCCTGCGGTTTACGTACCTAGTATTCAAGAACGAGTTCGTGATGCCGCGTATGCTATGACTGAAGAAATTGAGGACGCATACGAATCTTTTCATAACGATCCTGAGAACTTTGATCCCAAGGCATTTAAGATGTTGAACTTGCTCAAAGGTAAAGGTGCTAAGGCAGCTCACGCACGTATCATTCGCGACTTCTATGCACGTGATCTTGCAGAGCTAAACGAGCTGGCTAGCGGCAATGCAGACGAACAACTTAAAGAAGGTTATAAGCATCGTAGTCGTAAACAAATTAAGAACTTTATTGCGTTCCTGCAAGAAATTGAATCGGCTTGTAATATGCTGATGCAAGAAGCCAAAGTTAACAAGAAGCCTCGTGCTAAAAAATCAGTTCCTGCTGAAAAGATTGTTGCTAAACTCAAGTACAAAAAGAGTGACGAGCCTCTAAAGTTGGTCAGTATCAATCCTGCAGACATCATTGGTAGCAAAGAACTGTGGGTTTACAATAGCAAAACTCGTAAGCTGGGCAAGTATGTAGCCAAAGAGTATCACGAGCTTAGTGTAAAAGGTGCTAGTATTACAAACTTTGACGAAAATCAAAGTATCTGCAAGACTCTGCGTAAGCCTGAAGACAAGCTCAAGGAGTTTAAAGCGGCTGGTAAAGTAGCCCTGCGTAAGTTTTTAGACGATATCAACGCTACAGACACTAAAATGAACGGTCGTATTAACGAAGAAACCCTGTTGCTAAAAGTATCTAGTTAACAGCAAGGCCATAGATAAATACTCGAAAGAGACTTTTATCTATGGCCAATTTTACAGCAAATTCAGAAGATAAACTAGAAGGACAGGGCCTTGAGTGGACTGACGGTAAAACGTCAACTTCTTTAGTTTACAAATCAGGTAACCGATTACACCTTAAAGGTAACCTAGACTTAGATGTTAATAACACAATTAAAATTAACAATGCTGATGTCCTTACAGCAAAAGAACTAGGTCCCGGAGTTATTCGTAGTAGTCTAAGACAAGTAGGCAATTTAAGATCACTTATTGTAAATGGTGATACTAACTTAGGCGAGTTTGCCACATTTAACAGCGCACTTAATAGACTAGGACTTAATACTGACAAACCAAACGGCACCTTTTCTGTACTGGAAAACGGTGTAGAGTTGACCTTAGGCGCACCCGTTGACGGACGTGGCCAAATTGGAACATTTACCAACAGCGACCTTGACATTATCACAGACAATGTTGCTAGAATTACAGTTAAAACCAGCGGCGAAATAGTCATTGGTAACGAGCGATTCAACAATGGTGTCTTACGTGTTAACGGCACTTTATACGCTAAGAATATTATCACTGACGACAAAGATGGCAGAGCTAATTCTATAATTTTTTCACAGCCAGGAGACGTTTCTGTTTTTGGTGTAGGACTTGCCTGGAGAGCAAAAGATTTTACTCGTCAGCTCATACTAAGAGATAATCCAGAAAGAATATGGAGTTCAGAAAGTTTTGATATTGGTGAGGGAAAATCTTACTACATTAATAGTGAACTAGTCCTCTCTTCCAGAGCTCTAGGTAAGGGTATTAGTCATTCTAATTTAACTAGACTAGGGACACTAGAACAACTTATTGTTGGTGGTAGTTCTAAATTTTTAGGCGATATTACTAGCGAGTTTATTACTGCTAAGGCCATATCTATAGCAAACTCTGGTGCATTAACCGTTAACAATGACGGTATTAGAACCTCAAAAGATTTTAAACTAACAGTTAGTAATATTGAAGATTTCAAAGTTGGCGAATCTGAAATCGTAGTAGGCAATAATCAAAACATCAATCGCCCACTAAAGTTATTTGGTAAGGTGTCTATTGGTGTTAACAGTCCAGATACTTCAGTTGATTTAGAAGTCCGTGGACCAGTTAGTCTAACTGGTAAGAAATTTATCTCCGGTACTGAACGTCCAAGTTTTGGTTCATACACCAAAGGAGATATATGTTGGAATACAGAACCACATGACGGTGATTACGTTGGTTGGATCTGTGTAGTGTCTGGCAATCCAGGAACATGGTTGCCTTTTGGTGCTATTGGACGATAAAAATTCTTCATACCTGTTGACAAAATAAATATAGATCTATATACTTTATAGTATGCGGTCTTAGGCGTTCATCCCGCAATATAAATTCTGCATGTCATCAAACTTGCTACCTATTATAAAGGAGACTAGAGATGGCAAAATATCTTTCTACAAAAACTTACGGCAACGACAGAGGGCTTAGTTGTTGCTTCCGACAATGGCGTGCCACACACAGCCATTGCTCACTACTACATGGCTACTCAATTGGCATTAAACTTGTATTTGAATGTGATACATTAGATGAAAAGAATTGGGGCATGGACTTTGGTGGACTAAAAGATTTCAAAGCATGGGCAGACCATATGTTTGATCACACTACTGTAATTGCTCAAGACGATCCACTATTGGATAGATTCAAAGCAATGGCCGGTTGGAGCAGTGATTCAGAACACGATGGCAATCCAGACCGTGTACAAACCGAACCTTTCCGTCGCAAGGGCGTTTGTGATCTACGCATTGTGGAGGGCGTTGGTTGCGAACTGTTTGCTAAAATGTGTTACGAAAAAATGGATTGGCTGTTAAAGAACGGCAATCATCGTTATCCACTAAATCCAACTGTGCGTATCAAATCCGCTGAAGTATTTGAACACGCAGGCAACTCTGCTACCTACGAAGGATGAATAGTTTAGAAAAAATTTGGGCTAGAGCAACCGGCCACTTGATGGGGCAAACGGACGATGATCGTCCAGATGTCCCTATTCTAACACGACGAGAAGCTCGAATAGCATTGTTCTTTAAGACGTTCTGGGTTATAATACATGTTGTAACTTGTTTTTTTATTATTGCTAACACTATTAGGCACTGGTGATGAAAATTGGATTTACCTGTTCAACATTCGATCTGTTTCATGCAGGGCATGTTATGATGCTTCGTGAAGCACGAGAACAATGCGACCATCTAATAGTTGGACTACAAACTGATCCTACTATCGATAGGCCCGAAAAAAATAAACCTGTGCAGGGAGTTTTTGAACGATTTGTACAGCTCAATGCCTGTGTGCATGTTGATGAGATTATTCCTTACTCTACAGAAAAAGAACTTAGAGATATACTATTGTCATTTAAAATTGATGTTAGAATCCTAGGAGAAGAATATCAAGGTCGAGAGTTTACAGGACATGATATTCCTATGGAATTTTATTTCAACAAACGTAGACACAGTTTTTCAACAACAGAACTAAGACAGCGTGTAGTTAACGCAGAAAGCAAAAAATGAAAAAAATTGGATTTGCTTGCAAATGGATTGATAATCCAGAGCAGGTAAACGGCATTAAACCCAAAGACGACTGTAAAAAATACAATACAGGTTCTACAACTGTTGCTTGGTTAAATAGACAAAGCAAAGACGTTGCTACAGAAAAACTATGGGATCTAATGAAAGGTAACATAGAATCTACACGTCTTTTAGTTGAAAGAGTAGGAGGACTCGATGAACATTGTAGAATGGTACGTCTATCAAGTGATATACTACCAGTATATACAGAGTCTACTTGGAGTTGGTTTTGGCGCCAGCCTGATGTTATTGCTTATGCTGAAAAACACTTTGGCGAAGTTGGTAGCATTGCTCGTCGTCTTGGCGTCCGTCTATCTTTTCATCCAGGTCAATTCACAGTTTTGGCTTCAGATAATGACGACATTGTTTCGCGTAGTATAGAGGAGTTTGAATATCATGCGGATATGGCCAGATGGATGGGCTATGGTAAATCGTTTCAAGATTTTAAGATCAATGTCCACATCGCGGGTAGAGCCGGTCCAGAAGGCATCAGACTCTCCTACAACAAACTTACACCCGAAGCCCGCAACTGTATTACACTTGAAAACGAAGAGAACGCCTGGGGGTTAGATGATTGTCTCAGTCTTAGCGATATTATACCTACTGTTCTTGATATCCATCACCATTGGGTTCGAGAAGGGGAGTACTTGGATCCTAGCGATGCCAGAGTTTCACGGGTTCTTGACAGCTGGCGCGGTGTTCGTCCTACTATGCATTACTCCGTATCAAGAGAAGACTACTTGGCCGGACATTGTGCAAACACTCTTCCGGACTATAAGACTCTATTAGAAAGCGGCTACAAAAAGGCAAAGCTCAGGGCCCACTCTGACTTTTACTGGAATACCGCAGTAAACGAATGGGCTCTGAGCTTTTTAGACACACATGATATTATGTGCGAGTCTAAAGGTAAAAACCTAGCCAGTTACGAGCTATATCAACAGGCAAAATTACTGTGCTTGTGATTTAGGCTTACGGCCACCTTTCTTAGCTCCAGCAGGTTTTTTAGCCGCTGGGGCTTTCTTTTTGGCTGGTTTTTCTGGTTTAGCTTCTGCCGCTGGTGCAGTTTCCACTACAGGAGCGGGTGCGGCCACTGGAGTTAACTCAACCGGTTGTGGTTTAATATCTTCATATCTAACTGTGCTTTCAACTTTATAAGGTGCTTCTGCTTGTTCTTTGGCAGCAGTTTTTTCAGCCTCAGTTGGATAGCCTAGTAGTTTCTTAATAAATGTGAACATGATGTTCCTCCTTAGGTTTTTATTTATAAATGACTTATGTCCATTAGGCTTGATGCAGGTAAATCCCATACTTTTTTGCGTTGTCTTCCTCGTTTTTGAGCAAAACGTTTAGCATCACAATTTGAACATACATGAAAGTAATTGTTACTTAATCGTTTAGGATCAACCTCGCCTTTTTGCCTTGTAAAAATTACACTGCAATTATCACAACGAAACACCACAATAGTTTTTTTCCTAGTATATGTATGGTCTAAACCTTTTTTACTAGGTCGTGTATATGTAGTTGTTTGATATTCTAGATGCAAGAACATAAAACTATTTACATTAAGATTACAAAATGGTATTGATAAATATCACATAGGAACCTATATGATCACTATTTCTCCGGCTGCTTCTATAAAAATACAGGATCTTTTGTCTGAAGAAAACAATCCTAATCTAAGTCTTAGGGTGTTTGTTCAAGGCGGAGGCTGCTCTGGTTTTAGTTACGGATTTACATTTGACAGTGAACAGCAAGAAGATGACATTGAGGTACCGCTAGGAAGATGGAAAATCTTAGTTGATAGTATGAGTTTACAATATCTGCAGGGAGCAGAGATTGATTATAAAGATGAACTAATGAGTTCAGAATTTACAATAAAAAATCCAAATGCCGTAACAACGTGCGGCTGCGGATCTAGCTTCGGAGTTTAAATATGGCACGTCAAGAAATCGACATTGGTGTACAGGGTAATGATGGCACAGGCGATAGTATTAGAGAATCGTTTAGAAAAGTTAATGAAAACTTTAACGAACTTTATGCTATTTTTGGTGCCGGTGGTGCAATTAGTTTAACTAACTTATCAGATGCACAGGCATTACGATATGTAGACGGTGAAGGTTATGTAGCAGATTATGGCCAAAATCGTGTTATTATTTCTAAAACTGATGGTAGCGGACTAGCGGCTAAAACACTTATTGCAGGTGAGGGTATCAGTATTGATGTTACAGATCCTGACAAAGTTACTATTACTAACAGTCTATCAACTACTGCTAGCGACCCTGCACCAAAGTTAGGCGGACCCTTAAACTCAAATCAATTCCCAATTGGTAAAGTACCAGATCCTAGTACAGATCTAGTTGCTGCCTTTAATGCTGTACACGGTCCACGAGGCGTAACTACTACCCTAGACGAACTGGCTATTAGCAAAGGCTATGCAGATAGAAATTATGTAAAAAGTCAAGGTGGATTAATCGGTGATGCTCTGCGTGTTAGAGATGAGCCGTTAGTACCCCAAATTGAAGAAGATGACTACGATCCTTCATTAACCAGTAATTACGTTGCCAACGAAGCCCTACCTCGTAAAAATGTAGTGTTTAGAGGTGGTGACAGCATGACTGGGCCGTTGTATCTAAATGATCACCCAGGCGCTATTGCAGGTGTTGGTACACCCAACGGTGGCGACGACTTACAGGCTGCTACCAAATATTATGTAGACAATTCAACATATTCTAGTGCTATTAACCTATTCGTTACCACCAAAGGTGACGACACCCAAGCACTAACACCAAGAGGTAAAGAAGGACGTTTTTGGAACTACGCTTATAGATCTATTGGCGCTGCCGCGCTGGCTGCAGAAGGTCTAATTAATATCAGTCAAACTGAACCAGGCCCTTATCGCCAGAGAATCGCCTACACTCAAGGTCCTGACCAAACATTCTCTGTAGTTACTAACGTTACACTCAGTGGCGGTAACAGTGGTGATACTGGTTATGTAAACGCATTTGACTTATTAAGAACTAACAAAGAATTTATTCAGTACGAAACGATTGCCTATATTAACAACAAGTATGTTAATACATTTACATTTGACAAGGCAAAGTGCAGTCGAGATGTAGGCTTAATGATTGATGCTGTCATGCTAGACCTAGTGTTAGGCACTACCTATAACACAGTTTTAGCTGCCACAAGATACTACGATGAATCAAGCAATAAAGTTTTAAGTGATCAGCTAATTCAAACAGTAGATGCTATTAAGTTTGTAAGAGATTCTATTCTAAACTTTAGCTACAGCAACACAGTACTAAGTTCATACATTGGTGATGTTATTGATGCCTTATGTTTTGACCTTGTTTATCAAAGCAATTTCAGAACTATACGTATGGCTGAAAAGTTTCCTAGTGCAGGAACAGGTATTGAAGTTGATCAACTAATTGGTGTTTTAACAGACCTTAAAGAAAGTATTCTAGGACTGTCACAGGTTGTTGCTGTTCCTGCGGCTGTAGACTCAATCAACGACAATATTAATTTAATGATTTCTATTGTCCAAGGCGATGAATCACCAACACCAACATTACCTAGTGTTTTAGGTGTAACCAAAGGTTCAAACGCAGATGCAAGAGAACTACTGATCAATAACATAGATTTTATTCAAGCTGAAGTTATTGCTTTCTTAACTGCTGAATACCCAGGATTACAATACAGTAGAGATACCTGCAAACGAGATGTACGTTTCATGGTAGAAGCAGTTATCTACGATACACTATACGGAAATAATACTACCGGAGTTAACGTAGCCAGCGTATATGCAGGTCAACGCTATTGGGTTGGAACACAGCGTCAAATTGCGTCAGCTGAATTAACACCAACATTGGCTGCTGTTGATCAAATTATCAGTCTAGCACAGGCAATTGTTCAAAATCAAACTCCGTCAGTTGTTTATCAAACAACCACCAAGCAGTATAGAAACCAAACTTTTTCAAGAGTCAGTGGCTCAGGGACTGATGCAGTTGCTACTAGAGCAAGACTTACAGAGTTATTAACGACCATTAAAGATTTAATTAGCGTTAATACACCTCCAGCAATAGTAGAAGTAGACGTTAGTCCAACTAGTGGAACATCAAGTGCCCTAAGAGGAGTACGTACTGCAATACTTGGAACTGGAAATAGTAATAGAACAGCTCTAAGAAATGCCGCTGTCGCTTATGTAAACGAAAATTATCCTGTAATTAACAATGCTCAGGCCTTACAAATTATCAATAGTAATTTCCAAATACTGATTGATCTATTAGAAATTGGTATTATTTCAAGACCTGAAGTTGATTACACTAGCCCAGACAGCTTAGGTGACGGATTTACCAACGCTAGAGATCTAATGTTGGCTAATATTTCGTTCTTACAAGAAGAAACAATTGGATGGATTAATACAAACTTTCCTAGTTTAGTTTATAACTCAGCTACCTGTAAGAGAGACTTAAAATATATTATTGAAGCAGTTGCCTATGACATTACCTATGGTGGTAATTCAGCCAGCGTATTTGCTGGAGAACAGTATTGGCTAAATGCTATCTCTCAAGTTCCAGGACAAATAACACAAACTGTTGAAGCAATTAATTATGCTCAGCAATTGATTGCACAAGTTATTGCTAATGTTGCTGTTTCACAAAGTTATCAATCTCCTGCATTTACAGTTCCTCAAGTAATTGATCTTGGACTAACTGATGGCGGTGATGCTACTGTAACAATTAACGGTCTGTTCACAAACATAAAAGATTTAATTTCTAGTGAAAGTTTAACTATTGATGCAGAAGTTCCTGCACTAGACACTGGGGACTATTCAACTGCCTATCTAGATATTAGAGATACTGTACTTGGACAAAAAGGTGTTATTCAAGACGGAACTATCAAATATCTAGACGAAACATACAAAGGCGGATTTAACTACGACGAAGCAATTTGTTTTAGAGACGTAGGTTTAATTATTGAAGCAATGGCTATTGACCTTGTCACCGGCGGAACATATCAATCTATCAACGCTGGTTCAAGCTACTATAGAAATACCAGTGCAAAAAGTATTGCCATTGGCACACAGTATAAAGAAACTTTAGACGGAATACAATACGCTAAAACTCTAGCACTTCAAGTCCTTAACAGAACTACTGCAAGTAGATATCAAAGTCTATATACTCAAACTTTTGACATCTTAGGAGTATTACCTAGCTCATTATACGGCATGATTGGTAATCGTGGTGCGCCTAGTCAGGCAGCTATAAACGATCTAACCTACAATATGGATACCTTAATTGGTATTATTGTTAACGGCTTTGGTTCTGCACCAACTCCGTCTTTTGGTTCTGGCCTATGGACTGTAAGATTTAGCAATGGCGGTAACAGCTATGTAGATCAAGGAAATCCAAACAATAACGACATTTTACCAGCTAAAGTGTTAGTTGGTGTTTCATCGTCTGCTTTCTCAAATATTGTAACATACAATCCAGGTTTAAGTGATACATCTGATACTATTACCTGTAGAATGACAAAACCTGCTTACTATCAAGTTGGTGAACAACTTGAGTTTGGTGAGCGTGTTAAAGATCTACAGATTGTAATTTTTGTTGAAGCTGGTATCTACTACGAAGACTATCCAATTAAATTGCCTACTAACTGTTCTATTAAAGGTGATGAATTCCGTAGAACAATTATTAGACCTAAAGATAGAATTTCACAAAGTCCATGGCGTAAAGTGTTGTTCTATCGCGATGCGATTATCGATGCTGTTCAATTAGGACCAATCGATACTGCAACTGATTACAAAACAAATACAACCATTAACGTTAGTGCAACTAACGGTACTATTGTTATTACACTCGGATCCGGCCAAGTACCATCATCATGGATTGGCAAGTTAGTTGTGGTTGAAAGTACAGTGCCTGGAAGACCAGAAGGTAAAGCTGTTGTTGATTCAGTATCTGGTAACTTCATGAACTGTAGCGTTGTTTATCCGTTTGAAGTTGCTGGATTAAAACAGCCAGCTGATTGGCACTTGTATAATACTATTAATTACGGTAGACATTACCTAGTTGATGCATTAGATGTAAATTCTAGTCCTAAGAATAACAAAGAGATTGATATTTTCTTGTGTAACGACGCAACACGTATCAATAACTTAACTATGCAAGGGCATGGTGGATTCTGTATGGTGCTTGACCCCGAAGGTCAAATTTTAACTAAATCACCATACGGTCAAGTTTGTTCATCATTCTCACAGTCAAACAACAGAAAACGTTTTGCTGGTGGTCAATACATTGACGGTTTTGCAGGACGTCTACGTGGAACTATTACTGGTGTAGCCAACGGCGGTGGACAGATTACAGTCACTGGCGAAGTTAACTCAGGTCTAGATGTTAGAGCACCTCAACCACCATGTGCATTCTTTATATCTGGTACGCGATATCAGATCAACGATATTGTCAGCTACAATTCTGCTACAAGAACCGTAGTAATGACCATGGACGTTGCTACACCTTGGAACGGTGGATTTAACTTTAACGAAGCAAAATGTAGTCGTGACGTTGGTTTAATCATTGACGCTGTTACCTATGACCTAGTTACAGGATCAAACTTCCAGTCAATTAATGCAGGACGTTCTTACCTACGTTCTTATTCAAGTCTAGTACGCGGTAACGTTCAGTTAAACAAGACTATCCAGGCTCTACAAGAAGTTACCAATCAAGTTCTAGCTTCAATTCCTGGTAACACTGCCGCTCAAACTATTCTAGCTGATCGTATGCAGATTGTCATTGACATTCTAGCCAACGGTGCTCAATCAGTACCAACACCTTCATATCCAGCTCTTTCATGGCAGACAGCTCCATATACAAATGCTAGAGATATACTAATAGCCAACAAAGAATTTATTGCTGAAGAAGTTGTTTCATGGATTGCTGTAAATTATAACGTTGCTCAAATTCCAAACTATAGCGTTAGTACATGCCGTAGAGATACAAAATATGTTGTTGATGCTGTCATTCACGACATTGTCTATGGCGGTAACTCAATGACCCAAGACGCAGGTCTTGCCTACTTTAGAGGAACTACAAGCTATATCCCAGGAGAAGAAGTTGTAACTATTGCTGCCTACAATCGTATGAAAGCAGTAATGAGCGATATTGTACAAAATATTTTAATAACTAAATCTGCTGGTAACGATCTTACACAAAACGTCAGTTTACCTGTAAGTAACTCAACCGTAGGCAATGCTGTTATTGCTCTAGTTGATGTATTGAACGACATTCTAGCAGGCGGTACAACATCAACACCTTATCAGTTCCCAAGTAACTTTACAGGAGTTAGTACTAACTTAACTACCGCTAGAACTACTATTTTATCTGTAAAAAATACCATTGCTTCGGATATTATAGTCTATCTAAGAGAAGGTCTTGGCACTGTTATCAATATTGAGATGGGTGGTAACAAGTCAATGCTGGCCAACGACTTTGCTATGATTAACGACTTAGGCTACGGTATTGTTGCTAAGAACGGTGGCGTAACTGAACAAGTTTCAACATTCTCATACTACTGTCATACTCACTACTGGGCAGCAGACGGCGGACAGATTCGTTCTGTTGCAGGTTCTAACTCACACGGAACATACGGTCTACGTGCTACAGGCTATGACGTAACTGAGTTGCCAGACGAAGTTAACCTAGCTAACAACATGATTCAGGTTGCCAGGGTCTACAAAGAAGGTGTTTATGTAAATGAAATGACCCCAACTGTTTCAAAACAGTCATTGGCCGTATTCATTACAGATTACGACTACGGTCCACAGAACATTTCAGAATTAGAAATTGATCACAGTCTTGCTGGATTTGGTATTACACGTTACGAAGTAAACGCAGTTGAACGCACACCTGTTACTGTTAACGGTGTAAACATCCTAAAACTAAACTTATCAACTGCTGGTAATAACGGTACATCATCAGTAGGTCTTGTTGCTCCGCTATATAACGGACAACTTGTTGCCATTAGAACACTACAAAATAACAAATATCTAGGTATTGCTAACGTAAACCCAACTCGTCCGTCAACTGCTTTACAGTATTCAGACAACTTGGCAGATATCTATCGTGTTATTACCTATAACCTAACAGAAGGCACTGGTGAATTATTACCACCTAACCAAGCTGTTTTATCAACTGACACATCATTTAACTACTACAAGATAGTTGTTGATCCTGCTAAAGTTTCAACTGTTGACTGGCAAGAGCCAACTAAGACTATGGGTCTAAATGTAGGCGATACTCGCTTGGCTATTCTAGCGATTGCCAAGCAGACAACTATTGACCAGTTGAACAAAGGAACTTATATCACAGGTTGGAACGGTAGAATTCACACTGTGGTAAAATACGAAGGCACTCCTGCAACTGTTATTACTGCTTACAATCCAACTGGTAGTGCAGGAACTACACTAAAGGTAACCGATACCACAGGAATCCATGAAGGCATGGAAATTAACGGTAACGGATTTATCAGCGGGCAGACTGTTACTGCTATTGTTAACTCAGTTACATTAACTATCAGTGCCGCGCCAGATGGCACTCCAAGTGGTAATCTGTCATTTAATAGTTTAAGACCTCCATATATTGAATTAGAAGAAACACCAACATACAATATTGGCGGTACTGGTACTATTACACCAGCAATGACTTTTAATTCTATTACCGGTACTGGCTTAGAAACAAGATATATTACATTTGATACTCCGTGGCAGTTGACTCCACAGACTGTTGACAGTTATGTTAATGTATCTGGACAGGGAAATAGTTTATACAACGGACCACGACAGGTTACTAAGATTACATCAGAAACACTGGTAACTGTGGCCAGTACCGCATCACTTGATGTAGGTATGGTTATTACAGGTTCTACTGTAACTGGCAACGTTAACCTAACAGAAATTGTTAGCTTAACACAGTTTAAAGTTAGTCCTGCTATCTATTTGCCGGCTGGAACTAATATTACAGCAACAAAAGTTGCTACCTTAGGTAGTGTAACTATCGTTAACGGCGGTAGTGGTTACTTAACTCCCCCAGTGATTACTATCACCGGCGGCGGTGCTACTATTGATGCATTAGTTACCTGTACAGTTAGCGGTGGCAGCATTGATACCATTACCGTTGTTAATCCAGGTTACAACTACACCAGTTTACCAAACTTATCTATCGAAGTTGCTGGAGATAATAATGCGGTGTTGGTACCAGTATTAACTGCTACTTCAACTACTAACGTAACTGCAACCGCTGGTGTTAATACATCACAGATGACACTGGCCTATAAAACTGATCCAAATACCAGTGGAACTATTTCTGCAACTACAGTAACAAGTAACTGGATTACTATCAGTACAACTACCAACTTATATGTTGGAAATACTATTGTGTTTACTGGAACAGCATTTGGTAATTTAGTTTCAGGAACAACTTACTATATTGCTACCGTAGGCACTGGACAAATTAAAGTTGCAACTACATACGCTAATGCAATTGCAGGAACAACTTTTGCACTAACAACTGCTGTTGGTGCTATGACATTTGTAGCCAACAGCTTTAATTTTGGAACTGTTATTACTGCAACAGGTTTTGGTTCTCAGACAGGAACCGGTCCGTATTCAGTAACCCTAAACTTTAGTTCAACTACTGCTCCAGAGACAGGAAAATACTATAAGGTAAGCGGTAACACCAATCCTATCTACAATGGATTCTTTATCTGTACTGCTTCTACAACAACCAGTATTACCCTAACTTATCCTTATAATCCAGGTGTTTGGTCTAGTGCTACCACAACTACTATTACTAAAGAAATTACCATTGGAACAAACGTAGCCAGTGGTATTAGTAAACCATTTAGTAATGTAGATGCTACTACAATACGTCTTGGCTATGCTGAAGGCACACAAGGTCAGGTTACTACACGTATTAGTACTTGCCGTGCAACAGGACATGACTTCTTAGATATTGGTACAGGTGGTTACTCAACTACTAACTATCCATATCAAATTTATGGTAACCCTGCTATCAGCCGTAAGCCTGAAAACGAATGTTATGAAGAAGGCGTAGGTCGTGTATTCTATGTAACAACTGACCAAAACGGTATCTTCCGTGTAGGTAGATTCTTTACAGTTGACCAAGGTACTGGTACAGTTACATTCTCAGCGTCAATTGCGTTGAGTAACTTGGACGGTATTGGTTTCAAACGAGGTGTGGTTGTTAGCGAATTCTCAACTGATGCAACATTTACCAACAACGCTCCTGATGCTGTTCCTGTACAGTCAGCAACACGCGGATACATTGACAAACGTTTAGGTCTTGATCACGGTGGTGCACCAGTATCAGCTAGTAACTTAGTTGGTCCTGGTTATCTAGCTCTAAACGGTGCTTTGGCTATGAAAGGCAACGTTAATGCCAACAACTATAAAGTTATCAATCTTGCACCTCCTACTGATGTAAACGATGCGGCTCCTAAGGCCTATGTTGACGCACAGATAAGATTGTTTGATCAAATATCTGAATTGCTAGACGTAGATGTAGGCACACCAGTTGCTGGAGATCTAGCGGCATTTGTTGGCGGTAGTAAGATTATGGTCAGTGCTACAACTGCTGGCGACCTAAGTGCAACATTTACAAATGCTACACCAACTACCTTAGCAGTAGCAATTAATAGTTTATTAGTTGTAGACGTTACTACTATTACTGTTGCTAATGCTTCGTCATTTGGTGCAGGTCCTGGATACGTTAAAGTTAATAACGAAGTATTCTACTATAGTTCAACAAACTATGGTGCAAACAGATTAGACGGAGTACAGAGACTTTCAACAACTACTGATACTAAGTTTGGTATTAGTACAGGTAACATTGCTGCCACTCATAGTGTTGGTAGTCCAGTTATTGATTTAACTAATGCACAGATTAACTATCAAATTAATCCAGGTGTAATTGTCAACGCTGATGTTAATGCTAGTGCTGCCATTGTACAGAGTAAACTGTCAATGACACTGGCGCCAACAAGGGCTAGTGCTCCAACAGGTACAGCGGCTCAGAAACAAGCGGCCAGCGGTCTAGCTAGTTTTGACAGTGCTAACTTTGAAATCACTGACGGATTTGTTGGAATTAAAGCAGGCGGTGTTGCTAAGAGTGAAATTGAAAATATTGGCAACGGAGCAATTCTAGCTAACTTCTCAGGAAGCGCATCTGCACCAAGAGAAGAAACTGCTCAAACTATATTAGATGCAGGCTTTAATCAAAAGTTCACAACTAACACAGGTGTAATGACCTATGCTGGTACAAACGGTTCGGCTACAATTACTACCATATCAACTGACGGAACAGCAAATACCATTGCCAAGTACGGTAGTGCTGGTGAATTTGATACCAAGCAATTAAAGGTTGACGGATTTAAGGCGCTCGATGTTGCATCAAATACTCTTGAGTTCTTTACACCGGCTGGATTCAAATTCCAAACAGCAACTGGCTCGTCAGGCGCCAATGCTGTAACATCAGCATTAGGTACTTGGGACTTTAGTGGTGGTACACTAAAAGCTACTGCGTTTACTACTGGCGCGGCTGCAACTGCTGGCAGTATTACAGGACAGTGGGCTATTCAGTCTAGCAGTTTAATTGACTTTAGCTTAGGTACTCTAAAATCCACAACACTAACAACTGGCGCGGCCGCTACTACTGGTACTATAACGGGTACTTGGAGTTTAGGAGCATCAAGCGTTCTTGATACCACATCAGGAACATTAAGAAGTTATAGTCTGTCAACTGGTTCAGTAAGTCAAGCAGGTACTATAACTGGTGCTTGGAGTTTAGGTTCAACAAGCAGTTTAACCACCGGAACTGGATTTATTGATGCTAGAAGCGGAACGCTATATACTACTTCGTTAAATGCAGGCAATGCAACTGCTACCGGTACTATTACAGGAAACTGGAATACCAGCGGTAGTCTTGCTGCCACATACGGTGCTGACCTTGCAGAATGGTACTTGTCTGATGCAGAATACGAAGTTGGTACTGTATTAGTGTTTGGTGGATCTGCAGAAGTTACAACTACTACCCTAGTTGCTGACACTAGAGTAGCAGGTGTTGTATCAACTAATCCAGCGTATATTATGAACGATGGATTAACAGGTCAAAGAGCATTGATAGCTCTAGCTGGTCGTGTTCCATGTAAAGTACTTGGCCGTGTTAAGAAAGGTGATATGTTGACAACATCAGCTACACCTGGCGTAGCAGTTAAAGCTCTAGATCCTAAATTAGGAACTATCATTGGAAAAGCACTAGAAGACAAAGACGGCGGAGACATTGCTGTAATTCAAGTTGCTGTAGGAAAGGTATAAAATGAGATACAAAGAATTTATTTTATCTAAACTAGCTGATCAACCCGAAGTAGGAGACAGTTTTGATATTGAATTAGACAATATTGTTCTTGAAACGGGTATATTAGGATTTACAGATGATGGCATTGTAGTTGATATAGATGCTATAGGATTGAGTCACTTATCTAACTTTCAGTTAGATGAAGCAGAATATCAAGGAAAATCTGTTCCTCTAGGTAAAAAACTTCCAGGGGATGTTAAAAAGTCTAAAGTTTATGTTCGAAAACCTAACGGAAATATTGTCAAAGTAAACTTTGGCGATAAAAAAATGCGTATTAAGAAAAGTAACCCTGCAAGACGCAAAAGTTTTAGGGCAAGACATAACTGCGACAATCCAGGGCCACGTTGGAAGGCTCGATACTGGAGTTGCAGAAGTTGGTAAATATACAATAGGAATACAGTTATGGCATATCAATTACCCCCAGACCTTGTACTAAATGTTGGATCATATCCTAACGACGGTACAGGAGACGATTTATATACTGCTTTTAAGAAAGTAAAAGACAGCTTTACAGCAATTAGCGGGGCATTAGATGCTATTTCTGGTCAAAATGTTGGAACTGGTCACGGGATTTACAAAGAAAGAGTTGGTAATATTTTAAAATTTAAAACTCTTACAGGTACCGGTGTTACTATAACCAGTACCGCAGATTCACTTAACTTATCTGCACTGACAAACGTACAGGCCGATATCAGTCCAATGTTAGGTGGCAATTTAAATTTAAATTCAAAAAATATTACAGGAACTGGTAATATTAACATAAACGGCAATATGACGCTGACCAGTAGCATAACTGCCAGCAATGTCCAAGCATTAGTCTATGGACTTGATATACGAGATCTAAAAGCCCAAATAGATGCAGGTGGTGGCGGAGCTGATGTAGATTTTGGAACGTTTGATACACCCGCCCCCGGTGATCAAGATTTTGGAACATTTTAAGGATTAGGAGAAACAAATGGCATTACGTCTACGAAGAGGACTAGAGGCGCTAAGAAATACAATTACGCCAGCAGAAGGTGAAATAATCTACACCACAGACAGTAAAAGACTGTATGTCGGTGATGGCCTAACAGCTGGCGGTAATGGTGTTAGTGCGCCCGTTACCAGTGTCAACAACAAGGTTGGAGCAGTACAACTGACCAGCGATGATTTATCTGAAGGTACTACTAATCAATTTTATTCAGATGATCGATCTCAAGATGCAACTTGGGCGTTACTTAATCACGGTCTACATTCTAATGTTTCTTTTACCTACGACGATGCTAATAATAGAATAGTAGCTTCAGCTTCTGCATCGTTTACTGCTGAAAATGCAATTGACACTATTGCCAATGTCTTAGTTAATAGCCCACATACTGGTATTACTTTTAGTCATAATGATAATGCTGATCAAATTACTGCAACAGTAACGGCTGCAAGTGAAACATTTAAAACAATAATGGTTAGTCCTAGACTAAGCCTAACAGTAATAGGAGCAGGATCTAGCTATACTTCGATTCCTCTTGTTACAATTTCAGCTCCGCCGGTAGGTGGCACGCAGGCCACAGCCGAAGCGTTACTTGCTCCGACATTTATTGCAAATTTTAAAGTTATAACTCAAGGAACTAACTACAGTGAAGGTGTAACAGTAACAGCTTCTGCGCCAGGTGTAGAAAGAGCTAACGGTTCTGTTATACTAGGTCCTAGTGGAAATATTACTAAAGTTGTTGCAGGAGTTCCCGGTAACGGTTTTATTGACGTACCTACAGTAGTATTATTAAAACCTACTGCGGCTACTGCAACTTATGTTAGTGGTGGACAAACAACAACTATTGTTGTTAGTAACATAATTAATACCATATTTGTTGGTATGACTGTTACTGGAACTGGTTTTTCTAGTGGACAAAAAGTCACAGCCGTTAGCGGAACAACTATTACTTTATCTGCCGGTGCAAGTTCTTTACCAGTAGGAACACTTACTTTTACAGATACAGGTGATGGTGCTTCGTTTGAAGCTGTATTAGCTGGAACCACCATTGAAGATGTAGTTGTTTTAAATGGAGGTTCAGGGTATACATCAAATCCTATAGTAACTATTGCACCCCCAATAACTTACTCGTTTAACGCTGCCACTGATGTTGACACTGTTGCAAATTCAATTACTATTCCAGACCATCCATATCAAACTGGATCTAGCATCATATACACGGCTGTAGGCGGAAGTGCCATTGGCGGTCTTACATCAGGTACAACCTACTTTGTTGTAAAAATCAATGGTGATACTTTTAAACTTGCTTCAACTATTACCAATGCTCTTATCAGTAGTTCTATCGATTTAACATCAACTAGCACAGGAACTCACACTTTTAGAGGTGTCCAAGCAACTGCCAGTAGTATAAGCTCGTCAGACATTATGGCAGACAGCTCTACTGACACACTTAATTTTGCAGCCGGCGGTGATATTATTATTACTACTAACTTGAATACCGATACTATTACTATCAGTAATAAAAATAACGGTAAAGTATTGTTTGGTGCCGCAGGTCAACTGGCATTTTACCCAGATACTAGTAATAAAGTTGATTCAGTTGGTTCTACTTTAACATTCCGTCCACCAAACTCTGATGGCGCGGCTAACGGGGCACTAGTTGTAAACGGACAGATTGAATTTGAAAATTTAGTTCCAAAAATTTATTCAGCAAACGCAAATCTTACTATAGTTGCAAAACAAGCTGGGGGATTTGTTGAAGTAGGCGATAGAGAATACGATGGCAGATTCGGTGTTATTAGTAACGGATATATCGCCAATAACGGTGCTCAATTTAAAGTACAACAGGCACATAATACCACTGACGCAAATAATACCAGCTTTATTAGAGCTAGAGGAACTATTGATAACCCAACTGCCTGCTTACCTGGTGACAAATCAGGAGATATAATTTTCCAAGCACACGACGGTCTTAACTATCTAACACATGCGGCAATTAGTGCAGTTGTTGACGGAGCATACTCTAGTAGTTCTAATAGAATGCCAGGTCGATTAGACTTTTATACTAGAAGTGCAACAGAAACATTAGCTAACTTAGTACTCAGACTCAAGGGTGACAAAAACGCAGAATTTAGCGGAACTGTTACAGCAACAAGTTTTATTGGTAGTGGTGCATCATTATCAAATCTTCCAGTTAATTCTATTATTGCTGGAGGTGGTATAAGTGTTGTTAACAATAGTGGTGCAATTACAATTACTGCAACTGGCAGTAATATTCCCGATGTTGTTGTAACTTCAGGTTCTTATGCAAATCCTTCATGGATTACTAGCCTATCTGAAACTAAAGTTCTACCTAGCCAAGCAAGTAACAACGGAAAATACTTAACAACTAACGGTACTACCACTAGTTGGGCTGATTTCCCTGCAGGTGGGGGCCTAGTGGCAAGAGCAGGTCTATCAGGAACTACTGCTAGTATTGGAAACAATGCTACTGGAAATGTAAACATAACTGGTTACAAAGGATATGCACTACTTAAAATAGAAACATCTGCGGCGGCATGGGTGAGAGTTTACGTCAGTGATGCGGCAAGAACCAGTGATGCGGCTAGAACTGAAGGAGTTGATCCTTTACCAGATGCTGGTGTTATTGCCGAAGTAATTACTACAGGAGCACAGACAATATTAATTGCGCCAGGAGCATTTGGATATAATAACGAATCTCCAGTTACAAACATTATTCCAATTGCAGTAACAAATAAGAGCGGTTCAACAGGTACTATAACAGTAACATTAACTGCTGTACAACTAGAGGTTTAAAATGGCAAAGTTAGTATATGAGTATATCGTTACGCTACATAACGCTGACGATTTAGAATCTTTTTATGAAGAAATGGCAGCTCCGGCTGACGGGATACCAACTCATATACCCGATAGAGAAGTTGAATGTGCTGCTCTAAGACCTCTAAGTAGAAATACTCATTACATGATGACTGAGGCAGAAGCTGAACAATTAAGAAAAGATCCTCGAGTTAAAATTATAGAACTTGCTCCTTCTGAAAGAGGAATAAGTGCAGGAACTTTTTTAGAACAAAGTAGTCTTAGTTGGAATAAATCATCAGTTACAAATGCTCTACATAAAAATTGGGGGCTGCTAAGATGTGTTAGAGAGGACAACATTCCTAACTGGGGTTCTGACGGTACTACTACTGTAAGCGGTACTATTACTTTAACCAGCACTGGTAAAAATGTAGATGTAGTTATCTGTGACGAAAATGGTCTAGTATGGAACCATCCGGAGTATGCTGTTAATGCTGATGGCACCGGTGGTACTAGAGCTATTCAATACAATTGGTATCAACACAACCCAGAAGTTACTGGCGGTGCTCCCGGAACATATACTTATGGAACTGGCAGTCACTCAACCCACGTAGCAGGTACAGTCGCTGGCAATACACAAGGTTGGGCTAGAGATGCCAACATTTATAATCTGTATTATGATACAGGTAACAGTGGAAACTTTAGTCTTGTATTTGATTATGTAAGAGCATTCCACAGAAACAAACCAATTAATCCTGCTACAGGTAGAAAAAATCCTACAATTATTAACAACAGTTGGGGGCAAAGTATTTTCCCCGGTGAATGGTCTTTTAACGATATAACTGCTGTTACCTATAGAGGAACAAGATATACGCCTGCAGGTTCTCCAACTATCGTCTACACTGGGTTTAGCGGAGTGTGTAGTTCAAGCACTAAGTTAGGAAATATTCTTAATTTAGAAAACGGTGGTAATAGAATTGTAACTACATCTACTGTTAACAATTTAATTCTTAGTAAACCCAGTAGTTGGGCCATTGATACACTAAACAACCAAGCATATCTTACTTCTTTTGATCGTCCAGACAATATCTACCAAATAACTGTGCAAGGTCCGTGTGTAGTTGACATTGTCAGTCAATTTAGTGGCGGTTCATTAGGCGGTGACGGCATTACAACGTTGGCCAATGCTGTTGATATCATCTATAATCAAGCTATGGTATTACAGTTTAGTGACGGGCCTCGAGCTGATACAGATAGCCCAACTGATGATGTGTCAGTTGACATTACACAAAATAATATTTCTTTACCTAACTCTGGAGTTTATACTATTGTTTTTACCAATAGCATTGTTGAATCCGGTGATGTTGGAGATCCAATCTACGCTACTGCTATGACCGTTAGAGCAAGATCAACATCAAGCAGTGTAACTACATCATCAATACCAAGTAATCTATTAGGGCCAGCATCATTAACTAGTTCTACTACTCCAACTAATATAGCAGACAATACTACTAATCCCAACGACGATGCCTATTGGTTATTAACCTTGCCTTTTAATATTAGTTACTTAGGTGTTACTTACAATCAAATTTATGTTAGTACCAATCACTATCTAACATTTGGTGGGGGTTCATTTGTCTACAGTGGTATTAGTGAAAGTGTCCCAGCATTACCAAAAATTTCTGCTAGTGCTGCCGATAACTCTATTCAAAGAATTTATTATGGTGTAGAAGGATCTGCACCTAATAGGACATACCGTGTTAGAACAGAAGGCAATGCCGCAACCAGTGGAACATTAGGCAGTCCTAACATGGTACACGAATGGACATTCTACGAAAACGATCCTGGTAAGATTGATTTACAAACTGGAGTTAACAATAGAAAAACTTCTTCAGGTGGCGGAACTTTTACCAGCGGAGAATTAAACACTTGGGGGTTTGTCAGTGGACAGCGCATTCCAGCAAGAGTAACTGCCTGTGATGAAGATATTATAGATGCAATGGAAGAAGGTATTATATTTGTTGGCGCGGCCGGTAACGGACGCTGGAAACACGATGTACCGGGTGGTCCTGATTGGGATAATACGTTTGAAATGAGTAATAGATATCCTGGTCAAATATTTTATTATATGCGAGGCACTAGTCCAACTGCAAATGATCTTGGTATGCCAAACATCTGTGTAGGTGCAACAGACGTACTAGCACTTGATAAAAAGAGTTATTATAGTGACTGCGGCCCGGGAGTTGATTTATATTCACCAGGTACACAGATTATCAGCGCATTACCTAGCGGTACTGCTGATCCAAGAAATGCCAGTTACTATCTAGGAAAATACAACGGTACCAGTATGGCTAGTCCACAGGTATGTGGTGTAATTGCCTGTGCCTTAGAAACATACCCTAATATGAATCAGGCAGCGGCCAAAGCCTATATTTTAGCTACGGCCAAGTCAGGAAAATTAACAACTACTAGTGGCGGCCCAACAGATATCACTGATATACAAGGTGGCGCCAATCTACATTTATATTATAAAAAAGAACGACCAACAACAGGAACTACATTTCCTAAACAGGCCATTGGAGTTAGACCCACAACAGGAGCAACATATCCAAGACCGAGATTGCGTAGAAGAGGTTAAAAATGCTTGATATTTGGACACAATCTTCAGGTTACAGCTTTGGAACATTTACAGAGCGTCTTCAACTAAATCTTCCGCTGCCAGTTAGCGGAGCCCCTGTTGGTACTACATTTAGAGTAATTTCTGGATCATTGCCACCCGGACTTAGAGTTGAAGGTCAATACATTATTGGCACTCCTGGAGAAGTTCCTAGAGATACTACCTATTCATTTTGCATAAGAGCCAGTAAGAACAATCAAATAAATGACCGAACATTTCTTATGAGTGTGCAAGGTCCTGATGAACCAAGATTTGTTACCCCAGCTGGACAGTTAAGAATAGGTGAAAATGAACAACTATATGTGTTAGACAGTAGTTTTGTAGATTTTCAAATTGGTGCAATCGATACTGATACAGTAGCCGGTCAAACTTTAAGTTTCTTTATTGCCAGCGACGAAGGAGAACTTCCTCCGGGATTAATCTTAACTCAAACAGGAAGGATTACAGGATTTGTACAACCTGCATTAAGTATCAAAGTAGCAGATGGTGACGGAAGTTACGACAACAGTTACTATGATAAAGTAGCCTACGACTTTGGTTATAGACCAACTAACGGCTATGACAGTTACATTTACGATCTAGTATTTTATGACTTTTCATTGCCTAGCAAACCTCCAAAGAAGCTTAACAGGAATTACGAATTTATAGTTACAATTTCCGACGGTGATACAATTGCCAAAAGAAAATTTAGAATATTTGTCGTAGGCGATGATTACTTCCGTGCTGACAACGTTGGATTCCCTGTCAACAGTGGTCTATTTACAGCTGACGTTCAGTATCTGAGAAAACCAATATGGACTACTCCAGCATACCTTGGTGTAAAAAGAGCCAACAATTATGTCAGCTTTATTCTCGATACCTACGAGGCACTGACCGCTGGCATCGTCATTTATAGTATGACTGAAGAAGAAATTGCCAAATTGCCACCAGGTATGCAATTTGACCCAACTACTTCTGAAGTATTTGGTACAGTTCCTTATCAGCCAGCTGTAACTAATCGATACAGTTGGACTATTGTAGCAACTAGATACGGTACTAACGAAGATGTAGTAACTACCGAAAGAACATTTTATGTAGACATAATTGGTGAGATTGACAGTGTTATAACATGGCAGACTGACGATAACTTAGGTGTCATAGACGCTAATTATGTTTCAACTTTAAAATTACAGGCTACTAGTACTGTACAAGATGCTGTTGTTGTCTATACTGTTCAAAATGGTGAATTGCCAGTAACAGTAACTATAAATCCTGCAACTTCAAATGCTGTAGCATCTGGTTGTGCTGATTCTAAATTTAACACTACATTAACATTAGGTCCAGTATTAAACGGAAAAAATAGCTATGTTAATGGTAATAAGAGTTTAACCTGGAACGGATTTATCTGGACTTACAGAATAACCGGCGAAGACGAATATTATAAAAGTGTACAAAATGTTCAATACCCATGGCAAATTACAGAGTGGACTGCTGAACTAGGAGCATTAGAACCTGCTCCAACCTTTAATCAAATTGGCGGATTAGCCAATGACGGGGAAATAGCAACTCTTAATTTTCCTGAACAATTTGAAATTCCTTTCAAAATTGGTTCTATGATTAAAGTCGAAGGTATGAGCGTTCCGGCATACAATGGCGTTTATTCTGTTATCGATTGTACCACAAGTTCTGTTTCTTATAAAAATACAACTAGGCTTCCGGCACTGTCTGGTAAGGTTAGTAATAACAACGGAGGATTTCCTCCAGGATTAATTTTAGATTTAGGCGGTGAAGTTGTTGGCAAGGTTAATCAATACGGAACTAGTGAAAATCCTGGATTGATAACTTTTGATAATAATAGTTTTAGTCTAGATCAAGAAACAACTACAATTGATAGATCTTATACATTTACTGTTAAAGCTAGAGATCAGTTCGGATTTAGTGCAACTACTAAATCTTTTACATTGTTAGTGCAGACTCCAAACAATAAACTGTACAGCAACATCAGTGTTTCTCCACTGTTAAAATTAGATCAACGAAAGTTATGGAAAGATTTTATCACTGACAGTACTGTCTTTACCCCAGAAAGCATTTATCGTCCAAATGATCCTAGCTTTGGTGTACAACGTGATTTAAAAATGCTGGTGTATGCAGGAATTGAAACTAAAGAAGCAGGAGCTTACATAGGAGCTATTGGTCTAAATCATAAAAAGAAAACTTTTAGATTTGGGGAAATTAAAAAAGCAGTGGCAATTCTTCCCGGTACAAATACACAAGTATACGAAGTAGTCTATGTTGAAATGTTAGATCCGTTGGAGCCTGGTAAACGAGTTTTACCACAAAAACTAAACACTCTAGGTAGACAAAATACTACATTGACAATTGACAATACTGTTAATTTTTGGGACGCTAAGGAAAACATTGCTAGCCTAGCCCAAGACCGCGCCTATAAAGAACGCCCAGATCCGGTAGTAACGATTGACAGTCAAGGATATCTTGTAAGCGATCCAAGACCAGCAACATACTTTCCTAATAGTGTAACCAACTGGAAACGAAGAATTCGCACAGTAGGCAGTACAGAACGCAATTATTTGCCGCTTTGGATGCGAAGTATTCAGCCCGGTAGCAAACAAGAGCTAGATTATCAGCTAGCCCTACCAATTTGCTACTGTAAAATTGGCGGTGCAGACGACATTATTTTAAATATAAAGTACAGCGGGTTTGATTTTAAAACCCTAGAATATACTGTAGATCGATACACAATTGATTCTGTAGAAGACTATACGCGAGATAAATATCTTGTATTCAGAAACGATAGGATAACCATATGAGCACATTAAACTACGCAGCGATTGACGAAACCTACCCTGTAGCAGGTCAAGATAATAACAGTCAAGGTTTTAGAGGTAATTTTGCTGCCATTAAAAATGCCATTGCACAGGCAGAAACAGACATTACTGCGCTAGAGACCAATACTGCTAAAAAGAATGCCAGTAACGATTTCAACGGAAATACTGTTGCCAATGCAACATATAATAAATTTTACGGGGCTACTTACTCTTTAGGTGTAATTAACACTCCACAATTTATTAACCTTAACAACGGTCCCCTACAATATGTTACCCTCGGTGCTGATACAACCTTAACATTCCAAAACTGGCCAGCTACAGGAAAGTTTGCACAGGTTAGAGTGCATATGATTGGTGACGGTAACGCTATAAGAACCCCAACTATTGCTACTGAAGGTGGCGGCAGTATCACTTATGATGCAGAAATTTCTGCAGATCCAGATGTATTAAAATTACCAACTAACCAAAAGCATAAAGTAATCGATGTTTGGACCTACAACGGCGGCGCAAAAATATTTGTTAAACTTGTTGGAACATTCTAATGCATCCATTTGTTGGCGATCTCTCTCAGATGAAAGACGGTGAGATTGAATCCAAAATACACGAATTAACTAGAAAATACTTTATAACAAGTAATCCAGAAGTTCGATCTCAAATTGTAACTTTTTTAGATACCTATAAAGAAGAAATGCGTAGCCGTCAGGCTAAACTATGGCAAGCACAGCAAGCTCAGGTAAACAATGGGCTTGACAAACTCATTAAAGTCAACTAAAATGTTGGCATGCGCCTAGACAAATACTCTAATCCAATTTTTTCAGAGCAGGACATATTTCAAGCAATATATGCCAATTATGTGTTCTCGCCTGAAGATACATTCTTGGTAGAACACCGTTCTGAAGATATAAAAAAACTAGAACAGCATCTAGGATTTAAATTTTTAGAACCCTACGAAACGCATTTTGAATCTAAAGATTACGATCAAGCATGCCAACAGGTTTGGAATATGCCAGATGAATATAAAAATTTAGATATTGAACAATGGGTTCGAGATCAATGTCCGCCTTGGGATCCAGAATGCACTAGAGTAGAAGAAGAGTTAGAAGCATACAAAGCAAGAAACATGCTAGATCTGCTACGCTGGTTAAAATACTTTGTAGATATTTGCTCAAAAGAAGGTATTGTGTGGGGGGTTGGCAGAGGTTCAAGTGTAGCCAGCTATGTTTTGTACTTAATTGGTGTTCATAAGATTAATAGTATGAAATATAATTTAGATTGGCGAGAATTTCTGAGATAAGTACTATTATAATCCCAGGAGATTAATATGGCAATGAAAGAACAACAAAGAACTGTTTACCGCTCAATGCAGGGCAAAGAAGTTGATATGGGCAAATTAGCCCTTCAAAATGAAATGACTGTTGCAGTTGGTAATGTAAGAGTAAACGCTCGCGGAGACGAACTAGGTCCCGGTGGAAAGATTATCAAAAAACGTGAAGATATTCTTAAAGAATATTATCAAGATCATCCTCAGGTAGTTCCAGATGAGACTCCAACAAGAAAACAAGTAGCTATTCAAAATATGGATCCGGAAGGTAACGAATGAACATTGTAAAAGGTAAAATCATTCCACTAAGAAAAAATGTTTTAGTGGCAGATATGAACTTTGATGAGCAAAAAACAGCCAGCGGAATTATCATTCGCAGTGATAATGGCAAAACCGAAGGTATCAAACCTCGCTGGGGCAGAGTTTGGGCTGTTGGAAAAGATCAAACCGATGTTGAGGTAGGCGAGTGGGTCTGTGTTGAACACGGTCGTTGGACTCGAGGTATAAAAGTAGAAGACGCTGACGGTTCTGAAATAACTGTTAGAATGGTTGATACTGATTGTATTATGCTCAAATCTGATGAATGCCCATCAGACGTTGACATTCGCGACGGTATTTAAAACAATTTATTTGAGTAATAGGGCAGTTGACCTGCCCTATTTTTTTCTGTATAATAATCTAAAAGGAGTAGCTATGCAAGTAAGAGCAGATCAAATTAAAGAAGGCGGCGTTGCCTGCGGATGCGGACGTAGCCCAACTGGCAAATGTATTGGATGGCACGGATTGTCACAAGAAATGTACGAGCATAAAAAAATGCTTTGGATTGAAGACGAATTTAGAAAAGACCAAGAAACAGCAGAACAAAAAAAACAAACACAGGAAAAATAACATGAGCTGTCAAGTTTGTAAAAAAGATTATTCTCCCGATTGTGATTATAATCAAGGGCGTTGTCCTCATCATCCTCCTTATATAAATTCGCATTCAATGCGCTTTCTAAATCTTTTTAGAACAATAAAAGGCTGGTTTAAATGAAAAATGAAATACAAGAACGCATGTCTGAATTGATGAACCCTATTGATCAACAACTAATGATGTGCGACGATGTTGAGGATCAGCTGATGTTGGCCTGTGCAATGTTACAACGAGTTAGAGAAGTCTTTGATCAAACTCTTGGTCAAGAAGGCCGTAAAAAAATGTTTAAGGACTTAGCATGAAAGAACTGTGGACTGAAAAATACAGACCAAATAATCTAGATGGTTATGTGTTTGCAGATGAATTACAAAAAGGCCAAATTGAAAGCTGGATTAAAGAAGGCTCCATCCCTCATCTGATGTTTAGCGGTAATGCAGGAGTTGGCAAAACCACTCTAGCTAAGATCTTAATTAATAAACTAGGTGTACAAGATACTGACGTTCTATTTGCTAATGGTTCAAAAGAAGGTCGTAAAATTGAATGGGTTGATAAACTGATTGGTTTTTGTCAGACCATGCCCTTTGGCGATGTAAAAGTTGTACTTATTGACGAAGCGGATTATCTTAATCCACAGTCAGTGCAACCTGCTTTGCGTAATCTAATGGAAGAGTACAGTCATAGTGTAAGATTCATTCTTACCTGTAACTATCCAAATAAGATTATCCCTCCTTTACACAGTCGTTGTCAAAGACTGCATATTGAAAAAACAGACATAACTGAGTTCACTGCTCGTGTAGCAACTATTCTTGTAGAAGAAAACGTTGAATTTGATCTTGATACTTTAGATACCTATGTTAAGGGCACTTACCCAGACTTAAGAAAATGTATCAATAATCTTCAAATGCACAGTCTTAATGGCAAATTAGAGAAGCCAGAGTCAGACATGGATAATAGCAGTGACTACAGAATAGCAATGGTAGATTTGTTTAAAAATGGAAAAATTTCTGAAGCTAGGAAATTAATCTGCGGACAGGCTCGTCCAGAAGAAATGGAAGAAATTTATCGTTGGCTCTATGATAACATTCAATTGTTTGGTAATGAAAGCCAGCAAGATAAGGCAGTACTAATCATCAAAGACGGATTAGTAAATCACAGCCTAGTAGCCGATGCTGAAATTAATTTAGCGGCTACATTAATTAGATTGAGTCATTTATAAAAAGGGGCAACTGCCCCTTTTTTTATTCTCCGTATATTGACAATACCTCCTTGACAGCGTTATGTCTTTCTATATCATTTGCTGTAAATTTAACTATATCAATATACTTCAATTTATTGTGCTTCTCTAAGAGATTACAAAAATCTAAAAGACCGTTATCTTGTAATCTATCTGCCTGCGCTAGGTCGCCAGTAACAACCATCTTACTATTTTCCCCCAGTCTTGTTAATAGCATCTTCATTTGGTTCTGTGTGGCATTTTGCATTTCGTCTGCAATAACATAGGCATTCTTGAAAGTGCGTCCTCTCATATAGGCTAGAGGACTGATTTCTATGACACCTTCATAGAGCATGTTTTCGATGTCTTTTTGCTGATAATATTCTCCTAATACATCAAAGATTGGTCTTGTCCAGGGTGCCATTTTTTCATTTAGCGTACCTGGTAAAAATCCCAAATCTTCATCTACTGATACGGCGGGTCTAGTGACGATGAGCTTGTCCACCTTGCCCTCTTGGAATAGCTTGATTCCTGTCTGAACAGCTAGTAATGTTTTGCCCGTACCTGCTGGACCAATAGCAAATACGATATTTTTGCTGTCGTTTTGCAATTTCTGCAGGTATAATTCTTGGGTTTGATTTCTAGGATACAGACTGACACGCTGTTTCTTTTGAGGTAGATAGGTGTTAAAATCTATCACATTCACGTTTGAGGTAAAACGTTTCTTCACTCTTTTGCTCATTGTTTAATGTCTCCTACTTGGGGAAGTAGAACGACTGTAGTGACCGCCCTGATAACTACAGTGGCCCTACACTAATATTTACAGATTTTGCTCTAAATCATTCAGTTATACTATAAAAACAGTTCGGCTAAATATTAGATAGAAAAGAGCCATTACTATGCAAGATATACTTGACGTTATTAACAACGTAAAAGATGTTTACGAAAACAACACTAATCTAGGAGTTTTAAAAGACTTTGAAAGAGTGTTGGACGAACTAGACCTTTATGTTTACAAAAACTGGGAAGATGGTGAATTAGCTGTTGGGCCAAAAGTTGACAGACATTGGATTACCTGCGGATTCATGTGGCCCAAAGAACAGATGCCGGATCCAGCGGGCGGCAAAAGATTATTAGATTTTGGTTGCAGAGTGCAGTTTGAAAGGACACACTTAATTGAACCAAGAAAAATAAGAGACCCTGACGACTTTCGTCCAGGAACTAAAAAAGGAAAATTAGATCACACACCTGTGTGGCTTGTAACTATTCGTATGCCTAAAAAATTAGCGTTTGATATCTATAAAGGCTATATGGATAAAATGAAGGGTGAAACTGAGATTTCAGGATTAACAAAACAAGGAACAACTACTCCAATGGACTCTGGGGCAACTAAAGAAGCCGCAGGGGCAGCACAAGGTGGCGCGGCGCCAACAGCACCGGCAGCACCAGCACCGGCAGCACCTCCAGCGGCATAAGGAAATACAATGGCATTGAAAGCTAACGATTTAAAAGACCTTGTAAAAAATATTTTTGAAATAGACAATTTCAGAAGTAAACTCGGTGATGATGAAGAAGTCGTAGTACTAAGTTTTACAGTAGACTACAAAGACCCTGCAGATGATCTAGAACATTTCTTTGAAATGGGTTATGATTTTGTATTAGACGCTGATGTTACTACTGGTGAAATGGATGACGGCAAATATAGAGTATTTGTTGAACTAGAAAGAAACAGACATGTTGTTAAACAAATTTTAGAACTAGTTGACGGTGTTAAAAAACTTACAGGCCTTGAACGTATTAAATTTAGATATTATAAAAGTTTTAAAAGCTACGAAGCAACAGAAGATAATTTAGATTTAATTGTTCCTAAAGATAGAAATTCATATAAAGTAGCCACTGATCAAAATCGCGTAAATAACTTCAGCACTTTTTTTGGAAATAGTTTTTCAGACGAAATTAACCTAGACGAAGATCGTATTTCTTTTGCAAGAGAAAACAAACATATTGCTACATTTAAAGTATCAGAGTGTGGTAAAACTTCTGAAGTATATGAGCTAGTTAAAGGTCCTGTTATGTTAGAAGGAAAAGACATAGCTGAAGTATTATTTTTAACCAAGTGTATTGGTAACTATAACATCACCAAAGTTGGTGATAAATTTATTTTTGAAAACGAAGGCTATGCAGTAGCCCTGGAGAAACTATAATGTCAGGATTTAATTTTGAATTTACTAAAGGCCAGCTTGCGGAAATCATTAAAGGTAACCCATACTTAGACAATTGGTACGAAGCCATTTGCGAAATTTTACCCGAATATGAAATTAATACTAAACCAAGAGTTGCGGCATTCCTTGCTCAATGTGCTCACGAGAGCGGTGGCTTTAAGTTTCTTAAAGAAAATTTAAACTACAAAGCAGCCAGCTTACGTAAAGTATTTCCTAAATACTTTCCAGATGATTCTGTGGCAGCGGCTTATGCTAATAAACCACAAATGATTGCCAACAGAGTCTATGCCAATCGCATGGGCAATGGTCCCGAAGAAAGTGGAGACGGATGGCGCTATTGTGGACGTGGTCTAATACAGTTAACTGGTCGAGACAACTATGCTTTCTTTGCTGGGTCATTAGACATTCCTATCGAAGAAGCTAGTGAATACTTAGAAACATTTGAAGGTGCTGTACAGTCGGCTTGTTTCTTCTGGGAGCAGAACAAACTTAACCAATGGGCCGATGCTGGTGATATTCTAACACTGACTAAGAGAATCAATGGCGGCACAATTGGTTTAGAAGATCGCATTAAACACTACAATCATGCTCTACATGTACTAGGAGATTAAAGTGTTTTCATGGTTAATGGACGCAGTTCTTAGTAGTATACCAGCCTGGATGTGGTTGGCTGGAGCAGGAGCTGGTCTTGTTGCCTTCTTTTTTGCCAGCATCTTTAGTCATTTCCCACCACTTAAACCTTATATGATGTTTGTTAAACCCTTAGGAGGGTTGGCTGCATTGCTATGTGTGTTTATGTACGGTGGTAGCGGTGTACAGGCTATGTGGGAAGAAAAAGTTCGTATAGCGCAGGAAGAAGCTGATCGCAAGGCAGCACAGGCACAACAACTAAACAAAGACCTAGAAAAAGAGCGTAAAAAGAAAGCTGAAGTACGTGTTGAATATAGAGATCGAATAAAAACTGAAATTAAAGAAGTTGAAAAAATTATTGATGCTAAATGCGAGGTTGACCCAAAGGCCATAGAACTTTTAAATAAAGCTGCCAAAAATCCGGAGAAAGCAAAATGAAATATGTACTTTTACTTGCTCCGTTACTATTAACAGGTTGTTTGTTTAAAGAACCTGTTCCTATAAAACAAGTATGGCCTGATGTTCCTAAAGAACTATTAGAAGCCTGTCCAGACCTTAAACAAGTTGATCCAGACAAAAACAAGCTCAGTGACATTATAAGTGTCGTTAGCGATAACTACGCTACATACTACGACTGCAAAGCTAAAGTTGATGATTGGATAGTTTGGTATAATGGACAAAAGAAAATACACGACGGAAAATAATCATGCGATTCATTAGGAAACTAGAAGAGGCAGCGGCAAAAAAACTAAGACGTATTTTCTTAGATGCAAACAAACGTGCTGAATATGCTGTTGCTGATATTTCTAGATTAGAAAAAGAACTAGCCCAAGCAAAGATAAAAAGTATTGAAGAAGCAAGATCTGCATTAGAAGCTGCCGTACAGGCTGCTGAAAAAGCACAAAAGGTAGCACAAGAATTACAACTTGAAGTTCATGCCTGTGAGGAAAGACTACGCCATCAAGAAGAACTAGTTAATAAAAAAATATAAGATGGCAAATATAGTAATATGTGCAGGAATCTCATTTCCGTCGACACACATGAGACCAGTTGGTCCATTTCAACTTGCTAATGTACTTAGACAAGCTGGATTCACTGTTCAAGTTATAGATTGTTGGCCTTGGATTGCCGCCAAAGGACTAGAAACAGCCAAACGAGTACTAGAACATTTTGTAAACGAAGATACATTGTGGGTTGGATTTAGTTCAACTTGGTTAAGCAAACTTAATCAACATAAAAAGAATCTTCATGCAGTATATAATGACCTTGAAATGTTTGTTGAGAATACTTACATTTTTAATCCTGAAGAACTACTTGAACTTAAAAATCATCTAAAGACTAAAAGTCCAAACTGTAAATTTGTACTAGGCGGGGGAAGAGCTCCTCTAGGGAGAACTAACGCAGTTCCTCCGTTCATTGATTGTTTTATTGAAGGTTATGCTGATACAACAGTTCTAGAATGGACTAGGTATTGCCAAGGAAAGAACCCGTTTTTACCAACTCACAAAAATACAGACGGATCAATTAGTCTTACTCACGATCACAAAGCCAGTAGATTTGACTACAACAATCATAAATTTACCTGGCACGACAACGATATGGTTCAATACGGCGAAGCACTACCAATGGAGATCGCCAGGGGCTGTATTTTTAATTGTGCATTCTGTGCCTATCCTCTAAATGGAAGAAAGAAACTAGACTATCTTAAAGATCCAATTATTTTAAGACAGCAACTACAAGAAAATTACGATAGATTTGGTACTACCCATTATTGGTTTTTAGATGATACGTTTAATGACAGTCTAGAAAAATTAGAAATACTTTATAATAGTGTATTTGCAAAGCTGCCGTTTAAAGTTAATTTTTCTGCGTTTTTAAGATTAGACTTAATAAATGCACACCCAATATCAATTGATTTGCTAAGAGACATGGGGTGCAGAGGACTAAGTTTTGGTATAGAATCTTTAAACTACGAATCAGTAAAAGCAATAGGTAAAGGTATTACCAAAGACAAAGTCTATAACACCCTAATGCAGATCAAGGAAAAAATTCCAGACGGTATAGTAGATTCTCAGTTTATTGTAGGACTACCAAACGAAACAGCAGAGTCCGCTGAGAGTTGGTTGAGAGAAATTACAGATCAAAAATATCCAATAGATGCCGTAAAAATTCATAGTCTATCTATGAATTTTTTCCCTAAAGTTGACAATATTTGGCAAAGTCATTTTGAAAAAAATCCTGAAAAATACGGGTACACTTTCCGCTACAACAAACGATTTTGGGTTAATAATATGAATTTTAGCAAACGTGATGCAGACGCTGTTATTGCTAAATGTCAAGATGTAATCGATAAAAAAGGTAATTTTGGGTGGTTAGGCCAGAATGGAATAAAAAATATGGGCGTAGATGCTACTACCGCTGAAAATTTCCTTAAATTAGATGTGTCCGGAAAAGAGCAACAAGGGATTAAAATCCGCAACGATTTTGTAAATCGATATATCCAAGACTTATTAAAGCTAGATCCTCAATAAATACTAGTATATTAAGGAGTGATCGCATGGCGTTGCACGATTCAATTTTAAAATTAATCAATAAAGAACCAAAAGAACAGGATGCACCTAAGCCGGCACCTGGTTCACGTAGCGAGCGTGAGGCAAAGATCAAAGACAAAGCAGGTATGGTTATTTCTGTATTTGCTCTGTTTCTAGCAGTTAACAGCTGGTATGGTGGCAAGTTATCTAGCACAGTATTAAACAATACACTAGGTGCTAACAATGCTTGGGCACAATATCAGGCAAAGAACAACCGTTTAGTTAGTTATGAAATTGCTAGTAAGACAACTAGCGATCCTGCTCTAAAGAAAGAGTTCAAAGCAGAAGCAGAACGTATGGACAGCGACAAGAAAGAAATTGCTGTCAACGCACGTAAGATGGAAGCAGAGCGCGAACTAGCAAAGAAATCTAGTCCGTGGATTGGTTATGCTAGTACAGCATACCAACTGGCTATTGTTGTCCTATCAGCTAGTATTCTTGCAGTTAGTATGCCAATGTTTTGGGCTAGCTTTGCAGTAGCAGGCGTTGGTCTAGTATTAAGTGCCAACGGTTTGTTCTTATTTTTCTAAAAGGAATTTAAAATGGGAATTAAGATGCCAAAAATCAAGGCACCCAAGATGCCTAGCACAAAAGACATTAATAAAGCATTTAATGATGCAGGCAAAGCTATAGAGAAAACAGCCAATGACGCAGGCAATGCTATTGAAAAAACAGCCACTGATGCCTACAAAGATGTCAGCAAGGCTGCGACAGATGCCTACAACTATGCAGACAGCTTGGCAAAAGACACAGCCGCAGTTACCAAGAGTGTTGCCAATACTGTGGCCAAGACCACAGAAGAAGCAGCCAAGCAGGGTATCAATGTTGCCAGTGATGAGTGGAAGCAGGGCAGTAAGTTTGCTGTAGATGCATACAACGAAGGCGCTGAAGCTGTACAAAAAGCCGCAGAAGATGCCTATGCATGGTTAGATGCAAACGCCTGTCGCATTGGTTTAACCACAGGAT
>JACCDW011557654.1_pt1 | contig 42748 bp, 39 predicted proteins | sample 7449781 | NCBI WGS metagenome assembly JACCDW01 (sample SAMN15323449, study PRJNA562643) | freshwater metagenome | isolation source: river surface water | place: USA:Blue River Watershed | collected 2017-08-18 | reverse complement strand
CGCTTGACCGCGTGCAGGGCCACCGACAGGGGCTCGGCCATGGCGGCTTCGGCATCGCTGACGCTGTCGGCCACAGGATGGGCTTGCCAGGCCTCGATCACCATCTCTTGACGAAACGCACCCTGGATATGAGGCCAAGGCATGGCGCTGCCATAAAAACGCATGTTCAGACAGTGGCTGTGCTGGCCCTTCTGACAATATGCGCACTCGCCGCAAGGTCGGCTGGGGCTGATGGCCACCCGGGTACCGGGTTTGATGCCACTGGCTTCAGAGCCCGCTTCAATCACCACCCCCGAGACCTCATGGCCCAGCACCATGGGTTGCTTGACCCGCACCGTGCCAAAGCCCCCATGCTGGAAGTAGTGCAGGTCTGAGCCGCAAATGCCCCCGGCTTTCAAACCCACCCGCAACTGCTTAGGGCCCAGGGGGTCTGATGGCAAATCGACGATGCGCAGATCGCCAGCGGCGTGAATGACCAAGGCGTCAGGCATGGTGCGTTTCCTTTTAAAGGGTGGCGGTCACGCCGCCGTCGACATACAGCACGTGTCCATTGACAAAGTTCGAGGCAGCGCTGGACAAAAAGATCGCCGCACCAATCAAGTCGGTCACATCGCCCCATCGGCCACTCGGGGTGCGGTTGACCAGCCAGGCACTGAAAGCAGGGTCATTGACCAAAGCTTGGGTGAGCTCGGTTTTGAAATAGCCTGGCCCAAGCCCGTTGACCTGTATGCCGTGCTTGCCCCAATCGATGGCCATGCCCTTGGTGAGCATTTTCATCGCCCCTTTAGACGCGGCATAGGGCGCAATGCCCGGCCTGCCCAGTTCGCTTTGTACCGAGCAGATGTTGATGACCTTGCCAGCTTTGCGCTCGATCATGCGCCGGGCCACGGCACGCGATACCAAAAAAGCGCTGTCCAGATTGGTCCGCATGATCTGATGCCATTGCTCGACCGGGAACTGGTCCAGCGGCGCACGAAATGTCATGCCAGCGTTGTTGATCAGTATGTCGACGGCGCCAATGTGGGCCTCGATGTGATCGATGGCCGCCTCGACCTGCGTTTGCTCGGTCACATCAAAGGCATGGGCATAGACTTGGCGGGCCAGGTCTTGGCCCCAAGCCTTGGTCTGCGTGCGCAACGCCTCGCAGGCTTGGTCGAGTTTGGCGGTCTGGCGACCATTCAAGATCACTCGGGCGCCGGCAGACAACAGGCCGCTGGCAAGCGCCAGGCCGATGCCGCCACTGGAGCCGGTGATCAGCGCCGTGCGGCCAGTGAGATCAAACAGTTGCAAGGCGGGAGGTATCGGGTTTTGGGTCGCGGACATGGGGTCTATGGGTGTTCTGTACCAACCATTATGCGAAAGAAATCCGATTTGCCAAGCAAATTAAACCCTGTTGGCCACATATGGCTCTGGCGCCAGGGCCTCGAGCATTCAGCCCCATAGTGCCAACCTGAACAAAAAAAAGCACTGAGGTCCTCAGTGCTTTTTAAGTCAATGGCGCGGCTGGCAGGATTCGAACCCACGACCCCTTGGTTCGTAGCCAAGTACTCTATCCAACTGAGCTACAGCCGCGCAGAAAGAGCCATTATAGCAAAACATTTGCCCCACCCTTTTACCGCCCAGACACAGGACAGCGAAAAACCCCATTTGAATAAGCTTTTTCGAAAAAGCCTTTTTATAAAAGCTTATTTCAAAAGGCCCATCGGCATCAGGAAATTCATCCATGCGCCAAGACTTTCAGAATCAGGCCCGTTCACAAAAGGGGTTTCATGATGTACCGATGCCATCTGTGCGCAAGCGCCGAATTGCGATTGTTTTCCAGGCCCGATGCAAAGAACCGTCAGAATTTGTCGCTGGCATTGTGCCGGACATGCAGTCTGGTACAACAATCCACTTTGCCAGATGAAGCCCTATTGCACGAATATTACAGCCGCAATTATCGTCAAGACTACAAACTGTCCGTGGAGCCAACCCCTGGCCGGGTTCACCGGGCTGGTCGCGTGGCACTAGAAAGATTGTCCCGCATGCTTCCTTACAAAGAAGCCTCTCATCAGCGGCTTTTCGACGTGGGTGCTGGCGGGGGCGAGTTGGTCTACCTGGCACATCGGATGGGCATGTCGGCACGAGGATTGGAGCCGCACGAGGGGTACTCAGAATTTGCCCGTCAGAACTATGGCGTTGAGATAGAAACCGGCGGCATCGCCCAAATGCAACCCGCCTGTGCCGATGTGGTCACGCTATTTCATGTATTGGAGCACCTGCCTGACCCCAAAGAGGCCATTGCGTCGCTTCATCGTTCGCTGAATCCGGGAGGCCTCTTGGTGATGGAAGTGCCCAACATACTTCAGTTTGATGCTTCGCCATCCAATATCTATTTCGGTGCCCATTTGTTTTATTTCAACCGACATGTTTTGCTTGCGCTGACATCGTCACACTTTGAGCCGCTATCGATCTGCGATGGCGGTAATCTTTGGATGGTCTTGCGCCGAAGGGACCATGTCGTTTCAGCAAAATGGCCAGACTCATTGGTGGTGGCTGAAGCCATTGACCGGTTTGACCAAAAAGGTTGGTGGGCGTATCTCACCCGGGGTAGAGGCTGGCACAAGCCATGGAAACGGCTTCGGCAATACCAGGATGAACGGACTGTCAGCGGACTCAAGCCCAAGGAAATTCTGGACCGATTGTCCATTTGATGCGCTTGTTCAATGGCTTCGAGATATATGAATTGAGCCTTCTGACTGAAATGGGGATAATGCCTTATATAAGCATGCTTCAGCCCTCCCCATGCAAGACCCCGCAACACCCGCCCCCGTGACCGAAACGGTCTTGCCCTCCAAAGGGCTTTGGCCCAGGGTCTATCACTGGCTTTTTGATCAGGACAACCCCAAAGGTCACGCAAAATCCATCGAGTACGGGGTGGGCTGGCTGATCATCTTCAGCGCGGTGGCCGTCGTCGCGGAGCACAATGATGCGATCAATCTGGCTCTCGGCAACTGGTTGAACTTATTTGACCTCCTTTGCGTCGCGACGTTCACACTCGAGTATGTACTGCGCCTGGGGGCCGCCAAACACGACCCTGAATACTCGGGCAAACGCTGGGCCCGCATTCGATACGCCTTGAGCCCATATGCGCTGATTGACTTGCTGGCCATTGCGCCGTTTTATTTCGCCAGCGTGGTCACGCTCGACGCTGAAATGTGGCGTCTGCTGCGCTTGTTGCGGCTGATGCGCATCCTGAAGCTCTCACGTTATGCCGTTCCAGCCTGGAAAGAGTTCATGGCACTCAATGCGCACCGCAGCTTTAGGGGCAAGGTGTACGCCCTGCTAGAGCCGACTGGTCACTCTGGTCGGCTGCATGTGTATGTCGATAACTTCATCATGTTTTGGGTTTTGGTGTCCATCGTTTCAGTGGTGCTCGAGTCGGTCGAGAGTGTGCAGCAGACGTTGGCGACCGAGTTCAAAGTGATTGATGTGTTGTCGTTTTCCATCTTCACCCTTGAATACATCGCCCGGCTCTATGCAGCCCCGGAAAACCCGCGCTTTCGCCACCGATGGCTGCCACGCTGGGCCTACGCACGCAGCGCACCGGCGCTGATCGATCTGATCACCATTTTGCCGTTTTTGCTGGAGCGGTTTTTACCGGTACAAGTCGATTTGCGCTTCTTGCGGGTGTTCCGCCTGGCGCGTCTGCTCAAACTGACACGCTACACCACAGCCGCAGGCACGCTCTATAAAGTGGTGCGACGTGAGTGGCAAGTGATCATGGCCGCCGTGTTCGTCATGATGCTGATGGTGGTGCTCACGGCCAGCATGGGCTACATCTTTGAGCACGAAGCCCAGCCGGACAAATTCGAGAACATCCCGCAATCCATTTATTGGGCGGTGGTCACACTGGCGTCGGTGGGTTATGGTGACATCTCACCCGTGACGCCTATGGGTCGGGCCTTGACGGTGGTATTGGCGCTGATGGGCATCGGTATCTTTGCCATTCCCGCCGGTTTGCTGGCCTCTGCTTTTACCGATCAGCTGCGGATTGAGCGCGAAGCCTTCAAGGCGAAATTGCTTCATGCCTACCACCACGAGGGCCAACTCGACGCCAAAGCGCGAGCGATTCTGGCTGAAGAGACAGAGCGCTTGCACCTGTCAGCAGAGGACGTGGCACGCCTGACCCAAGAAGCCCGGGCCAGTTACGAGGATGAAAAAAACGAGGAACGCAAACGCATCAAGGCGGTGGTGATAGACCCTCAGGCCCACCCCGAGGTCGCCTACGATCAGCTGCGCTTGCTGGTGCTTCAACTGAAACTGTTGACCGAGGCCAGCGGAGGTGCCCAAGCGCTCAGCCAGCACATAGAGCCGCAACACGACCAGGCCGAGTTGACCCGTGAACTGCTCAAGGCCCTGCAAGCGCATCAAGACAAGCAACGCGCCGCATCCTGATCGGGCATGCGCAACGCTGCCCCCTTGCGTCAAAGTTGATCTACCACATCACTTCAACAGGCGACGCAAGTCATCGGCAAGTGCCTGCGCACCCAACCCGTATCGGGTGTACAAACGAATGCGGCCTTGCGGGTCATATATAAAACTGGCGGCTGTGTGATCGATGGTGTAGCTGGTGGGGGTTTTGCCATCGACCTTTTTGTAATAGACCTTGTAGTGTTTGGCGGCTTGAGCCAGTTGATCCGCATTCGGCACCAATGCCACATAGCTTTGATCAAATGAACCCATATAGGCCCGCAACAACTCCGCCGTATCGCGCTCTGGATCGAGAGTGATGAACACCCCTTGAACCCGATCACCCAAAGGGCCTAGAAGTTGCCTCGCCTGCGTCAATTCCTGTAAGGTGGTGGGGCACACATCGGGACACTGTGTATAACCAAAAAAAAGCACCACCGCCTTGCCCTGGAAGTCGGCCAGCCGGCGGGTGCGGCCCTGCGCATCTGGCATCTCAAAATCGAGGGCGTAGTTGGCGCCGGTGATGTCGATCGATTTGAAACTGGTGGTGTCTTGACAGGCAGACAAAACAGTGGTGGCCATGGCCAGCCCCAGGATGGCGCGGCGAAGTAGTGGCAAGTTTTTGTTCATCGTTGCGCTCAGAGATAGTGATCAATCAGCAAAGCCGCAAACAACAGGCTGAGGTGGATGAGTGAAAATCGGAATGTTTTGCGCGCCAAAGCGTCGGAGTACTGGCGCCACAATGCCCAGCCATAGTAACAAAACATCAGACTCAACACCATGGCACTGATCAAGTAAAACCATCCGCTCATGCGGTAGATGAAGGGCATGAGGCAAGCCGCCAACAGAATCAAGGTGTAAAGCAAGATTTGCAACCGGGTGAACTCATTGCCATGGGTGACTGGCAACATGGGCAACCCAGACTGGCGGTAGTCTTCCACGCGGTACAAGGCCAGGGCCCAAAAGTGCGGTGGTGTCCAAAGAAAAATGATGAGGAACAGGATCAGTGCTTCGGGGCCAACTTCTCCCGTCATGGCCGCCCATCCCAAGACGGGGGGCATGGCTCCCGAGGCACCACCGATGACGATGTTTTGCGGGGTCAGGGGTTTGAGAATCACAGTGTAGACCACGGCGTACCCTACAAAGGTGGCAAAGGTCAGCCACATCGTCAGTGGGTTGACCGCCCAATACAAAAGGGCCGAACCCAATCCACACAATATGGCGGAGAACAGCAATGTGTCGCGATCGCTGAGTTCACCTTTGGCGGTCGGACGCCAGGCGGTGCGCTTCATGCGGGCGTCGATGCTCTTTTCCACAATACAGTTAAAGGCTGCGGCGGCTCCAGCCACCAGCCAAATGCCCAGGCACGCCAAGGCACCCAATCTAATGTCTGCCCAAGTGGGTGCCCCAGGAACCGCCAGTACCATGCCGATCAAGGCGCAGAACACGATCAACTGGATCACGCGCGGCTTGGTCAGGGCGTTGAACTGTCGCCAGCGTGAAGGCAAAGATGCGGTCTGATTCATGCGATTTTTCGGGTCAAGGTGGGATTGCGCGTTTGTGCCCAGGCCAATACCAGAACGACCACCATGGCGGCTGCGCCACCGGTGTGCAGCACTGCAGCGACCATGGGCCAGCCCAGCACCACATTGCTCAAGCCCGTCAGGCTTTGCAACACCACCAAGCCAGCCAAGGCGCGGCCCAAGCCAGACAGGCCTCGGCGATACATGCCCCAAGACAGCGCGATCATGACACAGACCACGACGTAAGCGGCGAGTCGATGGGTGTAATGGATGGCCGTCAAGGCCTGGAAGGGCAACAATTCACCCCATGCGGTAAAGCCCAGGGGGCGCCAGATCTGGAAGGCCAAATCAAAAGCCATCTCAGGCCAGAAGCTGCCTTGACAGCGGGGGAAGGTGTCGCAAACCAATACGGCGTAATTCGTGCTGACCCATCCTCCCAGGGCAATTTGAACGCCCAACACCACCAAACCCAAAGCCAACCATGGGCGCAGACGCGGGTCATGGGTACTGCGCTGAGGGGTCAGGCCGCCCTGTAAATGCGACGCTTGTATGGCCAACAAAGCCAATAAAACCATGCCCCCCATCAGGTGCAGGGTGACGATGGCCGGAAACAGCTTCATGGTCACGGTCAGAGCCCCAAAAGCACCTTGTACACAGACCCAGACCAAGGTCAAGGTGGCCCCCCAGGCACCGGCATTCGGGTCCCCCCTTCGGTGTCGATACCAAGCCATGGCACACAGTACCACGATCAGCCCACCCACGCCCGTGGCCAGGTAGCGGTGCACCATTTCCACCCAAGCCTTTCCATGTGTGACAGGTCCGGTGGGCATCAAATCCTGGGCGGCCTGAATCTGGCTGCGTGCACCGACTGGCGTGGCCTGTCCGTAACACCCAGGCCAATCCGGGCAACCCAGGCCGGAGTCTGACAGGCGAGTGAAAGCCCCAAATAAAACCAGATCAAAGGTGAGGAACAGGGTGACCCAGGTCAGGCGCGAAACCATGGCATGGCGACCCTGCCCCCGGTATTGCCAGGCCACCCAGGCCAAAGGCAAGGCCGCCACCAAAGCCCCCAACATCAGCAACTGAGCGGTTGGTCCAAAGTGATAAAGGGGGGTGTCCATGTCCATCATCGACCCGCCTGATCCCAACCTGCGGACGCTCGCAAAAGCCGCTCGATGTCCCGTTTGATGCGAGGTAAATGGGTGCGATCGATCGGCGCTGGAAAGCGCATCATCCACTCGCCCATGGGGTCCACCAAATACCAATGGTCTGACAAAGCCTGGCCCGGTTGGGCTTGCAGCCAGGCCTGCAACTCTTGGGCGTTGACACGCAACACCACCGCCTCGCTCAGGCCAGGCCGGATGGCTTCGGGCACTTCGGCATGATCGTTGATCAGCCAGACCCAATCCATGCGATCGCGCTCACGCCCCAGACCCGTCAGCAATTGCCGCTGCAGGTACAAGCGCTCCTGGCAATCGGCATCACAAGCGCCCGAGCCCACACTGATCAACAACCATTGCTGTTTAAGACGGGTCAAGGGGATGGTGCGTTGGTTCAAATCGACCCCATCCATGGGGGGAATGGCACGGGTCGGTTGTATCAATTGCCCATAGCTCTTCTGGTTTTGCGGTCGAATCACGTAATAAGTGAAATATGAGGCCAACACCGGGGCTGCGCACACCAGCAGCACGGCCAACATGCGCCAACGACCGGCGCGGGTGCGCTGAAGGTCGGCCTGCATGACCGCGCCAGGCGCGGGCAGGCTATGGACGGTGAGGTCCAGCGGTTGATCCACTTGGGATTCAGAAGATGTTTTATCGGCCATGGCGCAAAGGGCGAATGATCAGGAACCAGACTGAGAGCAGAAACAGCGCAGCACTCATGGCAAACCATTGGAACGCATACCCCCAGTTGGTGTGGGCAGTCGATGAGGGCATCGGCCAATCGCGCACCAACTCGGCGTCTGTGGGGTCCGTCTGCAGCACCACTGCTGCCACCGACAAGCCCCACTGCTGTCGCAGTTCCGAGACATTGATATTGTGCCGAATTCGGGTATCCCCTTTATGGTGTGGCGTTTGCGGGTCTTGCAGTTCCAGCCATTTGGATGGCGGGGCAGCCAACCGCCCCTGTATGCGGACCAATTGCAATTCTTCTGCCAGCTTGGGGGTGGCTTGCGCGTCACGCAAGTCGCGAGCGGCCCACCCGCGCTGAACCAGAACCACCGTTTTGTCGTCCAGTAGCAATGGGGTCATCACCCAGAATCCAGGCCTCCCCTGATAGACACGGTTGTCCAAAAAAAGCGTGTAGCGATGAACCCAAAATCCCTCCAAACTGACCCGGCGGTGCATTTCCCCCCAAAGGGCGGGCTGCTCTCGCAATTCGTCTTCGGTCAGCACCGCTGCATTCAACTGTTCATCGATGGCTTGCTGCAAAGCCAACTTTTGATCGGCCCGGTTCAATTGCCAGCGCCCCAGTGAAGCCGTGGCGACGATGGCCAACAAGGCCACAACCATCCATACCCACCAACGTGCGGTGCCCACAAAGCTGCGCATAAAATCGTTATCCGTTGACCATTCCAATTGATGTCATGAAATACCTCGTCGCCCTCGCCTTCATCGCCATTTTGGGCAGCTTGGGCGCAGCCCTATTTCACATGATGCGCGATGGCCGCCATGGCGAAGCCAAAACCAGCCGCATGGCCAAGGCCCTTGCATTTCGAGTCGGTTTTTCCATTTTGTTGTTCTTGTGCATCCTGCTGGCCTGGAAGCTGGGTTATATCCAGCCGACGGGCATCCCGCTGCAGTCATGAAAAAGCCAACCCGTGGGTTGGCTTTGAACGTGTCAGAAGCAGCGGGTTCTCACATCCAGTAAACCAGAATATAGAGGCCCAGCCAGACCACGTCCACAAAGTGCCAATACCAAGCCGCACCCTCAAAACCAAAATGACGGTCGGCACTGAAATGGCCTTTTTGCAGGCGCAATGTGATGACCAACAACATCAGCATGCCCAAAAACACATGGAAACCGTGGAAACCGGTCAACATAAAGAAGGTCGAGCCGTAAGCGCCTGAGGTCAATTTCAGGTTCAGGTCGCTATAGGCATGAAAGTACTCGTAGCCTTGCACAATCAAGAACACCACGCCCAGCAGGACGGTCAACCACATGAAAGTGATGGTTTTGCCACGGTCGTTTTCACGCAGCGCATGGTGTGCCACTGTCAGGGTGACGCCCGAAGACAACAACAAGGCGGTGTTGATGGTCGGCAGCCAGAACGGAGTCATGGTTTGGAAGGGCTCAATGATGCCGGCCGGAGATGCCGTGGCACCGATGGCAGTGCTGGGCCATACGGCCTTGAAATCAGGCCACAACAGGGCGTTGTTCAAGTTGCCCAGTTCAGGCACTGAGTGAACGCGCATCCACCACAAGGCCGAGAAGAAAGCACCGAAGAACATGACCTCGGAAAAAATGAACCAGCTCATGCTCCATCGATACGACAAGTCCACTTTGTGGCCATAGAGGCCACTCTCGCTCTCGCGAATGGCATCGCCAAACCACTGATAGAGCACCCACAGCCAAAAGACCAGGCCAAAGATCAGCGAATACTTGCCCCAGTCGGCTCCGTTGATCCACTGGCCGGCGCCCAAAATGACAAAAAACAGGCCCAAAGCCGCCATGGCCGGGTGCCGCGACTCGTGCGGGACATAGTAATAGGGCGTTGCACCGCCGTGCGAGTTGCTCATGGGTTCTCCTTCAAGATTTTGCGACGACCAAGTTGACGATCACCATCAACGCGATCACAAACAACAGACCCGCCACCAAGCCCACCCCCAAAATGTGCAGGGGGGTGATGCGGGCGATGTCCTCCTGAAATTCGCTGCTTTTGCGAACCCCCAGGAAAGACCAGGCCACTGCGACGATGGTGCGCCACAAGGAGCCTTTTTTCGGGGTGACGGGGGTGGGTGTATCGCTCATGCGCCACCACCGATGGACTGATTTGACTGCGCAGTGGGTGCAGCCGGGGTTTTGCCCCCCACCTCAAAGAAGGTGTAGGACAGGGTGATGGTGGTGACGTCTTTGGACAACTTGGGATCGACGACAAACACCACCGGCCACTCTTTCTTTTCACCAGGCGCCAGGGTGTACTGATTGAAGCAAAAGCACTCCATTTTATTGAAGTGTTGCGCGGCCTGGCGCGGGGCATAGCTGGGTATGGCTTGTGCGGCCATGGTGCGGTTCTGCACGTTCTGGAATTCGTACATCACGGTCACCACCTCGCCAGGATGCACTTGTAACGAGCGCTGGGCAGGTTTGAACTCCCAGGGGCCACGTGCATTGGCATCAAATTCAACGGTGATGGTGCGTGTGGTATCCACTTGGGTGTTGCGAGGCAGTTTGGCTCGGGCTGAGCCCGTGCCCGGCATTTCACGCTCACCCAGGGCCAGAATATTGATGCCGGTCACCTCACAGATGGCTCGATAAAGGGGCACCAAGGCATACCCGAAAGCAAACATGCCCACTGCCACCACCAGCAGTTTCTTCAGCATGTGCAGATTGGCGCTCAGCGTCATGACTCAATGGCCCAACAAAGCCATTTTGGCCAAAAAACCCAAGAAAAAGACCACCGCCACCGAGGCCAGTATCAGGCCCAGGCGGAGGTTGCTTTTTTTCTGTTCAGGTGTCATGTCCCAGACCTTGACTTCAGCCCACCACGCGCGTGGCAGTGGCATCGAGCTTGGGCGGGTTTTCAAAGGTATGGAAAGGCGCCGGAGAGGGCACTTCCCACTCCAGGCCTTCGGCAGCTTCCCAGGGCTTTTGTGGGGCCTTTTCGCCGTGACCGCGCATGCAGGGCAAGACCACGAACAAGAAGAAGTAGAGCTGGGTGAAACCAAACACAAAGGCACCCACAGAAGCCAAGGCGTTGAAATCGGCCAGCTGCATCGGGTAGTCTGCGTAGCGGCGCGGCATACCAGCCAGGCCCAGGAAGTGCATCGGGAAGAAGGTGACGTTGAATGAAATCAGGGTCATCCAGAAATGGATCTTGCCACGCGTCTCGTTGTACATGACACCGGTCCATTTGGGCACCCAGTAGTAAAAGCCCGAGAACATGGCAAACAAGGAACCGGCCACCAGCACATAGTGGAAATGGGCCACGACGTAGTAAGTGTCCTGGATTTGCATGTCAATGGGTGCCATGGCACAGATCAGGCCAGTAAAACCACCCATGGTGAACACAAAAATGAAGCCCACAGCGAACAGCATCGGGGCCTCAAAAGTCATCGAGCCCTTCCACATGGTGGCGATCCAGTTGAACACCTTGACCCCAGTGGGCACCGAAATCAGCATGGTCGCGTACATGAAGAACAACTGGCCTGTCACCGGCATGCCAGTGGCATACATGTGGTGCGCCCAGACGATGAACGACAAGATGGCAATGGAGGCGGTGGCGTAGACCATCGATGCGTAGCCAAACAGCTTCTTGCGTGAAAAGGCCGGCACGACATGGCTGATGATGCCGAAGGCCGGCAAAATCATGATGTAGACCTCAGGGTGACCAAAGAACCAGAAGATGTGCTGGTACATGACGGGGTCACCACCACCGGCGGGGTTGAAGAAAGTGGTGCCAAAATGACGGTCGGTCAGGGTCATGGTGATGGCACCGGCCAACACGGGCATGACGGCGATCAGCAAATAAGCGGTGATCAGCCAGGTCCAGACAAACATGGGCATTTTCATCAGCGTCATGCCGGGCGCGCGCATGTTCAAAATGGTCACGATGATGTTGATCGAGCCCATGATCGATGAAGCACCCAGAATGTGCATGGCAAAAATACCTGCGTCCATCGAGGGGCCCATCTGCAAGGTCAGCGGAGCGTATAGCGTCCAGCCAGCCGCAGGCGCGCCACCGGGCATGAAGAACGAACCGGCCAACATGGCAGCGGCAGGGATCATCAACCAGAAGCTGAAGTTATTCATGCGGGCGAAGGCCATGTCAGAGGCGCCAATCTGCAACGGGATCATCCAATTGGCGAAGCCGACAAAGGCCGGCATGATGGCACCGAACACCATGATCAGGCCGTGCATGGTGGTGAGCTGGTTGAACAGCTCAGGGTTGACCACTTGCAGACCGGGCTGGAACAGCTCGGCACGAATCAATAACGCCAAAACGCCGCCGATCATCAGCATGGCAAATGCAAACAGCAAGTACAGGGTACCGATGTCTTTATGGTTGGTGGCAAACACCCAGCGCCGCCATCCGTGCGGGGCACCGTGGTGATCGTCATGTCCGTGATCGCCGGCGACGTGGCCATGGGGGTCGAGAACTGCGCTCATGGGTTGGGTCCTTTTGTATCTCGGAAATTAACGTGAAGCCTTGATTTCGGCGGGCTGAACCAACTGACCGGTTTTGTTGGACCAGTTGTTCTTGGTGTAGCTGATGACAGCAGCGATGTCGGTGTCAGACAGCTGCTTCCATGCCGGCATGGCCCCATTGGCCTGGCCATTGAGCAGTATTTTGATCTGCTTGGCTTTGTCGGTATCCAGCACCACAGCAGAACCATCGAGGGCCTTGATCGAACCAGCACCCTTGCCGTTGGCTTGGTGACAGGCGGCGCAATTGGCGGCGTACACCTTCTCACCGCGCTTGAGAATGTCTTCAAGGGCCCAAACCTTGTTGGGGTCATCCATCTTGGCGGCCATGGCCTTTTGTTGCTCGGCCACCCACTTGGAATACTCTTCGGCGCTCACGACCTTGACGTGAATGGGCATGTAGGCGTGCTCTTTGCCGCACAACTCCTGGCACTGCCCATAAAAGTCACCGGTTTTCTCGGCGCGGAACCAGGTGTCACGAACAAACCCTGGAATGGCGTCTTGTTTCACGCCAAAGGCCGGCACGGCGAAAGCATGGATGACGTCGTTGGCGGTGGTGATGATGCGCACTTTCTTGTCGACAGGCACGACCAATGGGTGATCGACTTTGAGCAGGTAGTTGTCAATCTGTACGCCTTTGGCCCCGCTGTTGGAGATTTCGCGGTGTTCATTGTCCAGGGTAGAGACGAAACCGATGCCCTCACCCTCGCCTTTGATGTAGTCGTAACCCCACTTCCACTGGTAGCCAGTGGCCTTGATGGTCAGGTCTGCATTGGAGGTGTCTTTCTGTGCCACCACCGCCTTGGTCGCGGGGAGTGCCATCAGAATCACGATGATGAAGGGCACCACAGTCCAGGCGATTTCAACCTTGACCGACTCGTGGAAATTGGCGGGCTGGTGGCCCAGCGATTTGCGGTGCTTGAAGATGGAATAGAACATGACGCCAAAGACGGCGACGAAGATCACTGTACAGATGATCAGCATGAACCAGTGCAGCCAAGCCTGCTCGGCAGCGATCTGGGTCACGGCGGGCTGCAAATTGAGTTGGCGCACTGCGGGACCGCCGGGAAGGTCATTGACGGCCCATGCGCTGACAGGCAGCACCGCAGACGCAGCCAGCATGCCAGTGGTCAGGCTTGCCGAAAGGTTCTTGATCATCTTCACTTGAAATTGCCTCAAAAAAGAGCGCCGGACTGCCAGAACAAGTCGCCTGGGCGAATCTGACGCAACATCAGACTCCAGCTTTTCGGATAAAAAACGGATCGCCCGCCATTCTAACCAATGAATCCCACTGGGATGAGGGGTTGCTCACAGATTTTGTCAATTAACCGGTACGCAGCATGTTTTTCATTTCACCCAGTGAAATACGGGTGGTGGTATCCACAGAATGACGTGGCTTCGGCTTGAGTGCGTGCCCATAGACAATTTCGAATGTCAAGCAAAATTGACCATCAGGGCCTCTGTGGGGCCAATGGTCGTCCATCTCTTGGCGCCACCGGGCCAGCCATCCCCTGCCTTTGCAAGCCGGGTGCCTTTGTGGATGGAGATTGCGCCCCAAGGTGCGCAATTCTGCAACCATGGCCTCAGGTGTGGCATAAGTCAGGATGATCCGCTCCATGTCCATCACGGGTTCGGCAAAGCCGGACTGCACCAGCATATCGCCCCAATCGTGCATATCGGTCCATTGCGGCCCCGGCGCAGGCCAGCCCAGTTTGCAATAGAAGTCATGCAATTCATTCAATGCATCGGGCCCGAGGCCAGAGAACATCAGGAATCCATCGGTCCGCAGGGCATCGTGCCACTGACGCAGCAAAGTCTGCGGTTCAGGGTGCAAGTGCAGTTGCATATTGGCCCACAACATGTCAGCGGGTTCAGGCGCGGCCCCCACATCGACCCAGGTGGTGCGCGGCCCCAGTGGCCACCAAGCGCGCCAGAGGGAGGGCTCAATGCTTGACCGGCTCAGGGCCAGTCGATGGGCACCGGGCTCGGTGATTTGGCATGCCGCCTTGGGATAACGGTCACGGATCAGGCGATGGGCATCAAATCCGCCCAATGAAGGCTGAGCATGGATCCAGTCGCGGGGTTGCATCTTGATCCACTGCAACCGCTCTTGCATGCGCCGCCCCACCTCTTCATGCAGCCATGCCGGCGGGGTTTGCGCACGCAGACCCTGCCACCAGCGCCAACAAGCCACCCGATCATGGGTGGGGGGCGCCACGTGAATATGACCCGAAGCGTCGGAGGCGGGGGTGTTTTCCATGCTGGGCGCAGTATATTGCCCAACGTGATGCATAGAGGTGCGCATGGAAAATTTCAAATGGTCGCAATGTCTCATCTGTCGGCGTTGGCCTGTGCCGACCTTGTGCAAGGAATGCCGGCTTCGTCACACGGCACTGGTGCCCCGTTGTCCGCATTGCGCTTTGGCGCTGCCCCCCGGCGCATCCCAGTGCCTTCAGGCCGACTGTCGACGCGATCCGGGATGGCACACGGCTTGCGCCAGGGTCGATTACACGCCGCCCTTCGATGGCTGGATCAGGCGACTGAAGTTTGCCGACGACTGGGCGCTGGCGCGAACCATGGGCCAGCTCATGCGCGAATGCCCCTTGGCCCAATCTTTGTGCAATCAGGCCGACTTCATCTTGCCCATGCCCGTTTCGGCCCAACGAATGCGTGAGCGAGGCTATAACCAAGCGGCATGGCTGGCAAGGCAATGGTGTGGCCGCGATCGGCGGATGCGACTCAATTGGTTGACCAAAGGCCTGCATACCCCGGCGCAAGCGCAAGCCGACCGGGAGCAGCGCTGGGCACAGTTGCAGGGCAGCATGCAATGGAGCGCGACAGGGCAAGCCGTGAAAGGCGCCCGGGTGCTTTTGGTCGACGATGTGATGACCACTGGGGCCACCTTGCGGGTGGCCACCGGATGCGTCTTGCAAGCTGGCGCCAGCCGGGTCGATGTGGCCGTATTTGCCCGCACCCCACCCAAGCCCGCACTACACTGAGGGCCATATGTTTCAAATAGTCTTGGTTCAACCTGAAATCCCCCCCAACACTGGCAATGTGATACGTCTGGCGGCAAACACTGGTTGCCAACTGCACTTGATCGAGCCCTTGGGTTTTTCGATGGAAGACCGCCTGATGCGGCGTGCCGGGCTGGACTACCACGAGTACGCCGATGTGAAGCGGCATCCCGACTGGGAAACTTTTTTGGCCCAGATGCAACCTGACCCCATGCGATGTTTTGCGCTCACCACCAAAGGCAGCGGCAGCGTGCATGGCACGGCATTTGCGCCCGGTGACTGGTTGTTTTTTGGCAGCGAAACTTCAGGGCTGTCCGCGACAGTGCAAGAGTGGTTTGCACCAGAACGTCGCCTTAAGCTGCCGATGCGGGCCGGCCAGCGCAGCCTGAACTTGTCCAATTCGGTGGCTGTGACCGTGTATGAGGCATGGCGTCAAAATGGATTTATCGACTCAGCGACGCCTCCATCACCTTGAGTCATCGCCTTGTGGCCCCGCATGACCTTGGGCACGCCTGAGGGTCAATCAAAGCGGCTTATACCCATCGGGAAGACCTGAGCCACTCGCCAAAGCCAGCGCCCACCTCAGGGTGCCGCAGGGCCAACTCCACCGTGGCTTCCAGGAATCCGATTTTGCTGCCGCAGTCGTAACGCTTGCCCTGATAGCTGTAGCCCAACACGGTTTCTTCGGCGAGCAAACCAGCGATGCCATCTGTGAGCTGAATTTCGCCGCCCACCCCTCGCCCGCCTTGACGGATGCGATCAAACACAGTGGGGCTCAATATGTAACGACCCGCCACCGCCAATCGGGAAGGGGCCTGGTCTGGCGCGGGTTTTTCCACCATCCGCTCGACCTGCACGCAGCCCTGTGCCACCGCACGCCCGGCAATGATGCCGTAGCGCTGTACTTGATCCAGGGGCACTTCTTGAACGGCCAGCACCGAGGCACCGGTTTGCGCATGCAAGTCCACCATTTGCCGCATGACGCCAGGGCCGCCCTGCAACCCCACCATCAGGTCATCGGCGAGCAAGACGGCAAAGGCGTGCTCACCAACCAGATGTTCGGCGCACAACACGGCATGGCCCAGTCCCATCGCGCGAGGTTGCCGCACATAGCTGCACAGCATGTCTTCGGGCTGAACACTGCGCACGAGATCGAGCAAGCCTTGTTTGCCAGCTTGCGCCAGTTCGTTTTCCAATTCATAAGCCGTATCAAAGTGGTCTTCGATGGCGCGCTTGTTCCGGCCCGTGACAAAGATCATGTGCCGGATGCCAGCCTCATAGGCCTCTTCGACCGCATATTGGATGAGCGGTTTGTCTACCACTGGAAGCATTTCTTTGGGGCTGGCCTTGGTGGCCGGCAAAAAGCGGGTGCCCAAACCGGCCACAGGAAATACGGCGTGTTGAATGGTGCTCATGGATGCGGTTATGAAGGGTGAGTGGTCAACCCAATCGGGCCAGTTGAGACTGAACCTTGGCCAAAGTATCGCCAAAATCAGCCAGTCGCTTTTTCTCTTGGTCAATGACCGCTGCCGGGGCCTTGGCGACAAAAGCCTGATTCGAAAGCTTCCCTTCGGCCTTGGCGATCTCCCCCTGGAGCCGGGCGGCTTCTTTGCTCAGCCGGGCTCGCTCGGCATTCACATCCATTTCGACGAACAAACACAAGCGCAAGCCGTTGCTGACGGCCACTGGCGAGTTTTCAGCCGCCTGCGCCCAAGCGGCCTCATTTTCATAAACCTTGACCTCGCTGAGTTTGACAAGAGCCTGCAAGGCGGCGGCATAGCCGGTCAACCATTGGGCTTGGGCTTGATCGGGCACCAGTGCGAGCAAAGGCACGCGCTGCGAGGGCGAAAGACCCATCTCACCACGCAGATTGCGGCCAGCGTCAACCAGTTGCTTGAATCGGGCGATGTCGGCCTCCGCCTGAGTGTCTATGCGCTCGGGTTGACTGACCGGATATGAAGACACACTGACCGATGGACCTGCTCGACCAGCGACTGGAGCCACCTTTTGCCAAAGCTCTTCGGTGATGAATGGAATGATGGGATGCGCCAGACGCAGCACGGTTTCGATGGTGCGAATCAGGGTGCGGCGGGTAGCGCGTTGTTGCGACTCGGTGCCGGTTTGAATTTGCACCTTGGCCATTTCCAGATACCAATCGCAAAACTCGTTCCAGACAAAGTCGTAAATCGCTTGTGCCACCAGGTCAAGGCGATACTCGGCAAAGCCTTTGGCAACTTCTGCCTCGGTGCGCTGCAACTGCGACACGATCCATCGGTCGGCCTGGCTGAATGACATGTAGCCATGGAAAGGACCGCCCACCGCACATTCGGCCTTCGTGTGTTCTTTCAGGCCGCAGTCGTGGCCCTCGCAGTTCATGAGCACAAAACGTGTGGCATTGAATAGCTTGTTGCAAAAGTTTCTATAGCCCTCACAGCGTTTGCTGTCAAAGTTGATGCTGCGCCCGAGCGTGGCCAAAGAGGCAAAGGTGAAGCGCAGGGCGTCAGCCCCATAAGCCGGTATGCCTTCGGGGAATTCTTTTTGGGTGTTTTTGCGCACCTGAGGAGCAGTTTCGGGCTTGCGCAGGCCCTGACTGCGTTTTTCAAGCAAGGGCTCCAGGGCAATGCCGTCGATCAGGTCAACGGGGTCGAGCACATTGCCCTCGGACTTGCTCATTTTTTTGCCTTGCGCATCGCGCACCAGACCATGGATGTAGACATCGCGGAAAGGCACCCGACCCGTGAAGTGGGTCGTCATCATGATCATGCGGGCGACCCAGAAAAAGATGATGTCATAACCAGTCACCAGCACCGTGCTGGGCAGATACAGGTTGTAGTCGGCGGTGTCGACCGAATCGATATCGGGCCAGCCCAAGGTCGAGAACGGCACCAGGGCCGATGAATACCAGGTATCGAGCACATCGGGGTCACGGCGCAGGGTCTTGCCCGGGGCCTGGGCCTGTGCTTCAGCCTCGGTACGAGCCACATAAACGCGCCCATCTTCGTCGTACCAGGCCGGAATCTGGTGGCCCCACCAAAGTTGGCGCGAAATGCACCAATCTTGAATATGGTTCATCCACTGGTTGTAGGTGTTGACCCAGTTCTCCGGGATGAAGCGGACCTGACCGCTTTGCACCGCATCAATGGCCTTTTGGGCGATGCTCTTGCCGCTGGGGTCACTGGGACTGACCTGGGACATGGCCACAAACCATTGGTCAGTCAGCATGGGCTCGACCACCTGCCCGGTGCGGGCGCAACGCGGCACCATCAGACGGTGTTTTTTGACCTCGACCAACAGCCCCTCGGCCTCCAGGTCAGACACCACGCGCTTGCGCGCCACAAAACGGTCTAAACCCCGGTACGGCTCTGGGGCTTCAGCGTTGATGGTGGCGTCCAGGTTGAGAATACAAATCATCGGAAGAGCATGGCGCTGGCCAACGGCATAGTCATTGACATCGTGCGCAGGGGTCACTTTGACCACACCGGTGCCAAAGGCTTGATCGACATATTCATCAGCGATGACCGGAACCAAGCGCCCTGTGAGGGGTAATCGCACCTGCTTGCCGACCAGATGGCGATAGCGCTCGTCCTCAGGGTGCACCATGACGGCGGTATCGCCGAGCATGGTTTCGGGGCGGGTGGTGGCCACCACCAGCGAATCATTGCTTCCCTCAATGGGGTAGCGTATGAGCCATAAAGAGCCCTCTTCCTCTTCGCTTTCCACTTCCAAATCAGAGACTGCGCTCATCAGAACCGGGTCCCAGTTAACCAGGCGTTTGCCACGGTAAATCAACCCTTGCTCATACAAACGAACAAAAGTTTCAGTGACGACGCGTGAGAGCTTGTCGTCCATGGTGAAGTATTCGCGGGTCCAGTCGACGCTGTCGCCCATGCGGCGCATTTGTTGTGTGATCGTGCTGCCGCTTTTTTCCTTCCACTCCCATACTTTGGCTATGAAGTTCTTGCGCGCGTCTAACGGGGTCACGCCCATGTCATGGCGGCTGATGCCTTGCTCCTGCAATTGACGCTCGACCACAATCTGTGTGGCGATGCCAGCGTGATCGGTGCCTGGGATCCAGACCGTGTTGTGACCGCTCATTCGGTGGTAGCGGGTCAGGCTGTCCATGATGGTCTGATTGAACGCATGACCCATGTGCAGGGTGCCGGTGACGTTGGGCGGGGGCAACTGAATGGCAAACCCAGGTTGCCCGGACTGAGGCTGTTGAGTGCCCCGATGACCCGCCACGCTGTAGCCTCGGCGCTCCCACTCAGGGCCCCAATGGGCTTCAATGGCGGCAGGCTCGAACGACTTGGACAGGCTTTGCAAGGCTGGCTGATCAGGGGTGTTGCTCATGGGCTTGGCGGTAGGAAGGGCAAACCATTGATTTTACCGATGCGCAGAGTCAGGTGATTGGGACCACAACGATATTTCAGCGCAGGTATTAAAAGCGGTCAGTTCAAGGCGCATCTCAGACCTCATCTCCGCCATTTCCTTGCGCCATGTTGAAACCATGCCAGTGATGTCGACGCGCAAGTGGTGTTGCAAGGCGGTGCCGTCTGCCTTGGTCATCAGCAAAGCGTGATCGCCTTGGCGATGAAGGTCAATGGCTGGGTCAATGCCAAGGTCTGTGGAAGACTGTGGTTCAGCCTTGAACTGCCGCGCCGACATTGGGCGCAATCCAAGTTCTGTCAATGCCCCAAAGGTTTTCGGGGGCTTCATCGCATCTTGCATGGTCGCTTTCATTAAAGCACATCCTACAATTTGAATACAAATTGATTTAATGAGTCAACCAAAAGATCCTAAATGTTGTATGCGTCACAAACAAAGCCTGGTTTTAGGCCATGGCCAAAGAGCGTGCCACCGACTTCACCAATTGACCGTCCATGCCCAAACCTGTGGCCGCCAAATAAGCGTCTGGGCGCACCAGGGCCCAGCGGCGATCAGTGGCCCGGCAGGCTTGCCGCACATGGCCTTGCTGGTCAACGATATGCTCTATCGCCTGCGGCTTTTGTCCAGGGTCCAAGACCTGCACCACGCGCAGCAGCGGGGTTTGTTGTGCCAATTGGCGCAATCGGGTCACCTCCGTCCCGCTCAGCGGCCCAAAGACCATGAGCAACAACGCGCCATGGGCCCAGTCCAGCAATTCATTGAATTGGCCCGGTCGGCCATTGGCCCATCTCAGTGCCACATTTTGAACCGACACCCCACCGCCCGCGCAGGCCGGACTGCGGGAGTAACTGTTGGCCTCGGCCATGCGACCGGTGTTGACCATATTGCGGGCGAAACGGTGTTTTTTGGCGAGTGCCAGCGTGGCCTGCCTGAACGTTTGGGCCGCCGGATCGGAAGGCCGCAAAAACCGCGCGGTGCGATTGGTGACCTGTACATTGCGTTGCGCCGCTTCCAGTCGCTCGTCGTGGTATGAGTTGAGCAAAGAAGTCGGGGCTTGACCACGCACCACGGCGGCCAGTTTCCAGGCCAGGTTGTCGGCGTCAGCGATGCCGGTATTGCCGCCACGTGCGCCAAACGGGCTGACCACCTTGGCGGTGTCACCCATGAAAAAGACCCGGCCCACACGCATCTGGCGCACGCATTGACTGCGATAAGCATAAGGCCCGACCCAGACGATGTCGCATTGCACTTCACCGCCGAATTGGCGCTTCAATCGTTCTCGCACCACATCTTCGCGGCTGACGTAGGCCGGGTCTGCGTTGGGGGCCATTTGGTAGTCGATGCGCCAGACCTGGTCACCCATCAGGTGCTGCCAGACAGCGCGATTTTCATTGAACGGGGCCTCGATCCAGGTGTGGCGCTCCGTCGGTGGCGTGGTCTTGAATTTAACGTCGGCGATGCACCAGCGGTCGTCACCCCGCTTGCTATCGAGCTGTGCCCCGACCCAGGCATGAAAGGGAGTGTGCGAGCCCGTCGCATCGATGACGTGCTCGGCTTCAATCTGGTAACGACCTTGGGGTGTTTCGATGCTCAGCAAGGCGCGCTCGGCGTTTTGTTCAAAGGCCACCACACGCGAAGACCACCTCAGCTCTACGCTGGGTCTTTGTCGATTCAACTCGGCAATGCGCTCTACCAGATAGCCCTCGATGTAGAACTGCTGGATATTGATGAAGGCAGGCTGGCGACTCAGGTTGAAGTTGCTATTGCCCTTGAGGTCAAAACTGAACACCTCATCGTGGCCGGCAAACGTGCGCCCGACGCTCCACTCTATGCCTTTGCGGGCGATGCGCTCAAAGATGCCGTAACGCTGGAAAATTTCGAGTGATTTTTGGGTGTAACAGATGCCGCGTGACGACGCCCCTTTTACGCCGACGGTGTTGTCCTCGTCCAGCAGCACAGCGCTCACCCCCAGCTTGGCCAGGCCGCAGGCCAAGGTCAAGCCAGAAATGCCGCCTCCGACGATGACCACCGGGTGGCGACCCAGACGCTGTTGAGTCAGTTCGGGCGGGGCGATAAAAGGATATTCGGGCAAGGCATAGCCTGTGCCCTCCGTGAATTCGTATCCGTTGGTATATGCCACCTGGGCGAAGGCGGCGGCAGGGCTTTGGTTCATTTTGGCGCCTTGTCGAAATCCTGATTCACTATAACGCAGCGCCGTTTCAGGGAACCACAATCATAGATCCAGCAAACCATTGAGTGTAAGCAAACACTTATGTAGCTGATCACACAGGGGCAAGCATGTTGGCCAGAACGCAATAGGCATGTTGCCATGGCGACAGAATTTCATCCTTTTTTTGAGTACCAAGGGTTTACCAGATTGGAAGATGTCAACCGGGTTTTAGGATGAAGCGCTGGATTTTTTGATCAACGCCAAGGAGAACACCATGACAACCCCTACCCCCGAAATGATCCCCTCTACCTCGCGCCGCGACGGCCTGAAACGCATTTCTGTGGGCATGTTGGCGCTGACTGGCATGGGCGGCACATCCATCGCGCGCGCGAACGCCAAGGGATTTTCCGGCAGTGGCTTGGCCCGTATCCGACCCGCATTGCAAGTGCAGATTGAGCAGAACATTTTTCCTGGCGCAGTCAGTCTGGTGGCCCATCGGGGCAAAACTGTGCACCTGCAAGCGCATGGACATCTGGATGCAGCCAAAACCCGTGCCATGAGCACCCAAAGTATCTTCAGGCTGGCCTCCATGACCAAACCCATCGTCAGCACCGCCGCCATGATGTTGGTTGAAGAAGGCAAAATGCGCTTGAACGACCCCTTGGTGCGCTGGATGCCCGAGCTGGCGCAACTCAAGGTCGAAGCCAGCCCAGGCAATGACGTGCCATTGGACAGGCCGATTCTGGTGCACGATGTCATGCGCCACACGGCGGGTTTTGTGTATGCGGGCAGCACACGCTCGGAAAGAATCAAAAAACTCTATAACGAGCTCAACATCGAAGCCCGTGAGGTGGATATCACGGCAGATCAGATGCTCAAAAACCTGGGGCAAATTCCGCTGGCCCATCAGCCCGGCACCTTTTGGGAATACTCCATCGCGATTGACGTGCTGGGTTTGCTGCTGGAGCGTGTAGAGGGCAAACCGCTGGATGAAATCATCAAAACCCGACTGTTGGACCCCTTGAACATGATCGACACGGCTTGGTGGGTGCCCCCCGCCAAGGCCCCACGGTTGGCCGAATGCCTGGACAGTGACCCACTGAAGGCGGAAATGCTCAAGTCTTACCGACAGTATGAGGACCCCAAAGGCAAGTGTTACTTCAAGGGGGGAGCGGGCTTGGTGGGCACGGCAGCCGATTACCTGCGTTTTGCGCAGATGATGTGCAATATGGGACAACTGAATGGCCGCAGATATCTGTCGCCCAAGACGGTGGAATTCATGCTGTCCAACCACACTTTAGGCATGGGGGGCAGCACCATTTCTACCACCGGGCCGGGCTATGGCTTTGGCATTGGCTTTGGCGTGCGTCTGGATGAAGGCATGGGCTGGACCGCTGGTTCTCGGGGCGATGCAATGTGGGCAGGTGCCTGGGGCACGAGTTTTTGGATCGACCCGAAAGAGCAACTGGTCGGTATCCTGATGGCGCAAGCGCCGTCATACCGGGTACCCAATCGCATGCTTTACAAAAACTTGGTTTATGGTGCCATGGTTTGATCGGCCCTGCGAGCCGTGCACACCCCTGTGGTTCACGCCCTGTCAGCGCCCAAGGGCGTGGCGATGATGAAGAGCCTCGATAGTTATAATAATTTGGTATTCATACATCGAGGCTGCAGATGCAGGCAGAAAAAAAGAAGGTCATGGTCAGCCTGACCGCTCACGAGTCTGAACTGGCTTTGATCGATCAGTGCATGAATTATTTGTGGGTCGGTGGAGTCGATGGGGTGGTGATCCACATCAACGCCCATTCGAACTTCCATACCGAACGTTTCATCGCCTATTGCCGTTGCATGAGCCAGTGGTTTGAAGGCAAGATTTTCATCAATCCTTACGGTGTGGGCATCACACCCCACTCTCAGGATGCCCGGATCGTCACCAACCTGCACCGCGCGCACATCTCCAACTTTCTGTATTTGACCGAATGCGGTGTGAATTTTGATCATTTCGCGCTAGATGCCAGCAATTCACTCCTGATCAGGCCAGGTCTGAGCCAGTACATCCAAAATGCGCCATGCAATCTACTAGAGCAGGCTGAAATGCCCAAAGATTGGAGTTGGCTTCATTTTGTTTTGGCAGATGAGAACCTGGCACGGGATGTGGCGCAGATCAAAATATCCGGCCATGAGGGGTCTTGCTATCAGCGCGATGTATTTCAAAAAATCGTGCAATCCATCATGGCCTATGAGTTCGCTGAGCAATCGTCCATTTTGTCCGGGCGACCACGCGTGGAATACCCCAGGGAAGAGGTCTTGTTTGCGTCGTACTTTTTTAAATACTTCAAAGACACGCCGACCCAGACCAATTACATTGATTTGCCTTGGCACAGATACTTGGTTTGGCATTTGGACGAAGTGAAAAACCACATCGCCAGCCATTTCGAAAATTTCAAGCACAAGTACGGCATCAAAAGAGTCGCCCGGGACTTCAATGACCCCATCCGGGCCTTCATCGGCAAGACCTACGGTTATCGGGATGAACTACTGGCCCATTTGCCCACAGACACCGGGGCCCAGGACCCGCGCCGGGGCAGCCCCGTAGTGTCATCATATTAATCATCTTGCTTCAATAGCCATAGGCTATTGTGGGGATAAATTCATGCAATTGGACGCTGAAGGCGCGACCAAGGTAACCTTCGCTTTGTCTTTGACAAACCTTCGTCAAAGAATGTCCATTAACCAAAGGAGATATTCCATGGCAGCTCTCAAAGGCTCGAAGACGGAAGAAAACCTGAAAGCCGCCTTCGCAGGCGAGTCTCAGGCCAACCGCCGTTACCTGTATTTCGCAAACAAGGCCGACGTTGAAGGCCAAAACGATGTGGCCGCTCTGTTCCGCTCCACCGCAGAAGGTGAGACTGGGCACGCCCACGGTCACCTCGAGTGGCTGGAGCAGTGTGGCGACCCCGCCACCGGACTGCCCATCGGTTCGACCCGTGACAACCTGGCTGCCGCGGTGGCCGGTGAAACCCACGAGTACACCGATATGTACCCTGGCATGGCCAAGACCGCCCGTGACGAAGGGTTCGATGAGATCGCCGATTGGTTCGAGACCCTGGCCAAGGCCGAGCGCTCGCACGCCAACCGCTACGCCAAGGCTTTGGCAGAGCTGGCCGACTGATCATCGCGAGTCTCAAGAGTCGGGCGTTGGGTCGTGAGGTCCAGCGCCCTTCTCTTGGTACTTGTAACCCATGGGTGTCATGAGTCAGTCTTGCAAGATTTGCAGTTCTGACTTCATCCACCGTGTATTTGATTAAAGACTTCAAGAGGATTCACCATGGCACGAGAAGGCAGCCTGGAAGCCCCGACACGGCATCCCATTGACTGGAAGAACCCCGAGTTCTACAACGAAGAGTCCTGCTTCAAGGAGCTTGAGCGTATTTTTGACATCTGTCATGGATGTCGGCGCTGCGTCAGCCTTTGCGGTTCATTTCCGACCTTGTTTGACTTGGTCGACGAAGGCCCCACAGGTGAAGTAGACGGGGTGGATAAAAAAGATTATTGGAAGGTGATCGATCAGTGCTATTTGTGCGATCTGTGCTATCTGACCAAATGCCCTTATGTCCCTCCGCACGAATGGAATCTTGATTTTCCGCACACCATGCTGCGCGCCAAGGCCATCAAGTTCCAAAAAGGCGAGGTCAGCTCGGGGGAGAAGTTTTTGGCCTCCACCGATACGCATGGTTCTTTTGCCGGTATTCCGATCGTGGTGCAGGCGGTCAACGCCATCAACCAAACCAAAGTGGCGCGCAGCGTGATGGAATCTACCCTGGGTGTGGATCAGCGGGCTTGGCTGCCCTCATTGGCGACCAAAAAATTCCGCTCTGCCGCACCCAAGGCCCAAGCCACTCAGGTGGTGGCCGGCGAACGCACGCCGGGCAAGGTCGCCATTTATTCCACCTGCTATGTCAACTACAACGAGCCGGGCATCGGCATGGATTTGCTGAAAATCCTTGACCACAACCAGATTCCTTATGAATTGGTGAGCAAAGAAAAATGCTGTGGCATGCCCAAGCTTGAGTTGGGCGATCTGCAGTCAGTGAATGAGAACAAAGAGGCCAACATCCCTGTGCTGGCCAAATACGCGCGTGAAGGCTACGCCATCCTCAGCGCCGTGCCCAGTTGCACCTTGATGTTCAAGCAAGAGTTGCCCCTGATGTACCCCGATGACGCCGAAGTGCAAGCCGTCAAGGAAGCCATGTGGGACCCGTTTGAATACCTGATGGCGCGCAAACGCGACGGCCTGATCAAGACCGAATTCCCTCAGTCACTGGGCAATGTGAGCTATCAAATCCCCTGCCATGGCCGGGTGCAAAACATTGGTCGCAAGACCGAAGAAATGCTGAAGATGATCCCCAACACGACGATCAATACGATCGAGCGTTGCTCGGGACACGCCGGTACTTTTGGCGTGAAAAAAGCCTTCCACGACCAAGCCATGAAGATAGGCAAGCCCGTGGTCAAGGCCATGGCCACCATGAAAGACGGCTCCAAGCCCGATCACATCAGTTCAGATTGCCCGCTCGGCGGTCACCACCTGGCGCAGGGCTTTGAGGTGCAAGGGCTGCCAGTGCCCGAACTCAATCACCCGCTGACACTGGTGCGCAAAGCCTACGGCCTCAAGTAATTTGGAGTTCAACATGATGCAAATCACCGGAAACATCACACCCGATAGCCTCATGACGCTGGAGGCTTATCACAAGTATCGTAAAGAGCACAAAGCAGAAGTCATCGCGCACCGCAAAATGCGCAGCGTGGCCCTTGGCGAGCACATGACGCTGCAGTTTGAGAGCGAACTGACCATCCGCTACCAAATTCAGGAGATGCTGCGGATTGAAAAAATCTTTGAAGAAGAAGGCATTCAGCAGGAAATCGATGCTTACGCACCGCTGGTGCCCACGGGCACCAACTGGAAAGCCACCATGCTGATCGAATACCCCGATGTGAACGAGCGCCGCCGCGAATTGGCGCGCCTGATCGGGGTTGAAGACCGGGTGTTTGTCGAGGTTGAGGGCCAAAATCGCGTGTATGCCATCGCCGACGAAGACCTGGACCGCGAAAACGACGAAAAAACCTCATCGGTTCATTTCGTGCGATTTGAGTTCAACCCCGCCATGGTGGCTGCCATCAAGGCGGGAGCCCGGGTCGTGCTGGGCTGTGATCACACCAATTACCCCTACCACTGCGACATTGCGGCTGATGCGCTCATCAGTTTGGCCGGCGACCTGAAATAAGCTGGGGTCTGGGGGAACTTTAAGGAAGCTCTGCGCCATAATAGAGGGTATTGGGGCGTTAGCTCAGTTGGTTAGAGCAGAGGACTCATGAAAATTGTGCACCGAGAGGGGAAACCACTCGTGTGAATGGCGTCAAATTCGGTGAAAGCTAAGTCGCAAGATATGCCAATGCCGAGCCAAGCAATAAGCGGAGACGCTTGTTGAAGGTGTAGAGACTAGACGGCGCCCACCTAAGTCTGCGGATACGGTGAAGGCATAGTCCAGGGAGCGGTGAAAGCCGCACAAACCGGAATCCTTTGGTCGTTGGTTCAAGTCCAACACGCCCTACCAAAAATGAAAAAGCCACTGATTTCGGTCAGTGGCTTTTTTTATACCCAAGCGCTTTGCCGCATCAAGCATCTGACCCTGACCCAATTCCCTAACTGGTTAGAAGTTGGAATTTCCGGCTATTTCATCCGCATTGATCTATGACAGATTATTTCGGTATGCGGTCATGCAGCCCCCCCTGGTCTTAACCTTGAAGGTAGCGTTCCACCAGCAAAGACCAATAGGCTGAACCCAAAGCGATATTGTCGTCGTTGAAGTCATAACCAGGGTTATGCACCATGCATGCCCCGTGCCCGCCGCCTTCGCCGCTTCCATTGCCTATGAGCAAGTAACAGCCCGGTACTTGCTCCAATACATAAGCAAAATCTTCACTGCTGGTCAACGGCTTGCCTTGCGGTGTGATGCGTGCGGCACCCACCAGATCTTGCGCCACTTGGCGTGCGAAGTGGGTGACGCCAGGGTCATTCACCAAGACAGGATAGCCGCGCTGGTATTCAACCTGAGCGCTGACGCCATAGCTTTGGGCTTGAGCTTGTGCCAGTTCCGTGATGCGTTTTTGAAGCAATTCGCGAACCTCGGGGCTGAGCGCACGCACACTCAAACTCAGAACGGCTTGCTGCGGAATCACATTATTGACAGAACCCGACTGAAACGAGCCCACAGTGATGACCGCAGACTCCAGTGGATCGACGTTACGCGACACGATGCTTTGCAAGCCCAGCACAATGGCAGCACCTGCCACCAACGGGTCTGCCGCCTGGTGAGGCATGGCCCCATGCCCCCCCTTGCCGTGCAAGGTGATCGTGACGTAATCTGAAGAGGCCATCATAGGCCCCTCCCGAAACATCAGATGACCTTGAGCCAAGCCAGGCATATTGTGCATGGCAAACACTGCATCGCATGGAAATTGCTGCAAGAGGCCATCTTCCAGCATCTTTTTGGCGCCCCCCAAACCTTCTTCAGCCGGCTGAAAAATCAGGTTGAGGGTGCCAGAGAACTGAACATTTCCAGCGATGTGCTTGGCAGCGGCCAACAATGTCGCGGTATGCCCATCATGGCCGCAGGCATGCATGATTCCGGGCATGCAACTTGAGTAGGGCAAGCCGGTCTCTTCCACGATGGGCAATGCGTCCATGTCTGCACGCAAACCCAGTGTTTTAATGCCTTGGCCTCGGCGCAGTTGGCCCACCACGCCCGTGCCACCCAGCCCTCTGCTGACCCGATAGCCCAACTTTTGCAAGCGCTCAGCCACCAGATCACTGGTGCGGTACTCTTTGTAGCCCATCTCAGGGTGGCGGTGGATATCGCGCCGCACCTCGATGAATTCGGGGGCCTGCGCCTTCAGGGCGGCCAATAGGTCATGGGCATGACGTTCTTCGACAACACTCATTTGCGATCCTGTAAGGCCGATCACTGGGGTTGCAAATTGATCGATTTGGCAATCGCACGATAGCGCTCAATTTCGCCTTGATATACGCGGGTCAACTCAGCAGGTGTGCGGGTGGCCAGCACCATGTTCCCGCTGGATTCCAAGGCTTTGCGCGTCTCAGGAACTTCTGCGGATGCGTAAAAGGCCTTATTGAGCGCCATGACCACATCATCGGACGTGTTTTTATGCACCAGGATGCCGGACCAAATGTCAAATTCCATGCCCTCCAGTCCCTTGATGGCAGCCATGGCGGGGAATTGCTTGAACAGCGGATGCGGTGTCTTGGCAGTCACGGCCAAGCCTTGAATCTTGCCATCGATGATGGTGGCAGGAATGGAACCGGCCATGGGCAGGAAGGCCATGTCGATTTGACCACCCATCAAGTCACTCAAGAGCGGTGCAATGCCTTTGTAGGGCACGTGCAGCGTATTGATTTTGGTGCTCTGGGCGAATTTTTCACCAATCAGGTGATACAAGGACCCGGGGCCCACGCTGCCATATGTCAGTGGGTGATTGGGATTCTTGCGGGCCAGGGCAATCAAATCTTCCACTGACTTCACACCCAAATTGTTTCGAACCGCCAAAATCGTGTTGGTGGTCGTGAATTGGGCCACCATTTTGAAATCTTCTGATTTGTACTTCACGCCTTGTATCGCCATGGGGGCCAACACCAACTCCATCGGGCTGGCCAGAGCCAAGGTATAGCCATCGGCTGGCACATTCATCAGTTTGGCCAAACCTATCGAACCACCGGCACCGCCGAGGTTTTCGATGATCATGGTTTGGCCTAGCTTGGCCGCAGCCTCAGGTTGTACTTTGCGTGCAAAAAAATCAGAAGGTCCACCAGCCGGGTAAGGGACGATCAGACTGATGGTCTTGTTGGGATAGTTTTGGGCATGGGCCGCAAAAAGGCTGACGGTGCAGCCCAGTACCCATAATTTTTTGAGCAATCGGGTGAAGTTCATGAAAATCTCCTGGTGTGGATGAAAAATGGTGGGACAAGAAAATGGTTGAACGAAAAAATGAGGCCTTCAGCAATCAGATGGCGGCGGCAATCGATAGGTCGCTGGGGTACGACTGAGCTTGATGGGCGAACCCATACCCCGGTAGCCGGGCAGGCTGACCACCATGCCACGGTGTTGTGTATGAGGGTGTTGCAGGGCCTGCGGCACATTCAGTATGGGAGCGCAAGGCACGCCCTGGTCGCTGAGTTGCCTAACCAGTGGCTCACAGGCCTGATCAGCCAGCAGCCGGCAAAGCTTGTCACGCAATTGGGCACGGTGAACCGATCTGCCCCCGGCACTGTTAAAGCGTTCGTCCTGAGCCAAGGCAGGGTCTTTCAATACGCCACACAACTGCTCGAACTGGCGGTTGTTCCCGACCGCCAAAAAAATGGGCTCTGTGGCAGTGGGGAAGGCGTCATACGGATAGATGTTGGGGTGGGCATTGCCAGTCAGGCCCGGTATGCGTCCATCGCCAAACCAGTTGGCTGCGTGCGGGTGCAACAAAGACAAGCCACTGTCATAGAGCGTGGATTCAACGAATTGCCCTAACCCACTGCGCTGGCGCTCTTGCAGCGCCATCAGCACGCCCAGCGCAGCATTGAGGCCCGTGACCATGTCCACCACTGGCAAGCCCACTCGCAGCGGCTCACCACCCGCTTCACCATTCACACTCATGATCCCGCTGAGGGCTTGAATGGCGGCGTCATAGCCTGGCAAACCACCCAAGGGGCCGTCGGCACCATAGCCACTGACACGGCAATGAATGAGACGAGGGAAACAGGCCTTGAGCACGTCATAGCCCATGCCCCACTTCTCCATGGTGCCAGTCTTGAAATTCTCTAACAACACGTCAGCATCGTCCAAGAGCGACATGAGCTTCTCGCGCTCTGCGGGCTGCGTCAAGTCCATGCGCATGCCACGCTTGTTGCGGTTGAGGCCTATGTAGTAAGAGCCGACACCGTTTTCGAAAGGAGGCCCCCAGGTGCGCGTCTCGTCCCCTTGCGGTGGTTCAATCTTGAGCACGTCTGCGCCGTGATCTGCCAGAATCTGACCGCAATACGGCCCGCCGAGCACGCGCGACAAATCGATGACTCGAACGCCTTGCAGGCTACCCGGTCTTTGAGGGTCTGTGTGTGTGGTCATCGTTGATTGCTTTTTAAGTGTTGTGTCAATGTGTCGATGCAAACATCGTTCGCATCCGTCATCAGCCAATGGCTGGCCAAGGGGATCTCCACCAGCTTTGCGCCGGGGATCCGGGAGGCGATCAGGCGCCCGTTTTCAGGCGGTATGAGCGCATCTTCGAGCCCATGCATGACCAAAGTAGGGGTCGATATTTTGGGCAATTGCTGATAAACAGACCAGTAAAGAAGCCCGTAGAGCTGAGCCTGGTAATCACGCCCAGTGGGCATATTGGCCAAGCGCACAAAGGCATCTTCCTCAAACAACTCATCCGGCGTATTTGACCCATAGGTATAGGGTCGCATCCGGCGCAGGCTCTCTTCTGCCGACATATGGATCTTGTCGAACAAAATCCGCAACACATGGCTGGCGGCCTGAACGGCCCAAGGCGATCCCGGATGCGTACCCAACAAGGACAGCGAGCGAACTTTGCTGGGGTAATCCACCGCGAATTGTTGAGCGATCATGCCCCCCATTGAAAAGCCCACCAAATGCGCCCAAGACTCACCTGCAGCCTCAATGACTGCGGCCACATCGTCGGCCATATTGGGAATTCGGTGCACCAATGACGAGCGTGCACGCGTCTGTCCTGTGCCTCGATTGTCAAGAAGAATCACTCGGTGTGTCTGCGCCAGTTGCGGGGCGACTCGAAACCACATGGCAGAGTTGCACCCCAAACCCATGATGAGCACCACCGGCTCGCCTTGGCCCAGCGAGTTCCAGTAGATGCGTGCATCATGACGGTCAGTAAAAGCCATTTTTCAGTGTCTTTTGCGGTTCTGATTTGGTGTAGGGCACCAAAGGACGGGTCAGTTCAGGTGGGTGACAAACTTGGTGTTGAGGTAGCCATCGAAGGTTTCTGTGCCGCCTTCGCTGCCAAAGCCACTTTCATTGACGCCACCAAAAGGCGTCTCTGCCATCGCCAATCCAATGTGGTTTATCGACACCATACCGGCAGCCAGCCCTTGACTCAACATGTGCGCGTTTCGGCTTGACTGAGTGAACACATACGACGCCAAGCCATAGGGCAGGCTGTTGGCCCGCACCAATACATCCTCCACATCTTTGAAGCGGACCATGCTGGCCACTGGGCCAAAAGGCTCTTCGTGAAGGAGTCGCGCATCCTGGGGCAAGTCGGCCACCACAGTGGGCGCAAAGAAATTGCCGCTGCCGGGCAGGGGGGAACCACCCAACAAAATGCTGGCGCCACGCTCGCGAGCGTCATCGATCAAACCGGCCACTGCAGTCACGCGGCGCTTCTGGGCCAGGGGGCCCATCTGAACGCCCGCCTCCAGGCCATTGCCGACCTTGATCTCCTTGGCCTTGCCTATAAACCCCTCAAGAAAGCGGTCGTAAACAGCTTCATGCACATAAAAACGGGTAGGCGAAATACAGACCTGCCCCCCGTTTCGATACTTGAATGGCACCAGATTTTTCAACGCTTGCTCAATATCGGCATCTTGGCAAACGATCACTGGCGCATGCCCGCCCAGCTCCATCGTGCATCGCTTCATCTGAGCCGTTGCCTTGGCAGCCAGCATTTTGCCGACCGGGGTGGAGCCGGTGAAAGTGATTTTTTTCACGATCGGGCTTTGGATCAGATGGTCAGACACTTCTGCAGGCACGCCCCAGACGATATTGAGCGCGCCTGCCGGTAAGCCGGCATCGTGAAAGATTTTGGCCAATGCAACCACGGCGCTGGGCGCATCTTCAGGACCTTTGAGTATGATCGTGCAACCTGCCCCCAAGGCAGCGCAAACTTTGCGCACGGCTTGGCTGAATGGAAAATTCCATGGAGAAAAAGCGGCCACCACCCCGACAGGTTCACGCAACACAGTTTGCCGCACGGCATGGTTTCTGGAGGGAATGACACGACCATAAATCCGGCGGCACTCTTCGGCGTGCCATTCGGCGTGCTCAGCGCAAGACATCACTTCACCTGTGCTTTCGGCCAAAGGTTTCCCTTGGTCCAGTGTGATCCCACGACCTATGTCTGCGGCTCGCTCGCGCATCAAATCCGCTGCTTTTCTCAAGATGCTGCTGCGCTCCAAGGGGGATGTCTTTTTCCACAGCTCAAATGCCCGGGCTGCTGAGGCCAAAGCCAGATCCAGATCTTGGGCGTGGGCGTGGGGCAAAAGCCCCAAGACTTCATGGGTGGCAGGGTTCAGGATCTCTTGTTCCTTGCGTCCCTCAGCCAGCACGAATTTGCCGTCGATGTACAAGCTCAGTTGGGGATAGGTCATGATGATTTCCTTATGGTGAATTCAAAGTGGTTTCAGTGTGCAGGCGAAGAAGATGGCCATTGATTTCAGTCATGGCGCATGCATCAGGGCACCAAAACCGTGCGGCCCACGACCCGGCCATGGTGCAGGTCTTGCATGGCGTCATTGGCTTCAGTCATGGGTCGCGTATTGACAGGGATCGGTTTCATGCCGGTGCGTATGACCAGCGCCACCAATTCATGCAATTCCTGCAAAGTGCCCACATAGCTGCCCTGTATGGTCAGCGGTCGCATCGGGATCACCGGCAAAGCCAGCGTCAAGTCGCCGCCCATCAAGCCACAAATCACGATCTGACCACCCCGCGCAGCGCTGGCCAGCGCCAAACCGACAGTGGCTGTGGCACCGACCAAATCCAGCACCGCACGCGCACCGCCGCCCGTGGCTTGTTGAATTTGTTGTGCCGCATCGGCCGCTCGGGCGTCGATCACGCTCAGCGCCCCAGCCGCCAAGGCGGCCTCTCGTTTGATGGGGTCAATATCGACCACGATGGCGCCTTTGCCTCCCAGCGCTTTAAGGACCTCAATCGCCATCAGCCCCAACCCTCCGGCGCCTATGATCACCACCGGGTCTGTATTCAGCCGATCACCCATTTTTTTCAGCGCACTGTACGTGGTCACACCCGCACAAGCCAATGGTGCAGCTTGTGCCGGCTCCAGTGACCCAATGTCCAACAAATAGCGCGGATGGGAAACGATCACGTAATCTGCGAAACCACCCGGCCGGGCCACACCGAGCGCCTGGGGTTTGACGCAAATGTTTTCCTCCCCGCGTTGACAGGCCGCACATTCGCCACAGCCAATCCAAGGGTGAACCAAGGACACTTGTCCAAGGCTCACTTCGGCGTTGGCTTGGGCATTGGGGCCAAAAGCCACGATTTCGCCCACAATTTCATGACTCAAGGTCAACGGCGGCTTGATCCCCCGCTCGGCCAGGGTGAGTTTTTTGCCGCCCCCCATGTCGTAATGCCCCTCCCAGAGGTGCAAGTCGGTATGACACACTCCGGCGGCTTTGACTTTGAGCAATACCTCCGTCCCTTGGGGTTGAGGAATGGGCTTTTCAACCAATTCCAGGGCTTGTCCGTGATGGAGCACACAGTAGCAACGCATTCGATGTCCTTGTGATGATGTAAAAGATGAGAAATAAGGAAGCTCTGCAAAACTCGCTGCGTGCAAGTTTTGTAGAGCTTCCTTAAATTGATCTTGGGGCCAGCCAAGCCTCCAGCGCCGGCCACATCCGTGTTTGTGCGCCACGCCCAGCCACCAATCCGACATGCCCCCCCTTCAGAATGAGCTCTTGTCGGTCTTTGCTTCCAACCATTTGCACCAAGTCACGTGACGATGCATATGGGGTGATGTGGTCATCCTGGGCCAGCAAGTGTAGAAACGGGGCACGAATTTTTTTCAAGTCCACGATGCGTCCACCGATCTCCCAGCCACCATGAATGAGGCGGTTCTCGCGCAGAAAGGCTTTGACCATTTGCCGGAAAACGCCGCCAGGGAAAGGAATGTTGTCGCTTTCCCATTTGCCCATGCGCAATTGGCTGCGAATCACTTCCTCATTGCCGGCTTGATTGAGCAAATTCATGGCACCTGCCACCTTGCCCAAAGGGCGCAATGCCCTGAGAGTGTTTTGCACCCACTCAGCAGGCACATTGCCGTATTGCGACAAGAGGGTTTCTTCGTCGAAATCATTCCCCATCCAGGCCTTGAGTGACTCCAGACCATCGCTATTGACGGGGGTGGCCATACAAACCAGATTTTCCAAAGCCGTCTTGTGGCCGCCGTCCTTGCGGTCTGCGTTGAGCGCAGCCCAAAGCACAGACAGCAAGCCGCCCACACAGTAACCAATGATCGAAAGCTCACGCTCGCCACTGTGGGCCAGCACCTGGTTGACACAAGCGTCAAGCCGATCAAGCACATGGTCTTCCAGTGTGAGGTGCCGATGTTCCTTGCGAGGGCGCCCCCACTCGATCATGTAGACATCAAACCCTTGCTGGAGCAAAAACTCGACCATGCTTTGCCCGGGCACCAAGTCCAAAATATATGGCTGATTGACCAGTGAAGTCACTATCAGGACCGGGACGCGGTACAGTTGATCAGACTGTGGCCGGAAGTGATGCAGCTTGAGGGTGCCATGAGCGTAGATGGTGTCCTTGGGTGAGGCGCCCAAGCGACCCGTCAGACCGACAAAATCCGTGCCTGTCAGACCCACCCGCTCCAGCGCCATTTGCACAGGGCTGGGCAGGCTGGACAGAGCGGCTGGGCGTGGGTTGAGTTCAGTCACTTTCAACCCCTGGGCTTGCGGGCCGGGCTGGCGGGCTGGCGGTTCCGAGCCGGGGCTTTGACCGCTAATCCGGTGTTCGCTGCGGGGGATCGTGACAAGATCAGGATCAACTGCGACAAACTGGCTTGAACTTGCGCAAAACCATCCTCCAGTCGTCCCATGCGCTCATCCAGCGCCTCAAAGTCATGGCGTGAAGGCATATTGGCCAGGGCCAATGAAGCTTGCGCCAACTCTGAAAACTGCCTGTGCATCAATTGCAGCTCGCACAATTGACGGTTCATGGCCTCGCCCGCATGCTGGTCTTTCAACCATAGCGAGATCGCTTCGCTCCATTGGGCCTCGCTTTTGGCGATCCATTCCCGCCACATATGGGCAGGGCTGAGGGTGTTCCAGTTGGCTTGTTCCATGAGGTTGATCCTGGTGCTTTGTGTGTTGGCCGATCACTTGAGGATCGTGCGACCGCGAATATGCCCTGCGCGCAAGGCCTCCAAAGCTTGTGTGGCTGTGCTCAGCTCTTGGGTACCCAGAGGCAGGTCTGGTAATACCCCCGTGCGGGCAATCGCCATGAGCTCTTGCATTTCCTGCAAGCTGCCCACATACGACCCCGTCACATTGACCGACTTCATCGATACCATGGCAGGCACAATGGGCGTAGAGCCACCAAAAAGCCCGACGCAAACCAACTTTCCCGCCTTGCGCAAGGCATTGAATCCGAACTGGAAGGTGGCACCTGCGCCGACAAAATCAATGGCGGCAGCGACACCGCCCGTGGCTTTGAGCAGCGACTTGAGCGCACCTTCGGCGTTCGGATCGATGATTTCTCCGGCTCCTGCCGCAAGAGCCACATCCCATTTGGAGCGATCCAGCTCGACCACGATGGGAGGGGGTTCGAACATATGGCGCGCCAACCTAATGGCTGACAGCCCCACGCCACCGGCACCGATGATGAGCAAAGGTTCTGTAGGTCCGAGCGGCGCCACTTTTTTCAATGCGCTATAGGCTGTTAGACCAGAACACGCATAGGTACAAGCCTGCTCTTCGGCCAATGAGCCGTAGTCCAATAGGTATTTGGGGTGAGGGACCAAGGTATGTGTAGCAAACCCGCCATCACGGTGCACGCCCAGGGCGTGCGGGGCGTTACACAAATGCTCATCACCGGCCAGACAAAGAGAGCATGTGCCGCATCCTATCCAGGGAAACACCACTCGCTTGTCCCCGACCTTGACGCCTTGGGCCTGCGGACCGACCGCCACGACCGTGCCAGCGATTTCGTGGCCCAACGTGCGTGGAGGTTTGACGGTACGCGTCATATCCAGCTTCACCTCATTGCCCAAGTCAAAGAAGCCATCGTGCAAATGCACATCGCTGTGACATACACCGCAACTGCCCACCTTGATCACCACTTCTGAGCCTTGCGGCGTGGGGATATCTCGAACCACTTGTGCCAGAGGGCGGCCAAAACTCTCGACCTGGTAACTGATCATTGACATACATATCTCCATAGTGCGCCATTGCGTGGTTGCATGATTAAAAGCAATGGCGATGTTGAATAAAAATCCAATTTTTTTGAGGTTGGAATTAAGCTTTTTTCAGCTCGGCGAACACAGGCACGCCCACCTGCTCTTGCGCCCAAGACATGACATGACCTGCCAATTGGTGCGCCGTGATGGCACTCAGGGTCCAGCCCAGATGTCCATGGCCAGTGTTGTAAAACACATTGGATTTATGGCCGGCACCCACGCGCGGGAGCATATTGGGCATCATGGGACGCAATCCGGCCCAGGGAACGACTTTTCGGGTGTCTATGCCGGGGAAACACTGGTTCACCCAACGGATCAGCGGCTGAATGCGGTCCGCGCGAATGTCCAAATTGATGCCGTTGTACTCTGCAGTTCCGGCCACGCGGAAGCGGTCTGCCCCCAAACGGCTGGTGACCAATTTGGTCTCGTCATCGAGAAGGCTGACATACGGCGCTGCCGCCTGGCTACCCTGGTCAGGCAGATTGACCGTGATCGAGTAGCCCTTGACCGGGTAGATATTGAGCCGATCGCCCAGTTGCGCTGCCAGTCGACGGCCATGGACACCGGCACACACGACGATGCCATCGAATGTGAGCGAGTCCGTGTCACCAGCATGTTTGACTTGAACAAATGCGCTTTGGCCGTTAGCCGCCACGCTGAGCACCTCATGCTCGTTCAGGATTTTTACGCCCAAACGCTCGCAGGCTTTGGCCAAACCGTATGTGAATTTATGGATGTCACCGGTTGAGTCGCTTTCAGTGTAATAACCACCGTAATAGTCGCCGTGCAGGGTGGGTTCGATCGCGCGGATTTCCTCTAAAGTGACAGCGCGTCGGGGCAATCCGCCCTGAGCCAACAACTTCGAGACTTGCCCAGCGTGGTCAAATCCTTTTTTATCGCGATAGAAGTGCAAGATGCCTTTGCGCTGATGGTCAAAATCTATGCCTTCAGCTTCGGCCCATGCGAAATGATGGGCTCTTGACTCAATGGCCATGCGTGCCGTTCCAATCGTGTTTTCTTTGTATTTGGGTATGGCTGCAATGAACTCGGCCATCCAGCTGAGCTTGTGCCAAGTCGGCGTAGGGTTCATCAGCAATGGGGCGTCGTTTTTGAACATCCACTTCAGCCCCTTGACCAATGTAGAAGGGTGGGTCCAGACCTCGGCATTTGAAGCGGACAACTGCCCTCCGTTGGCATATGAAGTTTCCATGCCAGGGTATCGATTTTTTTCGATCAGAGTGACTTCGAACCCTTGTTGGACCAGGGCATAAGCAGAAGTCACCCCGGTGATGCCACCGCCAATAACGACCAAGTGTTTTTTCATGATTCAATCTCACAACAAAATGGTTTCAATGAGCGAGACATGCTGCGCACCCCAATGTGCGCCTCATGACCCCCTCTGTTCAAAACCCGTGAGATTCGTCTCTGTCGGTGAACCGACAGAAACTTGCTCCTTCGGTGGAACGCGATCATCGATCCCGTTCACTATTCAGAGTATTTGACAGTCACCTGTCTTTTCGAATCGGTCCTTTTGCCTGAGAGTTTCCGGGGCGGTTGCTCCTTCGGCGCTCTGCGATGGCTCGCAGAATCTCTCCCGATTCAAATTCAATTCAGTCGCACCCCTTTCAGTGGTGTTGCTTCTCTTGTTCCCTGAGCCGGAATCGCTGGATTTTTCCAGTGGCGGTTTTCGGCAACTCGGCCACAAACTCAATGAAGCGCGGATATTTGTAGGGCGCCAGTCGTTCCTTGACAAACGATTTCACCTCGGCTTCGGTCAAGGCCTGTCCAGGCTTGAGCACGATGAAGGCTTTGGTTTTGGTCAGTCCGTCCGAGTCTTCCTTGCCGATCACCGCAGCCTCCAGGATGCTGGGGTGTTGGACCAGCGTGGCCTCAACCTCGAAGGGAGACACGTAAATGCCGCTGACTTTGAGCATGTCGTCATTCCTGCCGGCATAGGTGTAATAGCCTTCGGCGTCACGCACATATTTATCACCACTCTTGGTCCAGGCGCCTTGAAAGGTGTCGCGAGACTTTTCGCGATGATTCCAATACATCAAGGCACTGCTGGGCCCTTTGATGTAGAGGTCGCCGATCTGATCGTGCGCTGTGACCACACTTCCATCTTCGTTCCTCAGCTCCAGCTCATAACCCTCCACCGCTTTGCCGGTGGTGCCGTAGCGCACATCGCCAGGACGGTTGGATAGAAAGACGTGCAGCATTTCGGTGGAGCCGATGCCATCGATGATTTCACAGCCAAAGTGCTTCGTCCAGCGCTCTCCGATGTCTCTCGGCAATGCCTCTCCAGCCGAGGAACATAGTCGAAGAGCGACTTGTGATTTTGCAGGCAAATCGGGGCTGGCCAGCATGCCGCCGTAGCCGGTGGGTGCGCCATAAAAAACGGTGGGTTTTTTCTCGACCAAGCGCTTGAAGGTGGCTTGAGGCGTGGGCCGCTCCGACATCAAGACAACTGTCGCTCCTACGCTGAGGGGGAAAGTCAGGGCATTGCCTAAGCCGTAAGCAAAAAAGAGCTTGGCGGCCGAGAACACAATGTCGCTCTCACGCAAATTGAGGATGCCCTTGCCATAAAGCTCTGCAGTCCAGTACAGATTGCCTTGGCTATGCACGGTCCCTTTGGGTTTTCCGGTTGAGCCGGAGGAATACAGCCAAAATGCCGGCTCATCCGCCATGGTTTTGGCCGACGACACCAGCGCGCCTTTGGACACGAAATCAGCCATATCGACCTGGCCGTCTTTTAAGGGCTCGCTGGGGCGTGAGACCACCACCCGCTGGATTTCGGTCTTGGCCATCCCCATGCCACCTTGCAAAGTCGCAAGCAAAGGGCCAGAGACCAATGCTGCTTGTGCCCGGCTGTTGGCCAACATGAAGGCGTAATCTTCAGCGGTCAGCAGGGTGTTGACCGCCACAGGCACGACGCCTGCATAAAGCGAACCCAAAAATGCCACCACCCAATCACAGCTGTCTTGCATCAGCAATAAGACCCGCTCTTCCCTTTTCAGCCCCAATGCCTGAAGGCCACCAGCGAAGCGTTGGATCTGTTCGCTGAGTTCCCCGTAAGTCAATTGACCCCAATCGTCGATCAGCGCTGTTTTGGTATTTCGCACGCCATTGCTGTCGATCAATTTTTGGGCGAAATTGAACTGCTCTGGCGGTGGATTGATGCTCGCATTCATTGGTTTTGTCTCCTTGGGTGTGTCTCTGTGTCGCACTCACATCATGCAATCCATTGCATTTTTTTGTCTTTGTTTTTGCGCAGCCACGGTCTTTGCTTTATGAATTATTGTGCTTGATATAGATTATGCACTAAAATGCATTTTTGGAAAGCCCTTTTGATTGGGGTTTTCCCTCATTCAGAGCAAAAGACTTTTGACCAATGAGGGTGGCACCGGCCTTAGTTTCCAAACAAATGTCATTTTATTTGTTTTTTGAACATAAAAGATCGCAAAAAACACTTTCATTTGAAAGCCAACCGGGTACGACTTCAACGCCATCCCCAACGACCCAAAATTAGGGTAAATACCAATTAAATGCAATAAAATACATTTGACCATCGTCAAAACATGCATTAAACTTCTCCTGCATGCAAAAAAATGCATTTCCACTGACCCGCATTGATCTACCCAAGGAGACAAAGATGAACGTTTCAACACCCGTCAATTACCAGACCAACCCGGCCCAATACAAGCACATCAACCTGGCTTTTGATGGTGAGATCGCCACACTGTCGATCAACATCAACGAAGATGCTGGCATCCGCCCAGGCTACAAGTTGAAGCTCAACAGCTACGACTTGGGCGTGGACATCGAACTGCACGACGCACTCAATCGCATCCGCTTCGAGCACCCCGAAGTGCGCACCGTGGTCGTGACCAGTCTGAAAGACCGCGTTTTTTGCTCAGGGGCCAACATTTTCATGCTCGGGGTTTCCACCCACGGCTGGAAGGTCAACTTTTGTAAATTCACCAACGAGACCCGCAACGGCATCGAAGACTCCAGCAAACACGATGGCTTGAAGTTTGTCGCCGCCCTGAATGGCGCCTGCGCGGGCGGTGGCTACGAACTGGCCCTGGCTTGCGACGACATCGTCTTGATCGACGACCGGACCTCTGCCGTCTCGCTGCCTGAAGTGCCCCTGCTGGGGGTTTTGCCGGGTACCGGTGGCCTGACCCGCGTCACCGACAAGCGCCATGTGCGCCATGACCATGCCGATATCTTCTGCACCAGTGTGGAAGGTGTGCGCGGCCAAAAAGCCGTCGATTGGCGCCTGGTCGATGCCATCGCCAAGCCCGCCGTCTTCAAGGAAGTGGTCAAAGAGCGTGCCGTGAAACTGGCCGCAGGCAGCATTCGCCCGGCCGGCGTCAAAGGGGTCGAGCTGACACCGATCAGCCGCACCATCGATCACGATGGCTTGACATACACCCATGTCGGCGTGCAAATTGACCGCACCAAGCGCGTGGCAACCTTCACCGTCTTTGCACCGAAAGAAACCCAACCCACTGACATCGCCGGCATCGAAGCCGCAGGCGTGAACTGGTGGCCCCTGAAAATGGTGCGTGAATTGGATGACGCGATCCTGCACATGCGCACCAACGAACTCGACATCGGCACCTGGGTCATCAAAACCTCTGGTGACTCTGCCGCTGTGCTGGCCTCTGACGCTACCTTGCTGGCGCACAAAGACCATTGGTTTGTGCGCGAGACCATAGGCCATTTGCGCCGTACGCTGGCTCGCATGGATGTCACCTCCCGCAGTCTTTTCGCTCTGGTCGAAGAAGGTTCCTGCTTTGTGGGCACCTTGGCCGAGCTGGCCTTCTGCGCCGACCGCACCTATATGTTGGCCTTGCCCGATGATGCGGACAAAGCGCCCCATCTGCAGCTCAATGAAATGAATTTCGGCTTCTTCCCCATGGTCAACGAACAGACCCGTCTGCAGCGTCGCTTCTACGAAGAACTGCCGGCCATGGAAGCTGTGCGCGGCGCCATTGGCAAAGCACTCGATTCAGACACCGCCTTGGCATTGGGACTGGTGACCGCCGCCCCTGACGACATCGATTGGGCCGACGAAATTCGTTTGTGCCTGGAAGAGCGTGCCGCCATGTCGCCCGATGCCTTGACCGGACTTGAAGCCAATCTGCGATTCGCGCAAAAAGAAAACATGCTGACCCGCATCTTCGGTCGTTTGACCGCATGGCAAAACTGGATCTTCCAGCGCCCCAACGCCGTTGGCGAAAAGGGTGCCCTGAAGGTGTATGGCAAAGGGGAGAAAGTCAACTTTGACATGAACCGCGTTTGATGTTTTGAAGTTGTGCAGCGCGGTTCCCGGTGGTCTGCGCTGCAACCGAAATTTGTCCCCACCGTTGCATCCATTTTTGGAGACTCTCATGTCCAGCATCAATTACAGCGAAAAGATTCCCAACAACGTCAACCTGTCGGAAGACCGCACCCTGCAGCGCGCCCTGGAGCAGTGGCAGCCCAACTTCATCAACTGGTGGGATGACATGGGCCCT
>JACCDW010102559.1_pt1 | contig 42751 bp, 39 predicted proteins | sample 7449781 | NCBI WGS metagenome assembly JACCDW01 (sample SAMN15323449, study PRJNA562643) | freshwater metagenome | isolation source: river surface water | place: USA:Blue River Watershed | collected 2017-08-18 | reverse complement strand
GCCCAACACCTTGGGCATGAGCCAGTTTGCCGATGGTGGCGTGATGGCCAGCAAGCCTTATGTGGCCAGTGGCAAATACATCGACCGCATGAGCAACCACTGCAAAGGCTGCAAATTCAATCCAGCCTTGGCCACAGGAGATACGGCTTGCCCCTTCACCACACTCTATTGGGATTACTTGAACAGGCATGTGGATGTTTTGGCCAAAAACCCACGAATGCTGATGCAATTGAAAAACCTCAATCGCTTGTCCGATGAAGCTCGCTCAGAGATTGCCAGCCAAGCCAACTTCATCAAGATCTCTTCTTAAAATACAGCCATGACACATTTTTACGAACCTCGCCTAGGCCATCCTTTCAAGCACGACCCCTTCAACGCCATTGTGGGTCCCCGGCCCATCGGCTGGATCTCTTCGCAAAGCGCAGACGGTGTTTTGAATTTGGCACCTTACAGTTTTTTCAATGCGTTCAACTATGTACCCCCGCTCATTGGATTTTCTAGCATTGGCCGTAAAGATTCCTTGAACAACATTGAAGCCACTGGCGAATTCGTTTGGAACCTGGTCACGCAGCCTCAAGTGGAAGCCATGAACCAAACCTGCAAGGCAGTGGCACCAGAGGTCAATGAGTTTGAGATCGCTGGCCTTTCCACAGCACCCTCTCGACTGATCAAGGTGCCACGTGTGGCGCAAAGCCCCGTGAGCTTTGAGTGCAAGTGCACTCAAATTTTGCAGATGAAAAATCTACAAGGCGAGTCGATTGAGACTTGGATGGTGTTTGGCGAGGTGATTGGCGTTCACATTGAAGAACGCTTGATCAGCGATGGCATTTACGACACAGCCAACGCACAACACGTGATGCGTGGCGGTGGGCCCGCCGACTATTTCAGCATTGGGCCAGAACAATTGTTCAAAATTTACAGACCCTGAGGAATTTGAAAGATCCAAGCGCCTGAAGCTCAATCCTTCAAAAACAAAGTTCTCAGAGGTTCATCCCCCACCTGCCTGCTCCAATGCCCATGGACGGCAGGGTCAAACGTCGCTCCCTCTGGCAAAGTGTCTGCAGAATAAAAATGATCGCCCGCAGAAAAAATACGTGACGTGCCGTCTTGCAAACCAATTTCCATTTGCCCAGACAAGATGAACACCCATTGCGGTTTGCCAGTCACGTGAAATTGACTTCTAAAGCCAACAGGGCTGTAGCGCAATTGGTAGCCTTCGGCCGAAAAAATGTCAGTCAGTTGACTTTGCGGGTTGCCCTCTTCCATGGGCAAGGTTTCTTCTTTGAAGCGGGCTTTGCCATCGGTGTCGGTGAACAAAACGACTTTGGTGAAATGTGTCATGTGCAAAATGAATGTGGAGGGCGCCTCATGGCGCTTTGATCTGCTTGGCAGGGCCTGCCAAACTGGGAAGTTTACGGCGCGTGGTTAAAACATGCTCCATGTCTTGGTGTGCACCCTCAATCAACACACGAATGGCCTTTTCCGCCTTGTCTGGGTTTTTGGCAATCACGGCATCCAGCACGGCTTTGTGCAAGGGCAAGGCGGCCTTGGGGGCGTCTTTGCGTGTGGTGGAAATTTCAAAACTGGTGCGAAGCAAAGCACCCAAGGCTTTGCTCATTTGAACAATCATGCGGTTGTGCGAGGCCACCAACATGCCCGTGTGAAAGTGCATGTCGTGCGTGACGTAATCACCCCCCTCTTCAATGGCCTTCTTCATGCCATCGTAAGCCGCTGATACACCTTCAATGTCGGCTGGCGTTGCGCGCTCTGCGGCCAAACGCACAGCGGCAGGCTCGACAACCCGGCGCAGCTCCTGCAAATCTCGCAAGAACTCTGGCGTGAGCCCCGCTTTGGCTTGCCAAGCAATCACATCGGTGTCAAACCAATTCCAGTGCTCTTCTGCCAAGACCCGCGTACCGACTTTGGGTCCGGTGAAGATCAAACCCTTGGCCACCAATGACTTGACCGACTCACGAATGACCGTTCGACTCACGCCCAATTGCTCGCACAGCACTGGCTCGGGCGGCAAACTGCCACCAACAGGGTACCTGCCGGCAACGATGGCTTCCCCTAAAAAATCGACGGTATTGCCGTGGACGTTTTTGATCAAGTACGGCACTCCGGCACAGGCGTTTTGACAGGCTGGCCCGCAAAGTGGGCCGCTAAATTGGCCAGCGCCAAAGCCGACATGGCTTTGCGCGTTTCGACGGTGCCACTGGCGATGTGGGGCGTGAGCACCACGTTGTCGAGCTTGCGAAGTTCAGCGGGCACATTGGGTTCGTCCACAAACACATCCAAGCCTGCGCCTGCGATGGTTTTCTTTTGCAGGGCCTCAATCAAGGCGGTCTGATCCACCACGGAGCCGCGGGCTACGTTGACCAAGAAGCCTTGAGGGCCGAGGGCTTTCAAAACTTCAGCATTGATCAAATTTTTGGTGCCCGCACCGCCTGGGGTAATGGCCACCAAATAGTCCACCTGCGAGGCCAAATCCACCAGATTGGCCACATACTGATAGGCCACATCGTTGCGCTGGCTGCGGGTGTGATAACGGATGTCCATGTCGAAGGCCGCAGCGCGCTTGGCAATGGCTTGGCCAATGCGGCCCATGCCCACAATGCCCAATTTGGCGCCAGTCAATTTACGGGTCAATTGAAAAGGTCCATCTAACCAATCGGCATTGCGCGTGAAGCGATCGGCAGCTGGGATTTTGCGCGCCACGGACAGCAGCAAACCCAAAGCCAAATCGGCCACATCGTCATTGAGTACGTCAGGGGTGTGCGTGACCATGATGCCGCGCTTTTTAGCAGCGACCACATCGATACCGTCGTAGCCTACGCCGCACACAGAAATCATTTCGAGTGCAGGAAACAAAGCCATGTAGGCCGCATCAATTTTGGACTCACCGCCCCCCACCAACGCACGAACCCGGCCAAAGACTTGGCGGTCGCGAATGTGATCACGTTCGTGCACCACATAGTTTTCTTGCAAGCCCGTGGTCAAAAACGGCGGAATGCGTGAGGTGACAACAACTTCAGGATGGTGAATGCTCATGGCGAATGCTCCAGGACATAAAAGGACAAACCCCTTCGGGGTGGATAGGTTTGAGGGTTTGCACGAGTGCCGTTTTTTGCACAAATCGATGCATTTACCTTATCATCATACGATAATATTTCTACTCGCAACCCACTTTTTCAAAGCATCAGACCCATGACACAAAGCCCTAAGAAAAAACCCAAAGACCTGCGGAGCCAACAATGGTTTGGCCGCCAAGACCGTGATGGCTTTGCCTACCGCAGCTGGGTCAAAGGCAAAGGCGTGCCGCACGACCAATTCGATGGCCGCCCTGTCATTGGCATTTGCAACACCTTCAGCGAACTCACACCTTGCAACTCCCACTTCCGCACGCTGGCCGAGCAAGTGAAGATTGGTGTCTACGAAGCGGGTGGCTTCCCTCTTGAATTTCCTGTGATGTCTTTGGGCGAAACTTTGCTGCGCCCTACCGCCATGCTTTACCGCAACTTGGCGTCTATGGACGTGGAAGAAAGCATTCGCGGCAATCCCGTTGACGGCGTGGTGCTGTTGATGGGTTGCGACAAAACCACCCCTTCTTTGTTGATGGGCGCTTCCAGTGTCGACTTGCCCACCATCGGCGTTTCGGGCGGCCCCATGTTGAACGGCAAATGGCGCGGTCAAGAATTGGGTTCTGGTACCGGCTTGTGGAGCATGAGCGAGCAAGTTCGCGCCGGCACACTCAAACTGCAAGATTTCTTTGAAGCCGAAAGCTGCATGCACCGCAGCCACGGCCACTGCATGACCATGGGCACTGCCAGCACCATGGCCAGCATGGTGGAAGCATTGGGCATTGGTTTACCAGGCAATGCGGCCTACCCCGCCGTAGATGGTCGGCGCAATGTATTGGCACGCGAGGCCGGTCGACGCATTGTGGACATGGTTCACCAAGACGTGAAGATTTCGCAAATTCTAACGCGCGAAGCGTTTGAAAATGCCATTCGCACCTTGGCCGCTATTGGCGGCTCCACCAATGCGGTGATTCACTTGATTGCCATTGCTCGACGCTTGAACATCAACCTCACCATAGACGACTTCGAAAAATTGGGCAGCGACATGTCCAATATTTTGAATCTGCAGCCCTCTGGCGAACACTTGATGGAAGACTTCTGCTACGCAGGCGGCCTGCCCGTTGTGATGAAAGAGATTCAACAGTTTTTGCACAAGGACATCTTGACTGTCAGCGGCAAGACTGTGGCCGAAAACGTGGCCAGCGCAGAAAACTACGACCCACGTGTCATCAAAACACTGGCCGCACCTTTCAAAGAAAAAGCGGGCATTGCCATCTTGCGTGGCAACTTGGCACCACGCGGTGCCGTGATCAAACCCAGCGCCGCCACACCGGCCTTAATGGTTCACACCGGGCGTGCAGTGGTGTTTGAAGACAGCGACGATTTCCACAAACGCATTGACGACGAATCCTTGGATGTCGATGAGAACTGCATCTTGGTTTTGAAAAACTGCGGCCCCAAAGGCTACCCAGGCATGGCTGAAGTGGGCAACATGCCCTTGCCACCCAAGGTGCTGCGCAAAGGCATCACCGACATGATTCGCATCAGCGATGCTCGCATGAGTGGCACCGCTTACGGTACCGTGGTCTTGCACACCACCCCAGAAGCCGCTGATGGTGGTCCTTTGGCCGTGGTTCAAAATGGCGACATGATTGAACTCAACGTGCCCGAGCGCAGAATGCAATTGCTCATCAGCGATGACGAATTGAAAGCGCGCTTGGCCAAATGGGTTCGCCCCGAACCACCTTTAAAGTCTGGCTACTGGAAGCTGTATGTCGATACGGTGTTGCAGGCCGACGAAGGTTGCGACCTCGACTTCTTGGTGGGCAAGCGCGGCGCCTTCGTGCCCAAAGACAACCACTGATCAACGAACCTCTATTTTAAGAAAGCTTTCATCATGAAATTACTCGTTACCGGTGGCGCAGGATTTGTTGGCGCGCGCTTAGCCCGTGAAATTCTCAAAAAAGGCGAGCTCAATGGCCAAAAAGTCACCGAGCTGCACATTGCCGATTTATTCCCTGCATCCGCCGACTTGTTGGCCGATCCACGTGTCAAAGGCCATGCGGGCCCGATGTTGGAACAAGGCGCTTTGTTTGCCAGTGGTTTTGATGGCGTGTTCCATTTGGCATCTGCGGTATCGGGTGAGTGCGAACAAGACTTTGACTTAGGCATGCGCTCTAACCTGGACAGCACACGTTTGTTGCTCGAAGGTCTGCGCAAAGCCGGCAATGTGCCGCGCCTGGTTTTTGCCAGCTCTGTCGCGGTGTTCGGTCCCGACCCCAGCAACCCCATGCCCGAGCGCGTTGCCGACCACACACTGCCCTCACCTCAGACCTCCTATGGCACTCACAAACTGATGCTGGAGTATCTGATTGCTGACTTCACACGCAAGGGCTTCATCGATGGTCGCTCAGCACGACTCATGACAGTCACCGTTCGTCCAGGCAAACCCAATGGCGCGGCCTCATCCTTCTTCAGTGGCATCATTCGTGAGCCATTGGCGGGCGTAGAGTCCATCTGCCCTGTGGACGAAAACGTGTCACATCCCGTTTCTTCACCCGGAAACACCATCAAAGGTTTAATCACCGTGTTCGAGGCTAGCCGCGAAGCCATGCAAGGTCGTTTGGCATTGAACCTGCCCGGTTTGAATGTGACCGTCAAAGAAATGTTGCAAGCGCTTGAAGATGTCGCTGGCCCTGAAGTTCGTCAGCGCGTCAAGTTTGTGCGCAACGAACAAATTGCCAACATTGTGGCCAACTGGGCTAAAGGAGGGACAGCTGAACGCGCCGCTGCTTTAGGCCTGAAGCCCGACACATCTTTCAAAGACATCGTGCAGCAGTACATCGATGATTGCAAGCAGCCTTACTATCCAGCCACCGCCTTGGATGGCTTGAAAAAATAAGCATGCACACATCGCTGCTGGCCTTGGACTGGGGCACCTCCTCTTTGCGAGGCGCACTGCTCAGCAGCGATGGTGTGGTGCTCGACAAACGTGCCTTTCCACAAGGCATTTTGCAAGTGGCCCACGGCCAATTTGCCAATGTCTTTGAGCAACGCTTTGGCGATTGGATGAAAGCCGATACGCTGTGCCTGATATCTGGCATGGCCGGTAGCCGGCAAGGATGGCGTGAAGCGCCCTATTGCCCCTGCCCCAGCGGCTTTGAAGACATCGCCCAACATCTGCAGTGGATTGAGAAAGATCGCATTGGCATTGTGCCGGGCTTGTCAACTTGGAACGACCAAACACCCGATGTGATGCGCGGTGAAGAAATTCAAATCTTTGGTGCACTCACGTCACAAAACATCCAAAACGCACAATTTGTATTGCCTGGCACACACAGCAAATGGGCACAGGTGAAAGACCGCAAAATTTCCGCCTTTAAAACCTTCATGACCGGAGAGTTTTACGCCTTGCTCAGCCAGCACTCCATCTTGGCAAAAACATGCTTGCCCGATGCGCCGCTGAAAAAGGAAGTGTTCTTAGAGGGCGTGATGCAAAGTCAACAACCTGGCGGATTGCTGCACCATGCATTTTCAGCCAGAAGCTTGGCCTTGTTTGAAAAGCTCAACCCAGCGCAGTCCAGCAGTTATGTCTCCGGATTGCTCATTGGCGAAGAAATCAAATCGGCCAAGGCTGACCTCATGGCGAATGACACACCCTTGCTGATCTTGGGCAATGGTCAATTGACGCAGCGCTACAGTTTTGCCATGGAGGCTTTGGGTCTCACTGCGCAAGCACTTACCGATGAAGTCACTTGGACCGGCCTTTGGGCGCTGGCTCATCACTTGTACCCCCATGATTTCATTTAAGCTCAGCACATGACACCTCTGCTCGCTCAATTTCACGCGCACATGGACAAGCTGCCCTTGGTGGCCATCCTGCGCGGTTTGAAACCTGAAGAAGCTTTGGACGTGGGCCGTGCCATTGTGAATGCGGGTTTTCACATCTTAGAAGTCCCCCTCAATTCGCCCGACCCTCTGAAAAGCATTCAAATCTTGGCAGACGCATTTCCCAATGCCTTGGTGGGCGCAGGCACAGTGAACACCGCACAACAAGTGCGTGACATCAAAGCAGCGGGCGGCCAGCTCATCATCTCACCGCACCTGGATGACAACGTGGTGTGCGAAGCCGTCAACTTGGGCTTGATTTCTCTACCTGGCGTTGCAACCCCCTCCGAAGCTTTCAAAGCCATTGCATTGGGTGCGCATGGTCTGAAATTATTTCCAGCAGAAATGATCAGCCCAGCCGTTGTCAAATCCATGCACGCTGTATTGCCTGGCCACATCCGACTCGTTCCCGTGGGCGGCATTGGCACGCACAACATGGCGGACTACCGCAAGAGTGGTGCATCTGGTTTTGGCATTGGCTCGGCGCTGTATGCGCCTGGCAAGTCAGCACAGGCTGTGGGTGAATCGGCTGCCGCCTTTGTCAAAGCTTGGCAGGCGCCTGCTTAACACCTCGTCCCACTGGGTTTTTTCAATCAGACACAATACGTTTTATGCGATTACTACACACCATGCTTCGCGTTGGCAACCTTCAACGCTCGATCGATTTCTACACCAAGGTGATGGGCATGCAATTGCTCAAAACATCTGAGAACCCCGAGTACAAATACTCGCTGGCCTTTGTTGGTTACGGCAGCAACCCCGACCATGCTGAGCTAGAGCTCACCTACAACTGGGGCGTGGAGTCTTACGACATGGGAACTGCTTACGGCCACTTGGCCATTGCAGTACCCGATGCCTACGAAGCTTGCGAAAAGATTCGCAACGCGGGTGGCAAAGTGACACGTGAAGCCGGTCCTGTGAAAGGTGGCACCACGGTCATTGCCTTCATCACAGACCCCGATGGCTACAAAGTGGAACTGATTCAGCGCAACTTCAGCTGACAAGCTTCACGCGCAAGTTGCTCAATGCGAGGCCAATCGCCTTGAGCCAAAGCATCGGCTGGCACCAACCAAGAACCGCCGACGCAAGCCACATTGGACAAGCTCAAAAACTCTGAAGCATTCTGAGGTGTGACGCCGCCCGTTGGGCAAAAGCGCACATCAAAGAAGGGGCCGCCCCAGGCTTTCAGCATGGCGGGGCCGCCTGCTTGCATGGCCGGGAAGAATTTCAATTCGGTGTAGCCGTCCTCTTGCGCCATCATGATTTCGCTGCCTGTGGCCACGCCGGGCAACAAAGACAAACCTTGGTCGCGACAGGCTTGGCCCACAGCTGATGTGTAGCCAGGGCTGACAGCAAACTTGGCGCCCGCATTGGCAGCCGCTTTGGCATCGGCCGCACTGCGCACCGTCCCTGCGCCCACCACCGCATCGGGCACTTCTTTGGCAATGGCTTCCATACAAGCCAAAGCTTGAGGGGTGCGCAATGTCACTTCCAACATGCGGATGCCACCGGCCACCAAGGCGCGCGCCATGGGAACGGCATGCGCCACATCGTTCAACACAATGACGGGAATGACGGGGGCGTCTTGCATCACTTGCAAGGCGGTGAACGGTGCATTTACAGCCATGTACAGGCTCCTTCTTCAGCTTTCAGCGCATGCTTGCGCAAATTGGTAAACAGTTCTCTTCCCATGCCGCGGCTGTTGGCCGCTTGCAAATCTGTTGGCATGGTAGCGGGTGTTCGCGCATTCCAAGTTTCTGGATCGATCAAAACTTGCAAAGTACCCGCCACCGCATCCAAGCGAATGATGTCGCCATCCAAGACACGCGCAAGGGGCCCACCTGATGCCGCCTCGGGAGACACGTGAATGGCTGCGGGTACTTTGCCTGAAGCACCACTCATCCGGCCATCAGTGACCAAGGCCACTTTGAATCCCTGTCCTTGCAACACAGCCAAGGGCGGCGTGAGTTTGTGCAACTCGGGCATGCCGTTGGCTTGCGGGCCTTGCCAACGCACCACGCACACCACATCTTTGGCCATGTTGCCGGCTTGAAACGCTACCAACAATTCTTCTTGTGAATTGAACACCTGAGCAGGGGCTTCAATCACATGCAGTGCTTCTGGCACAGCAGACACCTTGATCACACTGCGGCCCAAATTGCCCTGTAACAATCGCAAGCCTCCAGTGGCACTGAACGGCGCTTTAGCAGGCCGCACCACGCTTTCATCTTTTGAGGCGCCAATGTCTTGCCACGCCAGCTGGCCATTCAAAGCCACGGGTGTTTGGGTGAATTCACGAATGCCACCGGCACGTACGGTCATCACATCTGCATGCATGAAACCTGCATCCAACAATTCACGAATGACATAACCGGGGCCCCCTGCCGCTTGGAATTGGTTCACGTCGGCACTGCCGTTCGGATACACGCGCGTCAACAAAGGCACCACATCCGACAGCGCAGAGAAATCATCCCAGTCAATGATCAAGCCAGCCGCTCGGGCCACAGCCACCCAGTGAATCAGGTGATTGGTGGAGCCGCCCGTGGCCAACAAAGCCACCATCGCGTTGACGATACAACGCTCGTCCACCAATTTGCCGATGGGCGTGAATTGCTTGGCTTTGACCAATTTCAATACAGTGCGCACCGATTCACGCGTCAGCTCACTGCGCAGGCCATCACCCGGATTGACAAACGCTGTGCCAGGGACATGCAGACCCATGGCTTCCAAAAGCATTTGGTTGCTGTTGGCAGTGCCATAAAAAGTGCACGTGCCTTCACCGTGATAGGCGGCAGATTCTGCTTGAAGCAATTCTGCGCGGCCCACCAAGCCTTGGGCCGCTTGTTCACGAACTTTGGATTTTTCATTGTTCGACAAGCCACTGACCATCGGACCTGCAGGAACAAAGACTGTGGGCAGATGACCAAAGTGCAAAGCACCAATCAGCAAGCCCGGTACAATTTTGTCGCACACACCCAGCATCAAGGCGGCATCAAAAACGTCGTGACTCAGTGCCACGGAAGTCGACATGGCAATCACATCACGGCTGAACAAGCTCAGCTCCATGCCTGGCGTGCCTTGCGTCACACCATCGCACATGGCCGGCACACCGCCTGCCACTTGGGCTGTGGCGCCCCACTTGCGTGCTTCGTCTTTCACCACATCGGGGTAATGTTGAAAAGGCGCATGTGCTGACAACAGGTCGTTGTAGGCCGTCACCACGCCGATGTTGGGACCGCGCTCTGTGGCACTCACCACAGGAATGGCCGCCAAGCCCGAAGCTTTCGATTTGTCGGCTGGCGGCATGGCGGCAAATGCGTGCGCCACATTGGCACAGCCAAGTCGATCAGCGCCGGGTTTGCGTGCGGCGGCTTCTTCGACTTGCTGCAGGTAAGCAGCACGACTCGCTTGGCTGCGCTGTGCAATGCGGGCAGTCACTTGGGCTACAGTGGCATTCAGGGTCATAAGAGTTCGATTCAATTGAAAGTCGGCTTGTAACTTTGTTACATAGCGAATGGTAACTCCTCATCTCCCTCTTTGGTGCATTCACAGTTACAGATCGGTTACGAATTTTCTCAAGACAGCAACTGGCAAGCTCTGGTTTACCCTCAAAATAGACGCACTACATGTTGCCCAACACTTTGAAATTCAACAGCCCTCCTCTTGGCATGCGAGCCGACCAAGCCCTCTGCGAACCCACCCAAGAAGCCTTGCTAACGCAGTGGCCTGCGTCACAGGATTTGTGGGTATTTGGTTACGCCTCCCTCATTTGGCGGCCAGAATTTGAAGTCTTGGAGCAACACCTCACCAAGGTTCAAGGCTGGCACCGCGCCTTGAAAATGTGGAGTCGTTTAAACCGCGGTACACCCGAGTGCCCAGGCTTGGTCTTTGCCCTGCTCTCGGGTGGCAGTTGCCAGGGCATGGTTTTCAGAACGCCTGCCGCCGATGTGAAGCAAACCATTGAAAAACTCTGGTTTCGTGAAATGCCCAACAGTGTTTACACACCGCGTTGGTTGCAGTGCCCAACGCCTCAAGGTCCCGTCAATGCCTTGGCTTTCACTCTGCCGCGCAACAGTCCCAGCTTCACTGGCGACCTAAGACCTTCTCAATACAGGTACATCTTTCAACATGCCAAAGGCCGCTACGGCACCACCTTAGACTACGCACAAGAAACACTGAACAGCTTGCAACAACACGGCATTCAAGACAAAGCTTTGGCAGCTTTGCTCGAACATGCCAAGGACTGAATCATGAACATCGCAGATCTGCGTAAAAGTTACGAAAAAGCCGAGTTGAGTGAAGACGCTTCGGATGCCAATCCCTTGAAGCAATTTGAGCGCTGGCTCAACGAAGCCATTCAATCCGAAGTGCCGGAACCCAACGCCATGACCGTGGCCACTGTGGCCAGCAACCTGCGTCCCAGCACCCGCGTGGTGTTGATCAAAGGCTATGACGAGCGCGGCATCGTTTGGTACACCAATTACGACAGCCGAAAAGGCCGTGAGTTGGCTGGCAACCCTTTTGCAGCTTTGCAATTTCACTGGGTTGAATTGGAGCGTGTGGTGCGAATTGAAGGTCGCATGGAAAAAATCAGCGACGAAGAAAGCGATGCTTACTTTCACAGCCGTCCACTGGACTCGCGCATTGGCGCGTGGGCCTCACCGCAAAGTCAGGTGATTGAAGGTCGCACTGTGTTGGTGACCAATGCGGCCAAGTACGCTGCGCAGTTTATGCTGAACCCACCTCGCCCACCGCACTGGGGCGGCTACCGCTTGGTGCCCGATGAATGGCAATTTTGGCAAGGGCGCAAAAGCCGTCTGCACGATCGACTGCGCTATCGTTTGAATGAAGGCGAATGGTTGCGGGAGCGTTTGGCGCCTTAAGCCGGCAGCATGGGCAGCAATGCCATGACCAAGGTGACGCTGACCAATGCCAGCGCGGTGGACACTGCAACAGCGGCGGTCACCACATCCTCTTCCTTTTGATAACGCTGCGAAAACAAAAACACATTGGCACCTATTGGCAACGCAGCGGCCACCACCATCACCGTCAGGTGCAAGCCGCGCATGCCCATGGCATAACCGGCAGCGGCCATGAGCATGGGGTGAACAAATGTTTTCACCACAGAAATCTTCATGGCGCCCTTGAAGTTTTCACCCACGGGGGTTTGCGCCAACGTAATGCCCACCAACACCAAGGCCACAGGGCCAAATGAAGCACCCAACAATTGCAAAGGCTTGTCCACAATGGGGTGCAGGCCCCAGCCTGTTTGTGCATAAATGAGGCCGATCAAAATAGGCAAAGGCACTGGGTGCAACACCGCATTTTTCATCGCCATGCCCACCGTTTTGAGCATGTGCCGAGTTTCACCATGTTCAGCCGCATGTTCATATGCCATTTGCAATTCCAGCACCACGGTGGCCATGGTGAGCAACACCAAGGCATGCAAAGAAATCAGGGTGAACAGCAACACTTGACCAGGCTCGCCATAGGCCAAACCAATGAGGGGCACGCCAATCATGAGGGTGTTGCTGAAGATACTGGCCAGCGCCAACACCGAGGCACGAGAATCACGGCCATACATCATCAGCATGATGAAAAACAAAGCACTCGCCACCACAAAATATTGGAAGACGGGTCGCAAGTCCAAAGTTTCCAGATGCACAGAACTCATGGTTCTGAAGAGCAAGGCTTGCGCCAACACCAGAAACACCAAATTGGTCAAATCACGGACCGCGTCTTGCCGAACCAATTTGGCGCGACCCGCCACAAAGCCCATCGAGATCAAAAAGACAACTGGCAGCAGGGACGATAAAACAGGATGTTCAAAATTCATGACCCCCTGATTATCAGTGCGTCATGCATCCCTGCTGGCCAAGTGCTGATTTAAAAAGTCGCCATCACGCCCAATTTGAAACTTCTGCCAGGCAAAGGGGATTTGCCAGGTGCCGTGGTCGTCAAAATGGATGTGGCGCTGTAAGCCCATTGATTGCTGGCGTTGTCGAGCTTGGCAAACCAATTCAAAGCGGCACCCGACACCTTTTGCTTGTAACTCACAAAACCATGCCACAAGGTGTAGGCCGCTGTGGCCGCAGCGCCTGTGGGCACGCGGTCTTGTGCCGCATACCAATCAAAGCCCCAATCGGCACGCCACGGGCCAGTGGTGTGAATCAATTTGGCACCCAAGCGAACGGGCGAAATTCTGGGCAAGGGTTCGTTGACACTGAGGTTCTGTGCCCGCACCGCATCGGCCTTGAGCGCCAAGTCCAAGCTGCTGGTGGACTGCAACAATCGCCATTGCGCTGCCGTCTCAAAGCCTGTGAACTTGGCGCGCACGCCTTGGTACTTTTGTACTGGCAGGCCGTCTTCCACTTCCAAGGTGCTCATCAAACCAATGAAATTGGAAAACTGGCTTTGAAATGCTGTGATCTTGAATTGATGGGGCCCCTGCTGCCAGTCTGCAGTGAGATCGATGCTGTTGGCCTTTTCTAAACCTAAATTGGCATCGCCTTTTTCCCATGCGGCCGTTGCCACGTGCGGGCCATTGGCAAACAACTCATAGTCCTTGGGTGCACGTTGAACTTGTGACACATTGGTGCTGAGACGCCATTGCGGCATCCATTGCCAAGATGCAGAAGCAGCCACACTTTGCGGCGAAAACTTGCGCTGCCCCACTTCAAAACGGTCTACGCTTGGATCGGGGTTGCCCAGCGATGCCACCGTCACATTTTCTTTGCGCGTACCGACATTGAATAGCACATCGTTCAAAGCATATTCTTCAAACACAAACGCCGCGGTGCTTCGGGTATGGCTGAAAGGTGCAAAGGCCTCTGTACCATTGGCAGAGAATTTACCTTGTTCCGATTGCAAGCCCCAAACGCCTTCCCATGTTCCAGCACCCAGACGCCAAGGTTTGTGGCGCAGCTGAACACGGACATCATGTCCTTGGTTTGCAAACAAAGTGCCTGGTGCACCTGCATCGAATTCAGTGTGCTTGTAATCTGTTTGGCTGGCTTGAAAATTGATTTGTTGAAAGAGGCTGGAATCGGGTCGCCACTCACCTTCTAAGGCGGCGTGCTTTGAACGCATCCCAATGGTCACTTCGTCCTCGGCCACCGTGCCGTAGGTGCTTTGGTACTCACTGAGCGACATGCCCACATGACCACGCTCTAAAAACAGGCTGGCACCCACGGCACCACCTTGAGAATCACTCGCGGAATTGCAAATGCGTGAAGTGAGTTCGGGAGAACCTGGTTTGCCGCATGGCAAGTTGCGAGGCACCTTCACATCCTTGGTTTGCCGATCAAATGCGTCCGCATGGAATACCCAAGCGCCTTGCCCCACTTCCAGCATCGCACCCTTAGAACGCTCGCCATTGCCAGAGGCCCATTGAGTTTGCGCTTTGCCCGCAATGCCTTGCATGGGTTGGCGGGGAATGCGGTTGTCGATGACATTGACCACACCCCCCATGGCGCTACCGCCGTATTGCAAGGCGGCAGGTCCGCGCAACACTTCAATGCGCTCGGTGATCAGCACATCCGTCGGCGCTGCATGGTCATAACTGAGCGAAGAAACATCCATGCTGGCGCCACTGTTGTTGAGCACACGAATGCGATCACCGTCAAAACCGCGAATGATGGGCCGGCTGGCATTGGGTCCAAAGTAAGTGCTGCTGACACCTGGCAGTTGATTCAAGGTTTCGCCCAAGGTACTTTGCCCCTGCTGCAGCAATGACTGCCCCGACAAACTGCTCACGGCATTGAGGCTTTGAGATTTAGACAATGGATTGCCAGTGATGACCACTTCCTGCACGGCTTGCGCCAAGACAGCAGGCACAAAAACACCATGACCTATCAGCACCACGGCGGATGCTGAAACCGACAATAAGGCATTGCAAGGCGCACGCATGACGCCTTGTCGAGAAGAAATTTTGAACATGAAAAACCTTTGAAAATGAACAAGCACTCAAGCCTTGGCTTGAGCAACTTCAAACATGATTCAAAGGCTGGTGGGCGGTGCGCGCGCAGAGAATGCCAGTGTGAGCGCCACATCACGTTGCGCAAACTGACCAGAAATGAACAAGGCTTCAGGCTGTTCAAACTGTAGCTTGAGGGCTGCTGACTGTGGTCCCTCATCGGATGCCAAATGGTCTAAGGCTTGACAGACCAAGGAGCCTTCAGTGTGCTCACTGAAGAGTGATTGTTCAGAAACGGCTGTGGACTTTAAGCCGTGAATCGTCTTGTGAATTTGCCCCCAAACAGGCGCAAGCATGACCGCACTGATCAACAGTGCTTGCAACAAGCAGCGCAGTTTGGTTTGAATTCTCAAGGCGTTTTGGTCCACTCAGAAAAGGTCTTTTTGAACTTCCAAACCTTGGGGGCTGCCACAGCCAAGCAGTAGCCCTGCGTAGGATTGCGCTCAAAGAAATCTTGGTGATAGTCTTCCGCGGCACTGTAGTTTTCCAAGGGCACCACCTCTGTGACCACGGATGCGTCAAAAACTCCCTCAGCTTCGATTTCAGCAATGATGGCTTTGGCCGCTTCAGCTTGATCTGGGGTGGTGAAGTAAATGCCGCTGCGATATTGCGTGCCACGGTCATTACCTTGATGGTTCAAGGTGGTGGGGTCGTGAATGACAAAGAAAATCTCGAGCAAGGTTCGGGTGCTGATGACTTGCGGGTCGTACACCAACTTCACCACCTCGTTGTGCCCAGTTGTGCCTGAGCAAACTTGCTCGTAGGTGGGGTTGCGGGTTTGACCGTTGGAATAGCCGGACTCCACATCCAAGACACCTTTAACTTGAACGAACACCGCTTCGGTGCACCAGAAGCAGCCACCGCCAAGGACCAAGGTTTGCGCATGAGTAGGAATTTGCATGCGTTCATTCTGACCCAAAACGGCCGCTCCTGAGCTAAAACCCCGCCATAAGAAGGCACATGTCACCGCCTCAACAGGTTACTCGATGGGACAACTCCATGGAACATTTCGCATGACGATAAAATCCCAACATCTTTAATCTTGGATGGATTGACATCATGAAGCCTAGCTTTCAATGGGACGACGCCTTTTTGCTGAACGAACAACTGAGCGATGACGAACGTGCGATCGTCGACGCAGCGCACAACTTCTGCCAGGAGAAGCTCCAAACGCGCGTGTTGATGGCGGCTCGCCATGAAAAATTTGACCGTGAAATCATGAACGAATTTGGCAGCATGGGCTTTTTGGGTTCCACCATTGAAGGCTATGGCTGCGCGGGCTTGAACTACGTCAGCTATGGCTTGGTGGCACGTGAAGTTGAGCGTGTTGACAGCGGCTACCGCAGCGCCATGAGCGTGCAAAGCTCCTTGGTCATGCACCCCATCAATGAATATGGCTCCGAAGCGCAACGCCAAAAGTATTTGCCCAAGTTGGCCACTGGCGAATGGGTGGGTTGCTTTGGCCTCACAGAACCCAACCATGGCTCTGACCCTGCCAGCATGATCACGCGCGCCAAGCCCGTGGATGGCGGCTTCATCATGAAGGGCGCCAAGATGTGGATTACCAACGCGCCGATCGCTGATGTGTTTGTGGTGTGGGCCAAATTGGAAGGTGAAGGCGACGGTCAGTCCGCCATTCGCGGCTTCATTTTGGAAAAAGGCATGAAGGGACTTACAGCCCCCAAGATTGAAGGCAAGATGAGCTTGCGCGCCAGCATCACCGGTGAAATTGTCATGGACGATGTGTTTGTGCCCGAAGAAAACATGTTGCCCAATGTGTCAGGCTTGAAAGGCCCCTTCGGTTGCTTGAACAAAGCCCGTTACGGCATTGCCTGGGGCGCTTTGGGTGCCGCAGAAGACTGCTGGCACCGTGCCCGCCAATACACCATGGACCGCGTTCAGTTTGGCCGCCCCTTGGCGCAAAACCAATTGATTCAAAAGAAATTGGCCGACATGCAAACTGAAATCACTTTGGGCTTGCAGGGCTGCTTGCGCGTGGGCCGTTTGATGGACGAAGGCAAATCAGTGCCCGAGATGATCAGCCTGATCAAACGCAACAGCTGCGGCAAGGCCTTGGACGTGGCCCGCATGGCCCGCGACATGCACGGTGGCAACGGCATTCACGACGAATACCATGTCATTCGTCACATGATCAACCTCGAAACCGTCAACACCTACGAAGGCACGCACGATGTGCATGCCCTCATCTTGGGTCGTGCACAAACTGGCCTTCAAGCCTTCTATTGAGATTGCTCAAGCTCTCTTTCAAAAAGACCGCTACGGCGGTCTTTTTTTTGGCCTGTCCTTCGCTGAGTGCTTGACGCTCCTAGGCCAAGACCGTACATTACTAACCAACGAGTCATTAAACGTGTCTGAATTACTTTCTCCCCCCAAACGCGAGCGTCGCAAGCAGCATCGCCCAGGTGAATTGCTGGAAGCGGCTTTGGACCTTTTTGTTGAAAAAGGCTATGCCGCCACACGTTCCGAAGAAGTGGCCGCCAAAGCGGGTGTGTCCAAAGGCACCCTCTTTTTGTACTTCCCCAGCAAAGAAGAATTGTTCAAAGCGGTGGTGCGAGAAAACGTGGTCAAAACAGTCACCGATGGTGCTCTGGAAGTGGCCAATTTCAAAGGCACCAGCAAAGAGTTGCTGCACTTCCTCATGCGCGAATGGTGGCGAAGGTACGGTGCCACCAAAGCCTCAGGCATTACCAAACTGATCATCAGCGAAGGCAATCACTTCCCAGAACTGGCGGCCTTCTACCAAGATGAAGTCATTACGCCGGCCGTCCGCATTCTCAAAGATGTGCTGCAACGCGGCCGAGACAGTGGCGAATTTAAAAACTTTGACATCGACAGCACCGTGATGGTGATCATTGCGCCCATGCTGTTTTTCATCATGTCTAAACATGCCAATGCCATGTGCCTCGCGGGCCAACCCAACACGCCACCCGAAAACTTCATTGCACAGCACGCCGACCTCATTGTGCGTGGGCTTTCCGTCTGAACATCACCATGAACTTTCTTTCAAAACGTGCGCTGATCGCAGCACTGCTCCTCATTGTCTTGGGCGCATCCTTGGGCTATTTCCGCGGTTGGTTTGGCAACACGCGAGTGAACACCAAGGCGCCGCAAACCAACGGGCCCATCAGCATCGAACTGGCACCCACGGATGTTGTCATCGCACAAAAGATCAGCATGAGACACGGTCTGCCCATCTCTGGCACCCTCAAGGCAACTCGCAGTGCCATGGTCAAGGCCCGAGTGGCTGGTGAATTGCAGGCCCTTGAAGTTCGCGAAGGCGATGCCGTAGCAGCGGGTCAAGTTCTGGCACGTGTTGACAGCACTGAATATGTTGCGCGGCAAAGACAAGCACAGCAGCAAGCTGAAGCCGCTCGCGCCCAGGTCGAGGTGGCGCAGCGCCAATTCGACAACAACAATGCCTTGGTCAGCCAAGGTTTCATTTCTAAAACGGCCTTGGACACCTCCATCGCCAATTTGAATGGCGCCAAAGCAACTTACCAAGCCGCCATGTCGGCTTTGGATGTGGCCACCAAAGCCGTGGACGATTGCATCCTGAGGGCCCCACTCAGTGGCCTGATCAGCCAACGCTTGGCTCAGCCAGGTGAACGTGTTTCACCCGAAGCGCGCATCGTTGAAATTGTTGACTTGTCACAATTGGAATTGGAAGCAAGCCTCACGTCGACCGATGCATTGAATGTGAAGGTGGGCCAAACCGCCAAGTTGTTCATTGAGAACAGCAACCAATCGGTCACCGCCAAAGTTCTGCGCATCAACCCCAGCACGCAAGTGGGCAGCCGAAGCGTCTTGGTCTATTTAGGACTCAGTTCACACCCCCTGCTCCGCCATGGCATTTTTGTTCAGGGCAGTTTGGGAACGCAAAAGATTCAAGCCGTGGTAGTGCCTCTCGAGAGCGTGCGCAACGACAAAACAGAACCCTATGTGCAGACGCTTCAAAATGGCAAAGTGGTGCATGTGAAAGTGGCCACAGGGCTCAAGGGTGAGGTAGAAGGAAAAGCCGTGATGGCCTTGAGCGAACTGAATGAAGGTACTCAAGTTTTGGCCCCCAGTGCGGGTACTGTTCGCGATGGCACCTTGGTCACACTCAACAGCAGCAAGCCCTGAGCTTTTAAAGGTCCCCTCTCATGTGGTTCACCAGGATCAGTCTGAAGAATCCGGTTTTTGCAACCATGATCATGCTCGCCTTTGTGGTGATGGGCCTGTTTGCATTCCAACGCCTGAAAGTCGATCAGTTTCCCAACATTGACTTGCCCGTGGTGGTGGTCATCACTGAGTACCCCGGCGCTTCACCCGAAATCGTCGAGAGCGAAGTGACCAAGAAGATTGAGGAAAGCGTCAACACCATTGCGGGCATCAGCGCCCTCACTTCACGCAGCTACGAAACGCAATCGGTGGTGGTGATTGAGTTTCAACTCAACATGGATGGCCGCAAAGCAGCCGACGATGTGCGAGAAAAAGTGGCAGCCATTCGCCCCATGTTGCGTGATGAGGTCAAAGAACCGCGCATCATTCGCTTTGACCCCACCAGCAAAGCCATTTGGTCACTTGCGGTGATTCCAGAAGTGCGCAGCGGCGGCACAAGTACCAGCTTGGTCGAGCTCATCAACTATGCCGAACAAGTCTTAAAGAAGCGCCTTGAAAACATTCGCGGTGTGGGCGCAGTCAATGTGATTGGCGGCAGCCGCCGTGAAATCAACATTTATTTGCGCCCCGACGCCATGGAAGCCCTGGGCGTTAGCGCCGATCAAATTGCCAATGCCGTTCGCAACGAAAACCAAGACCTGCCCGTAGGAGCCCTCCGCTCTTTCACACAAGAACGCGTGATTCAAATTCAATCGCGCGTGAAACGGCCTGAAGATTTTGGCAACATCATTGTGGCGCGCAAGGGCAATACGCCTGTGCGCTTGTCACAGGTCGCGCAAGTGAAAGACGGCGCGCAAGAAATTGAGAACATGGCGCTTTACAACGGCGAACGCACCTTGTTGCTCACAGTGCAAAAGGCGCAAGATGCCAACACCATTGAGGTGGTCGATGGCCTCATGGGCTCCCTCAAAGAGTTGCGCAAACAAGTGCCTGCCGACATTCGACTCGAACCCGTGTCCGATGGCTCACGGCAAATTCGCGTGGCGGTTGACAACGTTCGCAGAACCCTGATTGAAGGCGCACTGCTCACCATTCTGATTGTGTTCTTGTTCTTGAATTCTTGGCGCTCCACCGTCATCACCGGCCTCACCTTGCCCATCTCGCTGATTGGTACTTTTTGGTTCATGAACATGTTTGGTTTCACCATCAACATGGTCACTTTGATGGCTTTGTCGCTTTGTGTCGGCCTGCTGATTGACGATGCCATTGTGGTGCGAGAAAACATCGTACGGCACGTGCAGATGGGCAAAAATGCCTACGACGCCGCCATGATTGGCACGCAAGAAATTGGCTTGGCTGTGCTGGCCACCACCTTGTCCATCGTGGCTGTTTTCTTACCGATTGGCTTCATGGAAGGCATCATCGGCAAGTTTTTCCATGAATTTGGCATCACCATTGTGGCGGCCGTTTTGATCTCCATGTTTGTGAGCTTCACATTGGACCCCATGCTCTCCAGTGTCTGGCACGACCCCAGCATCCACCAACACGACAAGCCTGCAGGCACTTTGAATTGGTACGATCGCAGCATTGGCCGCGTGACGCGTTGGTTTGAACTGCAAACAGACCGCATGGCCGATCGCTACCAACACATGCTGGCCTGGGCGCTGAAACACAAGCGCAGCACCTTGCTCTTGGCCGTTGGCATTTTCGTGGCCAGCATCTTGATGGTGCCTTTGCTTGGCACCGAGTTTGTTCCCAAAGGTGATTACTCCGAAACTACCTTGAGCTTTCAAACGCCAGTGGGCACTTCGCTTGAAAGCACCGCATTGAAGGCCAAGCAAGTGGAAGCCATCGTGCGTGAATTTCCAGAAGTGCAGTACACCCTCACGGGCATGAACACCCCTAACGCACAGGGCAAAAACAACGCCAGCATTTACATCCGTTTGGTGGATCGCAAATTGCGTGAACGCAGTGTCGAAGACATTTCCATTTTGTTGCGCGAGCGACTTTCCAAGATTGCAGGCATCACCGTGACGCACGTGGGCATTTTGGACAGCGTGGGTGGCAGCAAACAAATTGAATTTTCCATTCAAGGCCCCGATCAGCGCGAACTCGAACGCTTAACCCTGAAACTGATGGACCGATTCCGTGCCATTCCCGGACTGGTTGATTTGGACAGCAGTGTCAAAGCCAACAAACCCACCATTGCAATTCAAGTGATGCGCGAATCGGCCTCCGACCTGGGATGGAACGCTGCAAGTTTGGCCAATGGTTTGCGAACTTTGGTGGCAGGTCAAACGGTTGGCAATTGGCGCGCCCCAGACGACCAGACCTATGACGTGAATGTGCGGCTGGCACCGGACTTCCGAAACAGCCCCCAAGATTTAGAGCGCCTGCCATTCAATGTGGCCTCACCGGATGGGCAAACGCGCATCGTTCGTCTTGGTCAAATTGCACAAGTTCAAGAGACCACGGGCTCCAATCAAATCAACCGTCGCGACATGGTGCGCGAGGTGGCCATCAACGCCAACGCCTCGCTTCGTTCGGCGGGTGAAATTTCTGCGGACATTCGCAAAATTTTGGACACCGTGGCCTGGCCGCCCGGCTACCGTTATCAATTTGGCGGCTCGACCAAAAGCATGAACGAGTCTTTCCAATACGCCTCAACCGCACTCTTGATGGCGGTCATTTTCATTTACATGATCTTGGCCAGCCAGTTCAAGAGCTTCTTGCAGCCTTTGGCACTGATGACTTCCTTGCCGCTGACACTCATTGGCGTGGTCTTGGCCCTGATGGCCTTCGGCTCGGCCCTGTCCATGTTCTCGGTCATTGGGGTGGTGATGCTGATGGGCTTGGTGACCAAAAATGCCATTTTGCTGGTCGACTTTGCCATCCGTGCCCGCGAAGGTGGGGTTTCGGACACAGGACAGCCAGTGGCCGGGCTTGATCGCACTGAAGCCCTGTTGATGGCTGCCCGTGTCAGGTTGCGCCCCATTTTGATGACCACCTTGGCCATGATTTTCGGCATGATGCCCTTGGCTTTTGCCATCACCGAGGGCTCGGAACAACGCTCCCCCATGGGTCAAGCCGTCATTGGCGGCGTGATCACCTCCTCCTTGTTGACCTTGGTGGTGGTGCCGGTGGTTTACTGCTACATGGACGATTTGAGTGAATTTTTAAAGCGACTGTGGTCCGGCAAGCAAAAAGGCACGTCTTAAGCCCCGCCAGAAGCTAAAATGGAAAAGCTTAGAATTAGATACCCCCTGGAGTAATAAATGAACAACGATATCGCCCGCTTCAACATGATCGAACAGCAAATTCGTCCTTGGGAAGTTTTGGACGGACAGGTCTTGTCATTGCTGTCGGCCGTTAAGCGTGAAAACTTCGTACCAATGGCGAACAAGGCATTGGCGTTTGTTGACATGGAAATCCCATTGCAAGCCCATGGCACGCAGGGTCAAGTGATGTTGGCCCCACGCGTAGAAGCCCGTTTCTTGCAAGATGCCGCCATTCAACCTACAGACAAAGTTTTGGAAATTGGCACAGGCTCTGGCTATATGGCCGCATTGGCAGCGCACCAAGCTGCCTCCGTGCTCAGCTTGGAAATCGACAGCAACTTGGCCCAACAAGCCCGCGCCAATTTGCAAGCAGCTGGCATCACCAATGTGGAGGTGCGCAACACCGATGGTTGCCAAGGCGCGCCAGCCGACGGCCCCTTTGATGTCATCTTTCTAAGTGGCTCTGTGCCCGAAGTGCCACAAGTTTTGCTGAATCAATTGAAAACTGGCGGTCGCTTGTTGGCGGTGGTGGGCGAAGACCCTGTCATGCGCGCCAGCGTCATCACTCGCACCGGCGAACAACAGTGGCAAACCTCAGAGCCTTGGGATACCGTAGCGCCGCGCCTGCAAGGCTTCCCCGAGCACAATCGTTTTTCTTTTTGAACATGCAACAAATTAGCCCCTCAAAATTCAAGGACTGGCTTCAAGAGGCCGCCTCTCTGGGTGAACCGTTGGTTTTAGACGTTCGCGAAACTTGGGAGTGCCAGTTGGCCAGCATTGCGCCAGAGGGCTGTGACGTCATGATCATGCCCATGCAAACTGTGCCTGCACGTTTAACTGAATTGGACAAGGATCGGCCGATTGCATGTTTGTGCCACCACGGCGGCAGAAGCATGCAAGTGGGTGCATTTCTTGAACGCCAAGGCTTTACCCAAATCACCAACATCAGTGGCGGTATCAACGCATGGTCAAGTGAAGTTGATCCCAGCATTCCCGTTTATTGATTTTCAATTTCCATCTCACTCTGGCCTTAGCCCCGAAAGATTTACATGAACATGCGCTTTCTTCCCATCACGTTGGCCATCTTTGCAGCTTTCGCGGGCTCAGCCCAAGCGCAGAGCCTGATGTCTTTGTACGAGACAGCTCGCGGCTACGACGCAGCTTACAAAGCTGCACAGTCTCAGTACACCGCCAACCTCTCCAAAGGCGATCAAGCCAAAGCATTACTTTTGCCCACAATTGGCCTGTCAGCCAACGTCAACAAAACAGAAGTCGAATTACTGGCAGCGGCCCAAACAGTCACATCCCAAAGCAAGGCAGCCACCTTGAGCGCTTCACAACCGCTTTACCGACCTGCCAACTTTGCAACTTACCAGCAAGGCATGCGCCAATTGGAATTGGCCAGCGTTCAGCTCAAAGCAGCAGAGCAAGACTTGATGGTGCGCCTCAGCCAAGCTTACTTTGATGTCTTGGTGTCGCGCGAAAGCTTGGACTTTGTCAAAGCACAAAAAGTGGCAGTTGCCGAACAATTGGCAGCGGCCAAGCGCAACTTTGAAGTTGGCACCTCCACCATCACCGACACACGTGAAGCGCAAGCGCGTTACGACTTGGTCTTGGCGCAAGAAATTGCAGCCGACAATGATCTGCGCATCAAGCGTTTGGCCCTGAACCAATTGGTTGGCCTGAACAACATTGAACCCAAGTCACTTTCAAGCAAAGCCAAGTTATCGGGCCCTGATGCTCAAAGTTTGGAGCAATGGGTTCAGCAATCTGCCGAACATAATCCAAGCGTGATTCAAAGCCGTGCTGCGTTGGAAATTGCCAAATTAGAAACCAGCAAAGCAGAAGCGGGTCACAAACCCACCTTGGATTTGGTGGCAGGCTACACCCCTACCCGCTACAAAAATGGCAAGGGCATCAACTCCTCACAAGTTGACACCAACACCAACAGCGTCACCTTGTCTTTCAACATGCCTTTGTTTGCAGGTTTTGCCACGCAGAATCGCATCAAAGAAACAGTGGCCTTAGAAAACAAAGCACGTTCCGATTTGGATGCGGCCGAGCGCAACGTGGCACAAGCCACTCGCTCAGCCTTCTTTGGTTTGCAGTCTGGTTTGGGCCAAGTCAATGCACTGCAAGCTGCAGAAGCTTCCAGCCAAAGTGCCTTGGATGCCAACAAGTTGGGCTACCAAGTGGGTGTGCGCATCAACATTGATGTGCTGAACAGCCAAAGCCAGTTGTTCCAAACCAAACGCGATTTGGCCAAAGCGCGCTACGACGTGTTGCTGGGTCAGTTGAAGCTGCGTCAAGCGGCTGGCACTTTGACTGAAGCCGATTTGGCTTCCATCAATGCACTGCTGAACCCTTGATCAACCATTCGCGCACAGCATCCGCTGTGCGCTGCGTGGCGCCGCCGTGTTGTTTGGAAAAGCTTGAAGCTTTTGCGGCTTGACTTTCTAAAAGCGCGCTGTTTTGCACCAGTGCCACGGCGCTCTCTAGGGCCATGGCCATATTGGCCACACGCAACGCAGCCCCCTCCGCCAATGCAGCCTCCGAAGCCTCTGCAAAGTTAAAGGTGTGTGGACCCATCACCACAGGACATCCGCAAGCCGCTGCCTCAATGAGGTTTTGCCCTCCCAAAGGCTCAAAACTGCCGCCCAACAAGGCCACATCGGCCAAGCTGTAGTACAGCGCCATTTCCCCTAAGCTGTCGCCCATGAAAATCGTTGAACCTGCAGCGTTGACGGGCGGCGAAGCGCCCTCTTCTTGCCCCCATGAACTTCGGCGCGACACTTGAAAACCTTGCTGCTCAATCAACTGAACCACCTCGTTCACGCGCTGAGGATGACGAGGCACCAGCAGCCACTGAACGTGCTCATCAGGGTTGGACTTCACAAATCTTTGCCACGCATCCAACCACAAGCGCTCTTCACCTTCGCGTGAACTGGCCAGCATGATGATGGGCATCGCAATGTGCGAACGCCAAGCTTGACCCTTTGCAACTTGGGCTGCATCGGGTGTGGCGTCAAACTTTAAATTGCCGGTGATGTTTTTCACCTTGGCGCCTAAAAATTGGAGCCGCGTGGCATCGTCTTGGGTTTGGGCCAGAACCGCTTGGAGACCCGCGTAGGCAGGCTTCATGAGCGAGGGCCAACGCAAGGCTTGCCGCATGGACTTGTCACTCATGCGGGCATTGACCAACACCAAAGGCACCTTGAATTGCTGCGCACAGCGAACCCAATTGGGCCAAACTTCAGTTTCCAAGATCAGGCCAAGGCGAGGCTGAAAGGCTTTGAAAAATCGCGTCACAGCGTCCAGCGAATCCCAAGGCTGCCAAACTTGAACATCGCCTGGCTGCAATAACTTTTGGCCCTCTTCACGGCCTGTGGCTGTACCGTGGGTTAACAGCAATTTCATGCTTGGATATTGTTCGCGCAAGCCTTTGATCAAAATACCGGCGGTTCGCGTTTCCCCCAAAGACACTGCATGAACCCACACCCATTCACCTTGGGTGGCATGAGCGTAGTGACCAAATCGTTCCTCAACAAATTGGCCATACAAAGCTTCTGCCTTGGCGCGGCGCTTTAATTTTTGACGCAACAAGGGCTGTGCCCACTGCATCAGTGTGCTGTAGAGCCAAAGGGACAAAGTTGATTTCACAGAATGGATTCGGCCGTCAAGCTCAGTGGACCGAATGCTGCAATTTCGCATCGGGCTTGACGGTGCGAAGCAAGGCCAACATGGCATGCTCAATGCGGTCCAAAGCCACCTGCGTGTGGCCTTCAAATCGCAACACCAACACGGGCGTGGTGTTGGAGGCGCGAATGAGGCCAAAGCCATCGGGCCAATCCACACGCAAGCCATCGATGCTTGAGATTTCAGCAGGTGCATTGAAGTGTTGCGAGGCCACAGCTAGCAATTGCGCAGTGAGTTGATGCGGCTCCCCCTCCTGGCAAGCCACATTCAATTCGGGGGTGCTGAAACTGGTGGGCAGCGCTTTGAGCACAGCGTTGGCGTCTGCACTGCGGCTGACGATTTCAAGCAAGCGACAACCTGCATAAGTGCCATCGTCAAAACCATACCAACGTTCTTTGAAAAAGATATGCCCACTCATCTCGCCACCCAAAGGTGCTTGGCCGCCGCCAACTTCAATCTCTTTCATCTTGGCTTTGATCAAAGAGTGGCCCGTTTTGTACATCAACGGCGTGCCGCCTGCGGCACGAATGGCGGGCGCCAAACGCTGCGAGCATTTGACATCAAACAAAATGGTGCCCTGCGGAACGCGGCTCAGCACATCTTGGGCAAACAGTTGCATCTGACGATCGGGGTAAATGGTTTCGCCATCTTGGGTGACGATGCCCAAGCGATCGCCGTCGCCATCAAAGGCCAAGCCCAGTTCAGCGCCTGAACTTTTCAAAGTAGCGATCAGGTCTTGAAGATTTTCAGGCTTGCTGGGGTCAGGGTGGTGATTGGGGAAATGACCGTCCACCTCGCTGAACAGTTCAATCACCTCGCAACCAATTGCACGAAAGATGCCGGGGGCACTTGCGCCGGCAATGCCATTGCCTGAATCAACCACAATTTTCATAGGACGGCTGAGTTGAATGCCGCTCACAATTCTTTGAATGTAAGCCGGCATGATGTCTGCCGATTTCACCGACCCGGCACTGGACAGCACCCAAGACTCGGACTCGATGAGTTGTCGCAGGGTTTGAATTTCATCGCCATAAATGGCACGACCGCCCAACACCATTTTGAAACCGTTGTCGTCTTTGGGGTTGTGGCTGCCTGTGACTTGAATGCCGCTGTCACAGAGGGTGTGGGCGGCAAAGTAAAGCTGGGGCGTGGTGGTCATGCCCACGTCAATCACTTGGATGCCCACCGACACCAAGCCGCGCATCAAGGCACTGGACAAAGTGGGGCCACTCAAGCGGCCATCTCGGCCCACTGCCACGGTGTTGCGCCCCTCTTTCAAGGCCATAGTTCCAAAGGCTTTACCCAAGCCTTCGGCCAAGTCTTCATTCAGGGTCCGGGGGTAGGTTCCGCGAATGTCGTACGCCTTGAAAATGGATGCCGTCACTTGCATAAAGTACCAACCTATAAGAGGTGCAAACAGGACTCCATTGTAGGTGGTTGCGCCCTAAATCGGATACGATTGCCGCATGCAATTTCATCGCCAAACTTGCTTCAAACAGATCCAAAGCCCTTGGGGGCAGATCACCTTGTCTGCCAGTCCGGATGGCCTGAATGGCGCTTGGTTTGAGGGTCAAAAACATTACCCCAACATCAGCACTTGGCAAGAATCGCCCCACAACGCCACGCTGCGCAAAGCAGAAGCATTGTTGCGTGATTACGGCCAATCTCAATTGCCACGCCAACAAGCCGCACGCCAATGGCTCAAGAGCCTTTCCCTTGACCTCAGCGGCGGCACAGCGTTTCAACAAGCTGTTTGGCAAGCGCTTCTGAGCATCCCGCATGGCGCCACTTGCAGTTATGGCGAGTTAGCCGCAGCCATTGGCAAACCCAGCGCCGTCAGAGCAGTGGGCACAGCCATTGGTCGCAATCCCATCAGCATTTTGATCCCATGCCACCGGGTGCTGGGTGGCCAAGGGCAACTCACCGGCTACGCGGGCGGTCTTTGGCGCAAGCAAGCGCTGCTGCAACTTGAAAACGCGTTAAGGCCTTCGTCGGTCGCCAAATAATGACAACACTTCAAGACAACTCGCAAGATTGGCGAGTTGATTACCTTTTGCTGGCTGCTTTGTGGGGCTCTTCGTTTTTGTTCATGCGGATGGGTGCCTCCGAGTTCGGCCCCTTGGCAACGGCATGGACGCGCGTCTTTGTGGCCACTTTGTTCTTGAGCCCGTTCATGCTGCAACAGGGTCACTGGCCTGTTTTTAAACAACACTGGAAACTGGTGCTTGGCTTAGGTGCCTTCAATTCAGCACTGCCTTTTGCCTTGTTTGCTTACGCGGTGATGCACATCTCAACTGGCCTTTCCGCCATCTTGAATGCAGCAGTCCCCTTGTTTGCTGCTTTGGTTGCATGGCTCTGGCTTGGCGACCGGCTGAACCGTTGGCGCATTGCAGGTTTGATCATTGGTTTTGTAGGTGTCTCTGTCTTGGCCAACAACCAAACCACCGACCACAGCGCCGCCAACCCAGATGCAAGTGCCTGGGGGCAATACACGGCCATCGCCGCTTGCTTGTTGGCCACCATTTGCTATGCCATCTCGGGCAGTTTTACTAAAAAGTTTTTGCCCAATCTGCCGCCCTTGGTTTCAGCCAGCGGCAGTCAATTGGGCGCCACCCTGGCACTGACCTTGCCAGCCTTTTGGGCCATGCCCTCCGTGATGCCAAGCCTCAAAGCTTGGGGTGCCCTGATGGTACTTGGCGTGGCTTGCACTGGCATTGCCTACATCCTCTACTTCAGATTGGTGAACCGGGCTGGACCCGCCAAAGCCTTGACGGTGACTTTTTTGATCCCTGTCTTTGCCCTGATTTACGGTGTGGCATTTTTGAATGAAACTGTCACGCTGAGCATGGTCATGCTGGGCGTGGTAGTCGTTTTTGGCACAGCCCTGTCGAGCGGAATTTTTCCGAAAGTGAAATAATCAAAACATGAAACGTCGAACATTCTCTAGCCAACTGATTTTTTCTTTGCTCGCCGGCGCCTTGGCCGCCACACCCGCTTTGGCGCAAGGCACACCGCCTGCCGCATTGACCCAAACGCAAGCGCCCATCAAATTGATTGTGCCCTTCACACCGGGTACAGGCATTGACCTCATTGCGCGCACAGTGGGTCCTCGACTTGCGCAGCGCTTGGGCAGACCGGTGGTGGTCGAAAACAAAGTAGGCGCCTCAGGCAACATTGGCACAGAGTCGGTTGTGCGCGCCGCACCCGATGGTCAAACGCTGCTGGTCAGCGTCAACACTTTGGTGATGAACCGCAGCCTTTATGCAGGCCTCAGTTTTGACCCTGTGAAAGACCTTGCGCCTGTCATCTTGACGAGCTGGGGGCAACTTTTGTTGGTCACCCATCCCAAGTCCAATTTCAAAACAGCTGCTGAATTGGTGACTGCTGCCAAGGCCAATCCTGGTCGCATCAATTACGCTTCCCCTGGTGTGGGCACACCGCATCACTTGTCTATGGAATTGTTCAAGAACACAGCCCAAGTGTTTCTAACGCACATCCCCTACCGCGGCACTGCGCCTGCTGTTTCTGATTTGTTGGGCGGTCAAGTGGATGCCATGTTCTTGCCGATCCATGTGGCCTTGCCTCAAATCAAGGCCGGCAAACTGGTGGCTTTGGGCATTGGCAGCGATCAACGTCACCCCCTCCTGCCCAACGTGCCGACACTGGCTGAAGCCAAAACAGGCAAGGTGAATGTGGACATGTGGTACGGCATCTTTGCGCCCAAAAATACACCCAACGACATTGTCCAAGCCCTGAACAAAGAGATCAAAACCATCTTGGCCAGCGAAGAAATTCAAAAGGCTTTTCAGCCTCAAGGGATGGACCCCGCCAACAGCACCCCCGAAGAGTTTGGCAAGCTGGTTGAAAAAGACGCAACGCGCTGGGCCGATCTGATCAAGGCCCAAAACATCAAAGGGGAATGAGCATGAACATCGCAATTGTGGGCGGTGGGATTGCCGGCCTGAGTTTTGCCTTGGGCTTGCATCAAAGAGGCATTGACTGCGATGTCTTTGAAAGTGTGATGGACGTCAAAGAAATTGGTGTTGGCATTACCCTGCTCCCCCACGCCATGCGTGAACTGTCAGCGCTTGGAGTGCAAGCTGAACTTGAAGCAGCCGGCATTGAAAATCTCGAAAGTGTGTTCTACACACAGCATGGCCAGTACGTTTACAAAGAGCCACGCGGCCGCCATGCCGGTTACACCTTGCCAGAAATTGGCATTCACCGCGGCAAATTGCATCGCATTTTGTTCGAGGCCGCAGTCAAGCGCTTGGGAAAAGACAAAGTTCACACAGGCATGCGATGCACAGGCTTTTCACAAGACAAAGAAGGCGTGCAAATTGAGTTTTCCAACGCCCACACACAAACAGCCGAAACGCACACCGCTCAAATTGCCGTGGCCTGCGATGGCGTCAATTCAGTCATCCGCAAACAAATGCATCCGCAAGATCAGCTTTGCTTTGCGGGCATCAACACTTGGCGCGGTGTCACCGTTCACCCCCCCATCCTCACTGGCAAAAGTTACCTGCGCATTGGCACTGTTGAAACCGGCAAGATGGTCATTTACCCCATCATTGACAACGTGGACGGCAAAGGCAATCAACTCATCAATTGGGTGGCCGAGTTGCAAAAACCCAATGCTGTCATGAACGACTGGAACCGCGCTGGCGATCCAGCGGTTTGCGCTGAAATCTACAAAGACTGGCACTTTGATTTCTTGGATGTCCCCGAGTTGATCATGAAGGCCGACAAAGTATTTGAATATCCCATGGTGGACAAAGACGCCCTGCCGTTCTGGACACAAGGCCGCGTCACTTTGATGGGCGATGCTGCCCACCCCATGTACCCACGCGGCTCCAATGGTTCAGCGCAGGCCTTGATTGATGCCAGAACTTTGGCAGAACAACTCAGCCAACACACTGACCCCCAAGAGGCGCTCAAATCTTATGAAAGCTTGCGCCTGGCACCCACAGCCAAAGTGGTTGAAACCAATCGGAGTGTGCCGCCCGACTTCATCATCATGAAAGCAGACGAACTCAGTGGTGGCAAACCTTTCCGGCACATTGACGACCTGATCAGTCAGGACGAATTGCGTCAAATTTCAGACCATTACAAAACGGTTGCTGGCTTTGCTTTGACGAAGTGAATGGGCAAAGTCCCGTTCATGACGGGTGACTCATTCAATGCAGACTGAAGCTCACGCGCTCTCAACTGACCACAACCACCCTCCACATCTTGACCGGCTGAATTTCTCAGCTTGGTCAAAATGCCGCGTCGGTGCAAAGTGCGCGCCATTTCTGCAGCCCTCTCCCACGAAGGCCGCTTGAAGGGCAAGTCATCGATGGCGTTGTAAGGAATCATGTTCATCAAGGCGTATTTGCCTTTGAGCAAACGAACGATGCCCTCCAACTCTTCTTCAGAGTCGTTCACACCTTCAAGCAATGTCCATTGGTATTGAATGGGGTAACCGGATTGGCGCGCATAAACCTCTGCTGCCTCGACCAATTCTTCGGGTGACATTTTGGGTGCACGCTGCAACAATTGCGCGCGCAAATCGGCACGTGTGGTGTGCAAAGAAACGGCCAAGGCTGGCTTGACCAAACCCATTGGCAAGCGTTCAAACACACGGGGATCGCCGACGGTTGAAAACACCAAAGACTTGTGGGCGATATTACCAACAGTGCCCAAGACCTCAATGGCTTCCATCACATTGTCCAAATTGTGCGCAGGCTCGCCCATGCCCATGAAGACCACTTTTTTGACAGGTCGGTGTAACCTGGCAAAAGCAACCTGCGCCACAATTTCCGCACTGCCCACCTGCCGAATCAAACCATCACGACCGGTCATGCAAAACACACAACCCACGGCACATCCAACTTGCGATGACACACACAAGCCGTCGCGTGGCAAGCCAACGGTTTCCAAGGTTTGTCCGTCTTGCAAAGCCAACAGCCACCGAACCGAGCCATCTTCGGCAGGATGCGCAGATTGCAAACGCAACAAGCCGTTCAAATCTTCCGTCAGTTGCGCCAAGTCCTCGCGCAAAGCCGTCGGCATGAAACTCTCTAAGGGACGTCGGCCACTGTTTTGCGGCTTGGCTTGCGCCCACAAACGCAAGATGCGCAGCTCGTGTGCAGGCCTTGCACCCAAACGCCGCACCCGCTCGCGGATGGCTTGAATTTGAGACATCGTCATGTCAAGTCGCGCCACACATCAAGCTGTGCAAAGCCAGTCACTCAAACAGACAGCAAGTCCAGCAAGTGCTGGGGCGCATGAATTTGTGCATGGGCTTGCCATGACGCAATGTCCGATTGACTGCCCAAATAGCCATAGGTTGCAGCAACCGTTTTCATGGCTGCGGCATGACCCGCCACAATGTCTCGCTCATCATCGCCGACATACACACAGCGCGCGGGGTCGATGCTCAAACGCTTGGCGGCTTCCAACAAAGGCGCTGGATGCGGCTTGGCATGCGGCGTGGTATCACCACTGATCACCACCGAGGCGCTTGCAAACAAGGGCATGCCTTGCGTCAGCGGCTCCGTAAATCGCTTGGACTTGTTGGTGACCACGCCCCACGGCAGTTGTCGCGCCACCAAGGCCTCGATCAAGTGCGCCACACCCTCAAAAGCAAAGGTGCGCTGGGTCATGCACGCTTCGTAGTTTTGGAAAAACTCTTCTTTCATGGCCTCGTAATCAGGATGATCGGGTGTGAAGCCAAAGGCCAAGCCAATCATGCCGCGAGCGCCTGCCCCGGCCATAGGACGGTAATGCGACAAAGGCAAAGAAGACATGCCGCGGTCAACGCGCATCTTGTCAACGGCCGCGCCTAAATCGGGCGCACTGTCGATGAGGGTGCCGTCTAAATCAAACAACACCGCCTGAACATTTTCAAATTTCATGATGAAGGATCTCAGGCTGGATCGAATGGCTTTTGCGTGGCCATCAAATAGTTCACGTCGGTGTCATTGCCCATGGCATAGACCTTGGTGAAAGGGTTGTAACCCATGCCCTTCATTTGCATCACATCGAGGCCAAAAGCGCGAACCCAATCGGCCAGTTCACTGGGCTTGATCATGCGTGCATATTCGTGAGTGCCTTTGGGCAACAGATTGAGCACATACTCAGCCCCGACCACCGCAAACAAAAATGACTTGGGGTTGCGGTTCAAGGTTGAAAAGAACACCCAACCACCCGGCTTGACCAATTTGGCGCAAGCCTGAACAACCGCAGCAGGATCGGGCACATGCTCCAACATTTCCATGCAGGTGACCACATCAAATTGGCCGGCCTGTTCGAGTGCCAAGTCCTCCGCGCTGATTTCTCTGTACTGCACGCCTTGCGTGCCAGCCTCCAACGCGTGCAACTGCGCCACTTTCAAAGACTTCACCGCTAAATCGGCACCCAGTACTTGTGCACCTTGCCTGGCCATGGCGTCAGACAAAATGCCACCACCACAACCGATGTCGACCACTTTTTTGCCAGCCAATGGCGCCAAACTTTGAATCCAATTCAAACGCAAAGGATTGATTTGATGCAGTGGACGGAATTCGCTTTCTGTGTCCCACCAACGATGGGCCAGTTCAGAGAATTTGGCCAGCTCTGCAGGATCGACATTGGCGCTAGAAAATTGGGAAGAATGGGGTGTGCTCATAGACTGCATTGTCTCCGAAAGTAAAAAAGCCTCCCGAAGGAGGCTTTTTGGTGTTCAAACATAGGGTTGACTTGCATCAACCCGAATGTTGATTACTTGTTAGGGCGTGTACCCACAACTTCGATTTCCACGCGGCGGTTTTTAGAACGGCCAGCATCTGTCTTGTTGTCAGCAACGGGTTGCTTTTCGCCCTTGCCTTCTGTGTAAACGCGGTTTTTCTCGATGCCCTTGGTCACCAAGTAAGCCTTGACAGCGTCAGCACGCTTCACAGACAACTTTTGGTTGTAAGCATCAGAACCGACGGAGTCAGTGTGACCCACAGCAATGATCACTTCCAGGTTGATCGCTTTAACTTTGCCAGCCAAGTCATCCAATTTGGCTTTGCCGTCAGCTTTCAAGACTGATTTGTCAAAGTCAAAGAAGGTGTCAGCAGCGTAAGTCACTTTGGTGGCGGCAGCTGGTGCGGGTGCTGGAGCGGCTGGTGCAGCAGCTTTGGGGGCTGGTGCGGGGGCAGCGGCTGGTGCGGGGGCAGCAGCTTTAGGGGCAGCAATAGCGCCATCGCAACCAGCAGCAGCTGTAGCGGGTGTCCAGTTGGCATCGCGCCAGCAGTATTCAGCTGTGCCGTTTTTCCAGGCCATTTCGCCTGTGCCGTTGCGCCAGTTGTCTACGGATTGTGCACTTGCAACGCTTGCCAAGGCAGCTGAAGCCAACACCATTGCCACTTTGTTGAATTTTTTCATGGTTCTCCTCATGGGATTAATACCGCAGACATCCTGCGAGAAAAGAGACGTTTTGAATGACCATCACTCAAAACGTTGAAATGATTGTGCCATAGCTCTGAGGCAATTCCCCAATTTGGTGAAAAGCCCTTGCAAGCGATTTTATCAATCTGAGCAATGTGTTGCAAATCAACGACACTCTTTGGACCTAAAATGGCAGTCTTTCACCCAGCGCGCCTGACCCCTCATGACCCAGTTTGCCAAAGAAACCCTTCCCATCAGTCTAGAAGAGGAAATGCGCCGCAGCTACCTCGACTACGCCATGAGCGTGATTGTGGGACGCGCCCTGCCTGATGCACGAGATGGCCTCAAGCCAGTGCATCGCCGTGTGTTGTTTGCCATGCACGAGTTGAACAACGACTGGAATCGCGCTTACAAAAAATCTGCACGTATCGTGGGTGACGTGATTGGTAAATACCACCCTCACGGCGACCAATCTGTCTATGACACCATCGTTCGCATGGCGCAAGATTTCTCCATGCGCCACATGCTGGTCGACGGCCAAGGCAACTTCGGTTCGGTGGACGGCGACAACGCCGCGGCCATGCGATACACCGAAATTCGCTTGGCCAAAATTGCCCATGAAATGTTGGCTGACATCGACAAAGAAACCGTCGACTTTGGACCCAACTACGACGGCTCTGAAAAAGAACCTTTGGTCTTGCCCAGCCGTATTCCTAACCTGCTGGTGAATGGCTCTGGCGGTATTGCGGTCGGCATGGCGACCAACATTCCACCCCACAATTTGAACGAAGTGGTTGACGCTTGCTTGCACATGCTGCGCAACCCCGAAGCCACCATCGACGAGTTGATGGAAATCATTCCCGCCCCCGACTTCCCTACGGCCGGCATCATTTACGGCATCAGTGGCGTGAAAGAAGGCTACCGCACAGGCCGCGGCCGTGTGGTGATGCGCGCCAAGTGCCACTTTGAAGACATCGACAAAGGCCAGCGCCAGTGCATCGTCGTGGACGAGCTGCCCTACCAAGTGAACAAGAAGACCTTGCAAGAACGCATGGCCGAATTGGTTCACGAGAAAAAGATCGAAGGCATCAGCCACATTCAAGATGAGTCCGACAAATCAGGCATGCGCCTGGTCATTGAACTCAAGCGTGGCGAAGTGCCTGAAGTGGTGTTGAACAATCTGTACAAACAGACGCAACTCCAAGACACCTTTGGTATCAACATGGTGGCCCTCATTGATGGCCAGCCCAAGTTGTGCAACTTGAAAGACCTCATCAGCGTGTTCTTGCAACACCGGCGTGAAGTGGTCACACGTCGCACGGTGTTTACGTTGCGCAAAGCGCGCGAGCGTGGTCACGTATTGGAAGGTTTGGCCGTTGCACTGGCCAACATCGACGAGTTCATTGCCATCATTCGCAATGCGCCCACACCGCCTGTGGCCAAAGCCGAGTTGATGACCCGCCGTTGGGACAGCAAGCTGGTCCGCGAAATGCTCACACGCACTCGCGCCGATGGTGGTGCTGTCAATGCAGACGACTACCGTCCCGATGGTTTGGAAAAAGACTTCGGCATGGGCAACGACGGCTTGTACCGCCTCAGCGACACGCAAGCCCAAGAAATTTTGCAGATGCGTTTGCAACGCTTGACCGGTCTGGAACAAGACAAGATTGTGGTTGAGTACAAAGAAGTGATGTCTGAGATTGAAGACTTGCTCGACATCTTGGCCAAACCAGAACGCGTCTCCGTCATCATCGGTGAAGAGCTGGGTGAGTTGCGCCAAGAATTTGGTCAAACCAAAGTCGGTGCACGCCGCAGCTTCATTGAAAACAACGCCCAAGATTTGGCAACTGAAGACTTGATCACGCCTACCGACATGGTGGTCACCCTGTCTCACAGCGGTTACATCAAGAGCCAACCTTTGTCTGAATACCGCGCCCAAAAACGCGGCGGTCGCGGCAAGCAAGCCACGGCCACCAAAGAAGACGATTGGATCGATCAGCTCTTCATTGCCAACACGCACGATTACATCTTGTGCTTCTCCAACCGTGGCCGTTTGTACTGGCTCAAAGTGTGGGAAGTACCTGCGGGTTCACGCGGTTCACGCGGCCGACCCATCGTCAACATGTTCCCCTTGCAAGAAGGCGAAAAGATCAATGTGGTCTTGCCTTTGACAGGCGACATGCGCAGCTTCCCTGCCGATCATTACGTGTTCATGGGCACCTCCATGGGCACTGTGAAGAAAACATCTTTAGATGAATTCAGCAACCCTCGCAAGGCCGGCATCATTGCCGTTGACTTGGACGAAGGCGACTTCTTGATTGGCGCCGCTTTAACGGACGGCAAGCACGACGTGATGCTTTTCAGCGATGGCGGCAAAGCCGTGCGCTTTGATGAAAACGATGTGCGCCCCATGGGTCGCAATGCACGTGGCGTGCGCGGCATGATGCTCGACGAAACACAAAGCGTGATTGCCATGCTGGTGGCTGAAGACGAGCAACAAAGTGTGCTGACCGCCACCGAAAACGGTTTCGGCAAGCGCACCTCCATTGTGGAATACACACGCCACGGCCGTGGCACCAAAGGCATGATTGCCATCCAACAATCTGAGCGCAACGGCAAGGTGGTGGCAGCCACTTTGGTTCGCGCCGAAGACGAGATCATGCTGATCACCGACACTGGCGTGCTGGTTCGCACGCGCGTTTCCGAAATTCGTGAAATGGGACGCGCAACCCAAGGCGTCACACTGATTGGCCTGGACGACGGCGCCAAATTGTCTGGCTTGCAACGCATCGTTGAAAACGACGCCAACGCGCACGATGACAGTGAAGCTCAAGATGCTGAAGGCGACGCTGGCGAAACCGGTGAAGGCAGCGCTGCCGAATGACGAGGCCTTACAACTTTTCTGCCGGCCCTGCTGCCATTCCCGATGCCGTCTTGATTCAAGCCGCCAGCGAAATGCTGGATTGGCATGGCAGTGGCATGGGCGTGATGGAAATGAGCCATCGCGGCAAAGAGTTCATGTCCATTTACGAAGAAGCAGAAGCCGATCTTCGTGAGTTGTTGGCTGTGCCCGCCAACTTCAAAATCTTGTTTATGCAAGGTGGTGGCATTGCAGAAAATGCCATCGTGCCTTTGAACTTGTCGCAAGAAGGCACGGTCGATTTTGTGGTCACCGGCAGTTGGAGCCAAAAGTCATTCAAGGAGGCTGCGCAATTTTGTACGCCTCATTTAGCGGCCAGCGCGCAAGGCTCAAAATTCACCACCATCCCCACACCTGCTGAATGGCAACTGAGTGCGAACGCCAGCTATGTGCATGTTTGCACCAATGAAACCATCGACGGCGTTGAATACCATTCACTGCCCGACCTGAAAGCCTTGGGCAGCAACGCCCCCTTGGTGATTGATTTTTCTTCGCATGTGGCCTCACGCAGCATCGACTGGTCCAAAGTCGGCTTGGCGTTTGGCGGTGCCCAAAAGAATCTAGGCCCTGCAGGTCTTACCTTGGTGGTGGTTCGCGAAGATCTTTTGGGCAAAGCCATGAAGCATTGCCCCAGTGCGTTCAATTACAAAATGGTGGCCGACAACGGCTCCATGTACAACACGCCTCCTACCTATTCCATCTACATTGCCGGTCTGGTTTTCAAATGGTTGAAAGCACAAACAGAAAATGGCATGACGGGTGTGGCCGCTATGGAACAGCGCAACATCGCCAAGGCCAAGTTACTCTACGACTACCTTGATCAATCTCAGCTTTACGAAAACCGGGTTGACAAGTCATGCCGCTCCCGCATGAACATCCCTTTCTACTTGCGCGACGAGTCTCGCAACGATGCTTTTCTAGCAGGCGCCAAATCCCGTGGTTTGCTACAACTCAAAGGTCACAAATCGGTAGGCGGTATGCGCGCCAGTATTTACAACGCCATGCCGATTGAAGGCGTTCAAGCCTTGGTAGCCTACCTCAAAGATTTTGAAGCCACGCAAGCTTGAACTTGCCCTGGGCAATCTTCCACACAACACTGATTCACCATGACGCAACCTATTCAATCTGATGCATTGGGCGAATTGCGAATTCAAATTGATTCGCTGGATCAACAGTTGTTGAGCCTCTTGAACCAACGCGCCAAAGTTGCCGAAAAAGTTGGCGAAATCAAACGCGCAGAAGGCTCGCCATTTTTCCGGCCTGACCGCGTTGCCCAAGTCATTGCCAAAATTGAGAAGGCTAACCAAGGCCCTTTGCTCAATGCGCACGTCGCGTCCATTTGGCGAGAAATCATGTCCGCCTGTTTGGCACTTGAGGCGCCTCAACGTGTTGCGGTATTGGGCCCCCAAGGAACTTTTTGCGAACAAGCTGCCGTTGAATTTTTTGGCAGCGCTGCCAACCTCATTTATTGCAACAACTTCGACGAAGTGTTCCACGCCACAGCCGCTGGCACCGCACAGTTTGGCGTGGTGGGCATGGAAAATTCCACTGAAGGTGTGGTGGCCAGATCGCTCGATTTGTTCTTGCGCTCACCCGTTCATGTGATTGGCGAAGTGAGCTTGTTGGTGCGTCACAATTTACTGCGTCAAACCGACAACCTGAAAGACATTGAAGTGGTGTTGGCGCATCCTCAGGCCTTGGCCCAATGTCAGACTTGGCTCACACAACACTTACCGCATGTCGAGCGCCGCGCAGTTTCTAGCAACGCCGAAGGCGCGCGTTTATCGGCAGAAAACCCCACTTGGGCCGCACTGGCCAGCGAGCGTGCTGCCTCTCAATTTGGTTTGCACATCGTGGCCCATGCCATTCAAGATGAAGCCACCAATCGCACGCGCTTCGCAGTCATTTGTTTGCCGCAAACCTTGGCCACACCCCCTGCTTCTGGCAAGGACTGCACCAGCTTGGTCGTGTCGGTACCTAACAAACCAGGTGCCGTGCACGACCTGCTCATGCCTTTGAAGAACAACGGTGTGTCGATGACCCGCTTTGAATCTCGTCCAGCCAAATCAGGTCAGTGGGAATACTATTTCTACATCGACATTCAAGGCCACATTTCGCAACCGCACGTTGCGGCAGCCCTGCAAGAACTGCAAGGTTTGTGCGCCTTCTACAAGGTGCTGGGCTCCTACCCTATTCCCGAATGAGATTCAGCAAAGTCGCTCTCATTGGCTGCGGTCTGATGGGCGGCTCGTTTGCCTTGGCCGCTCGAAGAGCAGGCTGGGCACCCCACATTGTGGGCTATAGCGCCTCCGCGTCATCGCGCCAAAAAGCACTTAGCCTGGGCGTGATTGACTTGGCCGTCGACAGCATGGCCGAAGCGGTGACGGATGCAGATTTGGTTTTATTGGCGGTGCCCGTCAAGGCCACAGAAGCCTGCTTCAAAGCCATCGCCCCTGCCTTGAGTTCAAATGCCCTGCTGATGGACGTGGGCTCCACCAAATCAGACATCGTGGCTGCAGCCCTTGCAACATTAGGAGACAAACTCCCGTGCTTCGTGCCAGTCCACCCTATCGCTGGCAAAGAGGTGGCAGGCGTTGAACATTCAGATGCCGATTTGTACCAAGATCGCGCGCTCATCGTCACGCCCATGCCCAGTTCGGGTTCCATGCAAGTTCAATTGGCCAAACAAATTTGGAAGAGCTTGGGCAGCTACATCACTGAACTCACGCCTGCAGCGCACGATGCGGCCTTTGCCGCAGTGAGCCATTTGCCGCACGTTTTGTCTTACGCCATCATTCGTGGCATTTTTCAACAACACAATGGCCCCGACTTGATTGCGCTGGGTGGCCCTGGTTTCAGAGATTTCTCGCGCATTGCTGCCAGCGATCCCGTCGTTTGGCGTGACATCTTGAGCACCAACCGCGAGCAAGTCTTGCTTCAGATTCGCCATTTCAAAGACGCATTGAATGACTTTGAACAAGCCATTCAAGCCAACGACCCTCAAGCGCTTGAAGAGATGATTCGTCAAGCCAGTGACCTGCGATTCAATTGGCGCATGGGCGCTACCCAGCCATCAGAAGAATAAACACGCCAACATGTTTGCAACTGCGTTTCTCGACCTTCCCTCTTTGCAACAAGCTGGTGGCACTGTCACCTTGCCAGGCTCCAAAAGTATTTCCAATCGCGTGTTGTTGTTGTCTGCCTTGTGCGCAGGCAGCACTTGGGTACACGATCTGTTGGACTCAGATGACACGCGTGTCATGTTGGCCGCATTGCGTCAATTGGGTTGCGGCGTTGAGCCAAAGGCGGGTACCCACAGCGTTTGCATCACCGGCTTAGGACAAAGCACTTCCAACGGCCAATCCGCTGGCTTGAAGAAGCCCACTGAGGCCATTGAATTTTTCATGGGCAATGCGGGTACCGCCATGCGACCTCTCACTGCTGCCTTGGCTGTGATGGGCGGCGACTTCACACTCAAAGGTGTGCCGCGCATGCACGAGCGTCCCATTGGTGATTTGGTCGATGCACTGCGCCTCTTGGGTTGTCACATTGATTATTTGGGCAACGAAGGCTATCCGCCTTTGCGCGTACGCACACCCCAACTTCAACTCGACAAGCCCATTCAAGTGCGCGGCGATGTGTCAAGCCAATTTCTCACGGCTCTCTTGATGTCGCTGCCTTTGGCTGCCCAAAAAGACATCGTGATTGAAGTGGTGGGCGAGCTGATTTCCAAGCCCTACATTGAAATCACCTTGAACTTGTTGGCGCGCTACGGCATTGATGTGAAGCGCGATGGTTGGCAACGTTTCACCATTCCCGCGGGAAGCCACTACACCTCGCCGGGCGAAATTCACGTCGAAGCCGATGCCTCATCGGCCAGTTATTTCATTGCCTTGGGTGCATTGGCCGCCACAGACAAAGCGGTTCGCATTCAAGGCGTAGGCGCATCGTCCATTCAAGGCGACATTCGCTTCATGGATGCCGCAGCCCAAATGGGTGCTCGCATTGAAAGTGGCCCCAACTGGCTAGAGATCAAACGGGGTGCTTGGCCCCTCAAAGCCATCGACTTGGACTGCAACCACATCCCAGATGCCGCCATGACCTTGGCCGTGATGGCGCTTTACGCCGATGGCCCCACCACCCTTCGCAACATTGCCAGCTGGCGTGTGAAGGAAACCGATCGCATTGCGGCCATGGCCAAAGAAGCACGCAAGCTGGGTGCGCAAGTGGAAGAAGGTCCCGACTGGTTGCGCATTCACCCTTTGCCAACAGGGCAGTGGAAAGCCGCCAGCATTCACACTTACGACGATCACCGTGTGGCCATGTGTTTCTCTTTGGCGGCCTTTAACGTTGACCAGCAAGCCGTGCGCATTGAAGATCCCAAGTGCGTGGCCAAAACATTCCCAGACTATTTCGAAGCCTTGTTCTCTTTGACGCAAACACCTGCGGACCGCATTCCAGTGATTTGCATCGACGGCCCAACCGCTTCAGGCAAAGGCACTTTGTCGAGTCTGGTGGCCCAACAATTGGGCTATCACTACCTTGACTCTGGCGCCTTGTACCGGGTCACAGCTTATGCCGCATTACAGGCTGGCCTGAGCCTTGAAACAAGCAACGAATTGGCCATCGCGGCCCTCGCCGAAAAGTTGCCAGTCCGTTTTGAAGGCGACAAAGTCTTACTCAATGAGCAAGATGTGACCGACGCCATCCGCAGCGAAGAAGGCGGCATGAACGCCTCCAAAGTGTCCACTTTGCCCGCCGTTCGGGTAGCCTTGGTGGCTCTTCAGCACAGCTTCCAGCGCCTGCCCGGCCTCTTGGCCGACGGCCGCGACATGGGCACAGTGATCTTTCCTGGCGCGCCTTTGAAGGTGTTTTTGACCGCCAGCGCCGCAAAAAGAGCCGATCGCCGCCATAAGCAATTGATTTCTAAAGGTTTTCAGGCTAAAATCGCCGATCTTCGGGCTGACCTAGAGGCTCGCGACGCACGAGACAGTTCTCGCAGCGTGGCACCCTTGAAGCCAGCGCAAGACGCAATGCTGCTAGACAACTCAGATTTGAGCATCGACCAATCGGTGCATCAGGTCCTTGACTGGTGGCAAAGCAAACAAGGCTTTCCTGTTTAAATTTCTTGTTTAAAACAGGCAGGCCTTGAACAGAGGCCCACAAGGCACCCTCCGCGCTGCTTGCGCATTTGTCTTGTGGTTCATCAACTTAACCCGCGTGAAAACGCAAACAACCGCCGCATCTAGCCTTGGTAACGACGCAATATCGCAGTCGTCAGACCTTTTTGCGGATTAGGAACTTGAATGTCAGAATCTTTTGCAGCCCTATTTGAAGAATCACTGAAGCGCACGGAAATGCGCCCAGGCGAAGTGATCACCGCTGAAGTTGTTCG